>Ga0315902_10002679_pt1 | contig 27414 bp, 28 predicted proteins | sample LakEriMetagenome_9_FD_203523 | JGI IMG/M metagenome (GOLD analysis project Ga0315902, IMG submission 203523) | Freshwater fungal communities from buoy surface, Lake Erie, Ohio, United States - Buoy 12 MA117 | ecosystem: Environmental > Aquatic > Freshwater > Lake > Lake biofilm | place: USA...
CAGGCATCTTCGAGCGAACGCAGCCCAGGATGGGCGCAGTGAGCGTCCGGCGACGGGGCACGGGCAGCCCCGACCCTCCCAAGACGTGGCGAGCACCTCCGGCAACCCTCGTGCCGAACGGGATTGCTTCCATGGCCTTTGTCCACTTGGCCGACCGGTGGAAACGCCGAGGGTTTCCACGGTCGGCATTCGTCGCATCCTGCTCGGGCAGACTTGTTCCACAGTCTGCTAGCCGCCCGCCGCCTCGAGGACCAGAGCCTCGAGGTCGGCGCAGCGGCGGATGAGGGGGGCGACTTCAGGGTGGGCGAAGATCCGCACCCGCTTCACGAGGTCGTCGAACTGTTCGCGGGCCAGGCTGCGGACGACGGGCGAGAGCTCGTCGAGCCGCCGCCAGCCCGGGGCGGTGTCCGCTGGGCTGGGGCGTTCGCGCACCTGCAGGCGGAACTCGACCTCCCGTTCGGCGGGGGCCGCGTCGAGCAGCAGGTGGGCCGGCGCAATCGTCGTACCAAGCCGCGCGGAGAGGCGGGCGGCCAGACGCGTGGCGATCGAGACGGCGTCGGCGTAAGGCCGCCCCGCGCAGGCACGGTGCAGGTCGGGCTGGTGGATGGCGTCGAACGTCGCCACCCGCTTGAAGAGCCGGCGGCACGGGCCGAACAGCCCGTCGGCGAGTTCCGCGGCTGGCGTGCCGGCCGCCGTGCGCAGGAGCCAGGCGGCGAACTCGCGGTCGTCGCTGCGCACCAGTGTCCGCAGGTCGATCCGTTCGCGGACGGTCCAGACGGCCCGCTGCAGCATCGCCGTCGCGGCCCGCACCGCATGATGCCAGTAGACCTCGCTGAACATCACGTAGCGGGCGAAGACCATCAGTTCCGCGGCAGTGCGGCCCTTGTCGGTGATCGCCAGGCCCTGGCCCGTGGCATCGAGGCAGAGGCTGGAAAGCAGCCGCTCCTGGTCGAAGTGGCGGCCGTAGGGCACGCCGGCGTGCAGGCTGTCGCGGCCGAGATAGTCCATCTTGTCGACGTCGATCGGCCCGGACAGCAGCGAGTGCAGGATGCGGCCGGCCGGGTCGGAGGCCGTGCCGCCGATCAGGGCGTGGACCCGCTCAGGGGTCACGCCCCACTCCCGCTCGAGGATGGCTCCCATGCCGCCCCCCGTCAGCACACCGTGGATCAGGGTTTCGTGACGGGGCAGGCTTTCCAGCCCCATGTCTTCGAGCGGATGGCAATAGGCCCAATGGCCGACGTCGTGGAGGAGGGCGGCCGCCAGAAAGGCGGCCGCGTCGGTCGGCCCGACGGCGGCCGAAAACCGGGCGTCGTGTTGGAGCCGCTGGAGGAAGCAGATCGCCAGGCGATACACGCCCAGCGAATGCTCGAGGCGGGTGTGGGTGGCGCCCGGATAGACGAGGGCCACGAGGCCCAACTGGCTGATCCGCGCAAGCCGCCGCATCTCGGCGGTGTCGAGCAGCGCTCGCACCCGCGGCGTCAGTGGCACCGTCACGTCGGGCGGGATCCGCACGCCGTCGGCCGCGGAATCCGCGGCCTCGAGCTCGGGCAGCGATGAGAGCGTCATGGAGGATCCGCGCCGGCGTTCGGAGTCAGAGCGGGGCCAGGCCGGCCAGCCACCGCAGCAGGGAGGTGAACATCGCGTACAGCGACGTGTGGGCGACGGCCCGGCCCTGATCCAGATCGAAGGCCGCCATCGCCGCGATCACGCCGGGCGCGAACAGCAGCGGCCCGAGGTAGAGCCACTGCCACATCTCCGCGGTTTGCTCCGGCGGCAGGAGGCCCTTGGCGCACCACAGCCCCGCATACACCGCGGCACAGATCAGGCTGCGGACGAGAAGGGCGCGGCCGTGATAGGGCTCCAGCTCCCGGTCACGAACGCCGACGTAGCCGAGGGCGGCGCACGGAAGCGCCACCAGGAAGCCGCCCGCCGCGAGCAGCCAGTCCGGCGGCGGCGCGGGCGCGTAGGCCACGCCCGCCAGCCACGCCAGGAGCATGGTCGCGACCGCGCCGGCGGCGGTGGCGGTGAAGGCCAGGGCCGTCACCGGTTTGTCGATGCGCTTGATGGGCGCGAGCGGTGGCCGGCCGGTGGCCGTCGATCCGGCCGCCGGGGGCTCGGGCTCGTGGATGGTGACCGTCTTGACGACGGCCGCCGGGATCGTGATCGGCTGCTTGCACTTCGGACACGGTCCCGTACGGCCGGCGAACTGGTCGCTGACGGTGAACCGAGCCTTGCAGCTGGAGCAGATGACGGGGATCGGCATCGAGGGACCGGGGGAGGGGATGGGCCCGGGCGGGAATGTCGGCTCAGGCGGACGCCCGCCATCGTCGGGCAGTGTCAGACGGCCGCCGCGGCCCGTCAAGCCGGCGTCCGCGAGGTAGACTTTGGGGAGCCAGGAAGCCCGCGGCGTGCCGGTCACGGGTCTGGCGCCACGGAGCTGTGCTCGTGTCCGAAGAGAAGACGAGGATCATTCCCCGGAAGCAGGCAGAGGCCGCGGTCTCCGCGCCCCGGCGGGTTGGCGACAAGATCGTGTTCTTCTGCCCGAACGGCGACAAGATCGTCGTGCCGGCCAAACTGGCCGGCAAACGCGGACTGTGCACCAAGTGCAAGGTGGCGGTCGTCATCCCGGCCGTGGGCAAGCGGGAGCAAGACGAGCCGGAACCGGTGCTGGAATTCCCCGACCTGCAGGGTGAGCCGGTGGCGGAGCCGGAGCCCGCGGCAGGCGAGCCGCCGGCCACATCGGAACCCGAGGCCGCGGCCGAGGCGGTCACGGCTCCGCCGCCTCCTTCCGCCCCGGCGGCGGAATGGAGCTTCGGCGGCGATGCGGAGGCCTCGCATGCGGGTCTCGATATCGGCCCGCCGGGGGCCGCGGAAGCGGCCTGGACCATGCCTTCGCCCCCCGACGTCAGCGAGCACCCCGCAGCCCGGCTCGTCGCCCGGCTGTGGGTGGAACGCGACCATCACGGGGGCGTCGTCGAGTTGCACCTCTCCGGCGGGAGCGTGATTTTGCCGGAGTGGTACGAGCCGAACTGGTCCCGGGGCACGCACGGCCTGTTCGCGAGTCAGGCCGTCGACGGCAGCGTCACCTTGACCGCCGTCGCCTGGGACACGATCGAGAAGATCGTCGTCCGTCAGGTGCAGGGGCTTCCCGACGGCATGTTCGAGTGACGGACTGCGTCACTCGTCGCCGTCGAGGTCACCCTCGGTGATCATGGAGAAGCCCTTCGCGCCGAGGGTTTCCAGGCCCATTTCCGTGTTGTCGACCATCAGCGCCACGGCCGGCCGGCCCCGGGGCCGGGCCAGGATCGGGTAGGCCTGGATGATGTTCACCTCGGCCTGCAGCAGCGCGGTGCAGATCCGCAACAGGGGCTGCGGATCCTCCGGCAGTTCGACGCCGATCAGGTCGCTTTCGATGAGCGCCAGCCCGGCCCGCTCGAGGATCTCCCGGCCCTGTTCGGGGTGGCTGAGCAGGAAACGCACGAATGCGCATTCACCCGAGTCGTTGATCGACAGGGCCACGATGCGGACCCGCGATCCGTCGAATCGCCGCACGACCTCGAGCAACTGGCCGACACGGTTCTCGAGGAACACCGTGAACTGTCGGAGCGTGGGCCAGCCGCGGCCGCGGGCGGTCGCAAAGCCGATGCCGCCGTCACCTGCGTCGCCTAGGCTCAAGGGAGGTCTCCGGAGATCGGGGCGGGATGGTGGGGACGCCACGTCGGAGAGAGGATAGATTCCAGCGACACGCCCGGTCAACGAACCCGCATCGCACGGCCGTGACGCCATTCGCCCACCCGGAGGACCCCTGATGCCCGCCGTCCACGAGCTGGAGATCCGCGTTCGCTACCAGGAGACCGACGGGCAGCGGCGGGTGCACCACGCGAACTACCTGACCTACTTCGAGATGGGCCGCACGGAAATGCTGCGGGCCCATGGCCGCACGTACCGCGAGTTCGAGGATGCGGGGCTGTTCATGGTGGTGGCGGACGTGTCGTGCAAGTATCTCGCTCCGGCGGAGTACGATGATCTGCTGCTGCTCCGCACCCGGGTGGAGAAGGCGGGGGCCGCTCACATCCGCCACGCCTACGAGTTGATCCGCGGCGCGACGATCATCGCGACCGGCTCGACCACCGTGGTCTGCGTCGACCGGGAGGGCCGGATCCGCCGCCTGCCCGACTGGATGCTGGCGTAGCGGCCGATGGTCAGCCGCAGGGCATGAACACGAACCGCTGCTCGCCACAGAGAAACTGCGCGGGCGCCGCCATGCGCACCGGCGCCTCGATCCGCACCCAGAGGCCGTTCATGCCGGCGTTGTCGATCGTCCACCCGCGGTGCGTGCGGCGGATGTCCGCGTGGATCGGGCTCACGAACGGGTCGTCGAGGCCGATTCCACAGCCACAGCCACCGCGGCCGATCGACGTGACCGGGGCATGACACTCGTGCCGCGCGCCCGGCCGATCGGGCCGGTCTTCGGTCAGCCAGGCCTCGGTGAGGTCGACCGCCTGAAACCGCAGCCGCGTGCGGCCGACCTGCAGCACGGTGCCGTCACGCAGGCGGGCCGTGGTCACCCGGACGAACGTGCCGCCGGCGCTGCCGAGGTCGCACAACCGCCAGCCCGCGTCCCCGAGCCGCTCGATGGCGGCGTGGCGGGGCGACATCGAGATGTCATGGGGGATGACCACGTCCCCTTCGCTGCGACCGATGACGAACCGGTCCTGGCGGATGCGGAGCAGTTCCCCGTCGTCGCTGCCGTCGTCCACGACGCGCAGCAGCGCCATCGGCCCGCGGACCGTGGGCCGGAACGGGACCGCGTCGGCCGGCGGCGCCGCCACGGCGGCCGCATGTCGTGGGTGGTCCGCAGGACGCAGTGCGGCGCTGACCCGTTGGGCCCAGTCATCGAACGCAGGCAGACGCCCAATCCCCGCGCCGCCGATCGGATCGGCGTCGTGCTCCAACGTGCTCATGGCAGTTTCGTGCCTTATGCCCCTGGGGGAAGTGTACGCCGGGCGGGGGCAATCCCCAAGCGAAGTGTCCAGCGGCGGGTCGACGCGAGGGAACGGCCCGATTTGCCGCGGCCCCGGCCGCGGCGACACTACAGCCGTGCCGCAGGCAGTGCGGTTCCGATCGGTCCAGGGACGGCGGCTGTTTTCCGCTCGTCGGTCAGGCCGGCGGGCAGACCACCCTGGAGATTTGTCGATGACGCTCGCCGCGGAACGGGAACTCGCCCACATGGGCGAAACTGCCGGATGCTCGGACCACGATCACGATCTCGTCCATGAGCTGAGCCGCCGGCTCGACGCGCTCTGGCGGTATGACCAGTACATCGCCAACGCCGAGTGGCGAGATGACCTGCGGCAGTTTTGGTGTGATGCCAAGGCGATGGAGCAGCAGGCCATCCAGCGGCTCAAGGAGCTGATCACGCAGGAAGTCCGCAACGGCTGCTTCTGACTTTACGGCTGTCGGGCCATCCATGGCCCCGACAGCCTTGGGCCGTCGCGGCGAACGCCAAGGGTTCGCCGGACGGCCTGGCGGTCGCACCTCCGGGCGACCGTGGCCGCAGCGGGGCTGCGGCACGCGGCGCGGCCTTCGGCCGCTGCGTGCGGTTGAGCGCCTCGGCTGCCCGCCTGGAGGGCGGGCTTTCGCGAGCCGGCGGCGGCCGGCCAAGCAACGCGAGGCAGGATGCCGAGGCGTTGCGTGAACACGGCATCGCCGGACGGCCTGGCGGTCGCACCTCCGGGCGACCGTGGCCGCAGCGGGGCTGCGGCACGCGGCGCGGCCTTCGGCCGCTGCGTGCGGTTGGGCGCCTCGGCTGCCCGCCTGGAGGTCGGGCTTTCGCGAGCCGGCGGCGGCCGGCCAAGCAACGCGAGGCAGGATGCCGAGGCGTTGCGTGCACTGGAGCCGGCGTCACCGCGGCTCGTCGGCGACGATGCGGCCGTCGATCACCACGGCGGTGCAGTGCGACGTGTACTCGAAGGGGTCGCCGTCGAATACGGCGACGTCCGCGTCGCGGCCCGGCTGGAGCGAGCCGACCCGGTCGGCGATGCCGAGAATCCGGGCCGCGTCGAGCGTGATCGTGGCCAGGGCCTCCTCCGTCGAGAGGCCATTGGCGGCGGCGACGGCCGCCTCGAAGAGGGCCACACGGGTCTTGGGGACGTAGCCCTCGTAGCCGCTCTGCAGGGCCACCGGGATGCCGGCTGCCCGCAGTTTGGCCGCCGTCTCGAAGCCGATGTTCTCCGTCTCCCCCATGCCGGCCCGACGCATCGTGGGGTGGAGGATCACCGGCACGCCGGCAGCCTTGATGCGGTCGGTCGCCAGATAGGCCTCGGCCGCGGAGTCGAGCACGATGCGGATCCCGAACTCGGCCGCGACCCGCAGGGCCGCGTCGATGTCCGTCGCCCGGTTCGCGGTCACCAGCAACGGCAGCTTGCCGGCGAGCACGTCGGCGAACACCTCGCGACGCAGGTCGCGGTCAGGCCGCTTCTCGGCGTCGGCGAGTCCGCGCTTGCGGGCATATTCCCGGGCCTTCACCAGTTCGCCACGGAGCATCGCCACCGCTTTGCTGCGAGTGCCCGGCGACTTCTTGTCGTCGCTCGGCCGCGCGTCGTCGCCGAGCGTCACCGCAACCATGGCCACGGGTTTCAGCGTCGCCTCCTCGACCGTCGCGCCGACGGTCTTGACCACCATCGTCTGGCCGGAGACGAGCGCCCCGGGGGCATGGCCCGTGTGGATGGTCGTGATCCCGAAGCCGCGGATCCACTCCACGAGCCGCTCGCGGGGATTGTAGGAGTCGACCGCCCGCAGTTCCGGCTGCACTGGCTCGCCGGGATCGAGCTGGTCCTGGTCCTGCGGCTGGTTGAGGAAGCCGGCGAGTCCGACCGCCGTGTGGGCGTCGATCAGGCCCGGCGTGACCACCGCGCCGCGGAGCACCCGCATGCCCGGCGGGATCATCACCTCGGCCGCCGGGCCGACCTGCTTCACCTTGCCGTTCTCGAGCAGCACGACGCCGTCGCGGATCGCCGGACCCGCCATCGTGTGAACCACGTCGCCGCGGATGGCCAGCGGCGCCGCAGGCTCCGCGGCGGCGATGCCGGCGGCCACGACGAACGCGAGCAGAATGCGAAGCGGGAGGATGCGGTTCATCGCCCCTCCGCGAGGCGGTTGTCGGTGCAGCAGGCGTGGGCCCGCTGGTCGCGGCTGGCACCGTAGCCGCCGACGGCGAAGAGGCGGTCTTCCGGATCGTCGCGATCGAAGACCTTGCGGCCCTCCACCCAGGTCTGCAACACCTTCGTGCGAACGGACAACGGATCGCCCGAGAGCACGACGAGGTCGGCGTCCTTGCCCGGCTGGAGCGTGCCGATCCGCCCTTCGAGGCCGAGCATTCTCGCGCCCGCCAGCGTCAGGGCCTCGAGCGCCTTGGGCCGCGACATGCCCGCCCGCACGCCGAGGGCCGCCGTGCGCAGGAAAAGCCGCGAGTCGGTGACAGGATCATCGGTATGGAACGCGCAGGGCACGCCCGCCTTTTCGAGCACGGCGCCGGTCGCCAGCGACATGTCCATGGCCTCGATCTTGCCGCCGGGGGCGTCGACCACGATCACGGAACAGGCGGCTTTTGCCTTCGCCAAGGCGTCGGCCACCTTCCAGGCCTCGCTGGCATGGTGCAGCACCACCTTGAAGCCGAACTCGTCCCGCAGCCGGAGCACCGTCATCAGGTCGTCGGCCCGGTGGGCATGATGGTGGACGATGACTCGGCCCTCGAGCACGTCCACAAGGCCCTCCATCTCCAGGTCGCGTTCGGGCAGTTTTGCCTGGTCGCCCTGGGCGTCGGCCACCTTGCGGCGGTAGTCCTGGGCCTTGAGGAACTTCTGCCGCACCAGGGCTGCCGACTTTGACCGTGTGCCAGGAAAGGGAGGGTCTTTCTGCGAGTTCGTGCCATTGGCCATCTTCATGCCACCGAGCGGCCGGCCCGCGTCATCGCGGATCAGCACGTCGTCGATCGTGGTCGCCTTGCGGAGCTTGACGTAGACGGTCTGGCCGCTCAGGAGGTGGCCCGAGCCGGGCATGATGTTGAGCGTGGTCAGGCCGCCTGCCACCGCCTTGCGGAACCCTGTGTCGCGCACGTTGATCGAGTCGAGGATCCGCACGTCGGGCTGAATCGGTCCACTGGCATCGCCGCCCCAGCCACCGCCCACGTGGCTGTGGGTGTCGATGAGCCCGGGCATGATTACCCGGCCGACGCACTCGATTTGCTCGGCGCCTGCCGGCACGGGCGTGGACCCGCTCGGGCCGATGGCCACGATCTTTCCGCCGGCGACGACGACCGTTCCCGCCGGGATGGGCGGGGCGGCGATCGGCAGCACTTCGGCGCCGACGAACGCGACGGCTTTCTCCTGGCCGCGGACGGCGGTCGGCACGAGCAGGCAGGCGACGGTGGCGAGACAGGCGAAACGCATGGTGTTTTCTTCAGTGGGCGGCGAGGGACTCGAACCCCCAACCCCCTCGGTGTAAACGAGGTGCTCTGACCAATTGAGCTAGCCGCCCTGGTTTCACGTCGAAAAAGCCATCCATGGCCTTTTTCGACTTGGTCGGTCGATGGCGAAGCCAAAGTTCGCCATGACCGACGTGCGTCGCATCGTGCGACGCGAGTGTACCGCGCGCCAGCCATCCATGGCCTTTTTCGCAAGTGCCGTCCAAGCCCACAAGAAGCCCCCGGCGGTAGCCGGGGGACTCCGGGTGGCATGATTTCCCGTTCGCCATCCGCTGCCGGTTTGAACCGGGCAAGCACGGACCGTCGTGCGGCATGGACGACGGGGTGGTTTTCGTGCCCGGTGTCCCCGGGTTTCCACCCGGGGCTTCTTGTCCCACTGTGCCCAAGAAGCCCCCGGCGGTAGCCGGGGGACTGTCGGTCGGTCGTCAAATCATTGCGGCTCGTCATGATGAACCCATGCAAGGCGCCCGGGGCCACGGCGTGCAGCGCTGGTGATCGCGATGAGCTACGATGCTGCCAGATTGCGGAGGTGTGCATGGCCTGGTCGATTCCCGCATGGTGCGTCGAACCTCGCGGTTGGCCGCTGGCCTTGGCCGGTTGCCTGCTCGTCGCCAGCGGCCTGGCCCACGCCGCGGTGTGGGCTGCGGTCGGCGGACCATGGGAGGGCGCCGTCACCTGGCGGAAGCCGATCCTCTTTGGAATCTCCGGCGGGCTCACCTGCCTGTCGCTCGCATGGGGCTGGGCCGCGCTTCCCTGGCGGCGTGGCGACGGCGTGCTCGCCCGGGCCACGGCGGCCGCCCTTGTCGTCGAGGTGGCGCTGATCGACCTGCAGCGCTGGCGCGGCGTGGCCAGTCACTTCAACCGCGACACGCCGTTCGACTCCATCGCGTACGACGTCATGACCTGGCTGATCCTCGGCGTCACGCTCGTGATCGGCGACCTGACGATCCGGTCCGTCGTGCAGGCTGTGCGTCTGCCCCCCGACATGCGCCTCGCCGCCCGCGCCGGGCTCTGGCTGCTCGCGATCTCCTGCCTGCTCGGCATCTGGGCGGGCGCCGCCGGCGAGACCCGGCGGGCCGCCGGGCTGCCTCCCGAGACGCTTCACGCCGCCGGGGTGCTCAAGTTCCCGCACGGTGCCGCGCTGCACGCCCTGCAGTGGCTTCCGCTGCTCGCCTGGGCGGCCCGACGGGCCGGCGTGGAAGAACATTCCCGGGTACGTCTCGTCGCGGTCGCGGCCGCGGGAAATGCCCTGTTCAGCTGCTATGCGCTCGCCCAGACGCTCCTCGGCCGCGGCCGGTTCGACACGACGCCGCTCACCGCTGTCATGCTCGCCGCGGCGGTCGCCATGCTGGCGCTGCCCGCCGCGTGGATCGTGGTACGGCATAGATGACGAGGTGGTTTTTGTGCCCGGAGTCCTCGGGTTGCCGCCCGAGGCTTCCGGGGCCGCGCGGGAACGATCCAAAAAGCCCCCGGCGGAAGCCGGGGGATACCAGGTCGCATGACTTCCCGTTCGCCATGCGATGCCGGTTTGAACCGGGCAAGCACGTGCCGTCGTGCGGCATGGATGGCGGGTTGGTTTTCGTGCCCGGAGTCCCCGGGCTTCCGCACGGGGCTTCTTGGGCCGCGGGCAAACGATCCCAAACGCCCATGCTTACGCCGGTTTCGGCGGCGGCACGACGACCCGCACGCCGAGTTCCGTGAGCTGCTTCGGCTCCACCGGCGCCGGGGCGCCGGTCATCAGGTCGCTGGCCTTCTGCGTCTTCGGGAAGGCGATCACGTCGCGGATGCTGTCGAGCTTGCCGAAGAGCATCACCCAGCGGTCGATGCCCAGCGCGATGCCGCCGTGCGGCGGGGCGCCGCTCCGCAGGGCGTCGAGCAGGAAGCCGAACCGCTCGCGGGCCACATCGGGCGTGATGCCGAGCAGCTTGAAGACCTTCTCTTGCGTGCCGCCGTCGTGGATCCGGATCGTGCCGCCGCCCGCCTCGGAGCCGTTGATCACGAGGTCGTAGGCCACGGCCCGGCAGGCCGCCGGATCGCTCTCGAGGATGTCGAGGTCGGCGGGCCGCGGGGCCGTGAAGGGATGGTGCATCGAGGCCCAGCCGCCGGTCTCGGTGTCGCGGGCGAACATCGGGAAGTCGACGACCCACGAGAAGTGCATGGCGTTGGCATCGTAGAGCCCGAGCTGGCCGCCGAGCCGCTTCCGCAGCATGTGCAGCGCCTTGCAGGTGGTCTCGAAGGAGTCGGCGACGATGACCGCCAGGTCGCCGGGCTCGCAGCCGAGCTTCGCCTTGAGCGGCTCGGCGATCGGCCCGAGGTTCTTGGCGACCGGCCCGCTCCACGACCCGTCGGGCTCGACCTTCAGCCACACCAGCCCCTTGGCGCCGCCCTCGACCGCGACGGCGGTCAGGTCGTCGAGATCCTTGCGGGAAAACTTCGCCGCCGCGCCCGGCACGCGGATGCCGCGGACCCGGCCGCCGCTCTCCACCGCTCCGCGGAACACGCGGAACTCGCTCTCGCCGGCGATCGCCGTGAGGTCGACGATCTCCAGGCCGAACCGCAGGTCGGGGGCGTCGTGGCCGAACCGCTCCATGCACTCGTCCCATGTCAGCCGGGGCAGCGGCAGCGACACCTCCAGCCCGAGGATCTCCCGGGCCGTCCGCGCGACGAGCCCCTCGATCACGCCCATCACGTCGTCCGCCTCGACGAACGACATCTCCACGTCGAGCTGTGTGAACTCCGGCTGCCGGTCGGCCCGCAGGTCCTCGTCACGGAAGCACTTCGCCACCTGCACGTAGCGGTCGAAGCCCGCCATCATTAGGAGTTGCTTGTAGAGCTGCGGCGACTGGGGCAGGGCGAAGAACGAGCCGTGTTCGAGCCGGCTGGGCACGAGATAGTCGCGGGCCCCCTCGGGCGTGCTCTTGCCGAGCATCGGCGTCTCCACGTCGATGAAGCCGAGCTCGTCGAAGTGGTCGCGCATGATCTTCACGATCCGGCTCCGCAGGAACATGTTGTCCTGCATCTGCGGCCGCCGCAGATCGAGCCAGCGATGCGCGAGCCGCACCTCCTCGCCCGGCAGATCGGTCGCCCCCGGCTGGAAGACGGGCGTCTCGGCCTCGTTGAGCACCTCGAGGCGGCGGCACAGCACCTCGATGCCGCCCGTGGCGAGCTTGGGGTTCGTCGTCCCCTCCGGCCGGGCACCCACGATGCCGTGCACGCGGATCACCCACTCCGCCCGCACGGCCCGGGCCGCGGCGAGCGTCTCGGCCGGGGAGTCGGGGCCGATCACGACCTGGGTCTTGCCCCATCGGTCGCGGAGGTCGACGAAGATCACGCCCTTGTGATCACGAACGCGGTCCACCCAGCCGCAGAGGGCCGTTTCACCGCCGATGTGGGAGGGACGCAGTTCGCCGCAGGTGTGGGTTCGAAGCACGGGAGTTTGCCGGGGGGACAGGGGGGAGAGGAAAAACGGATGCCGCGGGGCGGTCAGTCCTTCGACTGCAACGCCGACATGCAGAGCAGGGCGAGCGCCAACAGCAGGGAGACCGCCAGCGCCGGGATCGCGCCGAAGGTGAAGAGCATCGTGGCTGTGTCGGCGCCGAGCGCGTCCCAGCCGAAAACGCCGGTCAGCGCCAGTGCGACGAACAGCAACGCGAGACCGAGCGACGACCAGGCGAGGGCTTTGGGGAGCATGCGGCACCTACTTCGCGGACCGTGCCGCGACCAGCGCGGCGGCCTCGGCCGTGAACTCGAGCTCCAGCTGCTGCCCGCGGTTGTCGTCCGCGGCGAGTTCCCGGAACAGGAGGCTCGGCTGGATGTCGCGGTTGTGCTGGTACTTGTCGCTGGCGTACTCGGTGATGTCGCCGGCGATCTGGTGGAAGAAGATCTGGCAGATCGGCACGCCCGGATAGATCTTCACCGGCTGGACGGCGAACATCTCCAGCGTCCAGTAGCCGCAGAAGCCGACGTCGCCGAAGCCGGCGGTGACGTGGACGAACAGGCCCAGCCGGCCGATCGAGGATCGGCCCTCGATCATCGGCACGAGGTTGTGCGTCTCCGTCCGCTCCACGGTGCGGCCCAGGTAGAGCTGGTTGGGGGTGAGCACGAGGCCGTCTGCGGGGATGCGGATCCGCTCGACGCGGTTGCTCTTCCGCATGTCGAGCACCACCTCCTCGTAGACGAGCAGTTCGTCGTGCAGGGAGAGGTTGTAGCTGTTGGGGTTGAGCCGGTTCTCGTCGAACGGGTCGATGAGGATGTTGCGGCCGAGCTGCTGCTTGATCTCGTTGCCGGAGAGGATCATGGGATGTTCCCGTGCGATGGCGGAGGGCACGATCCGGGCCGCGGCCAACGAGCGGGATTGTATGCCGCCACCCGTCCCCTTGCCCATGGGGCGCGGCCAACGCCCGCGTCAGGCCGGCGACCGCTTCACGCCGACCTGCGGGCACAGGTCGGCGAGCATGCAGCCCGCGCACCGCGGCCGCCGCGCCGTGCAGACGGCGCGGCCGTGCTCGATGACCCGATGGCTGAAGGCGATCCATTCCGCGCGTGGCAGGACCGCCATCAGGTCGCGTTCCGCCTTCACGGCGTCGGTCTGCCGCGTGAGCCCGAGCCGGCGGGCGATGCGGCCGACGTGAGTGTCCACCACCACCCCCGTCGCCATGTCGAACGCGGAGCCGAGCACGACGTTGGCCGTCTTGCGGCCCACGCCCGGCAGGCGGACGAGCTCCTCGAGCGTGCGTGGCACCGTGCCGCCGTGCCGCTCCACGAGGCCGCGGCAGCAGCCCAGGATGCTCTTGGCCTTGGCCCGGAAGAAGCCGGTGCTGCGGATCACCCGCTCCAGATCGGCCGGCCGGGCCGCGGCCAGCTCTGCCGGGGACGGCCAGCGGCGGAACAGGTCGCCGGTGACGGCATTGACCCGCTTGTCGGTGCACTGGGCCGAGAGGATCGTGGCCACGAGGAGCTGGAACGGGCTCGTGAAATCGAGCGAGCAATGCGCCGCCGTGTAGGTCGCGGCCAGGCGGCCGGCGATCGCAACGGCGCGAGCCTTGCGGGCCGCGGCCGACTCCCGGCCCCGGGCCACCGGGCGGGCCGGCTTCGCTTGGCGACGCGAGGTGCTACGATTCATGGCACTTTCGGAGACTCATGAACATATGGCCGGCGACGAAGGCACCCTGGGCGCCGACTACGATCCGCTCTACCTGCGCGGCATCGAGATGTTCAATGCCTGTGATTACTACGAGAGCCACGAAATCTGGGAGGAGTTGTGGACGGAATACCGGGGACCGTCCCGGCGGTTCTACCAGGCCCTCATCCAGGCCGCCGTCGCACTCTATCATTTCGGGAACGGGAACATTCGCGGGGCCCGCAAACTCCACGGCAGCGTTCACGGCTACCTGGAGCCCTACGCGCCGCGGCACCTCGGTCTCGACGTCACCGGCTTCCTGGCCGCCTTCGACGCCTGCCTGGCGGATGTGGCGGGGAGCACCGAGGAGTTTCCGCAGATCGAACTGAATCCTGACCTGCTTCCTGAGATCCATCTCGATCCGCCGCCGAAGCCGGCCGCCTGACACCCCGCGGGAAGCCGCGCCCTGGTCCCGACCGCATGTCCGACGAACCACTCGCTTTCTCGCCCGAGCAGTTTTCCGGACAGGCCCGCGTCTTCCCGCTGCCGAACCTGGTGATGTTTCCGCACGTCATGCAGGCGCTCCACGTCTTCGAGCCGCGGTATCGGGCGCTGGTCGAGGAGGCCGTCGAGGGGGACCGCCTGCTGGCGCTGGGGGTGCTCGCCCCTGGGTGGGAGCAGGCCTACGAGGGCCGTCCGCCGCTGCGGTCCACCGCCTGCCTGTGCCGCATCGCCACGCACCAGCGGACGAAGCAGGGCACCTACAACGTGCTCGTCCTCGGCGTCCGCCGGCTGCGGCTCATCGACGAGCTGCCGCCGAAGAAGCTGTTTCGCGTCTGCGAGGCGGAGCTCCTCGACGATCACGAGCCCGACGAGGCGCCTGCCGGTGCGGCGGCCATCCTCCAGCGGGAGCTGCTCTCTGCCTTCAAGCGGGCGATGCCCAAGATCCCCAACGCCTACGAGCAGCTCGACCAGCTCCTCGGCAGCCAGATCACCCTCGGCATGCTGGCCGACATCGTCTCCTACACGATCGACCTCGACCTGGAGGTGAAGGTGCGGCTGCTGTCCGAGTGCGACGTCTTCCGCCGCACGCAACTCCTGCTGGAGGCGATCGCCAACCGCCCCGCGGCCGTCGCGACGCGGACTTTCCCGCCCGACTTCAGCTCGAACTGACTTCACGGCTGTCGGGCCATCCATGCTTCGCGCCTGCGGGGCCATCCCTGGCCCCCGCAGGCTTGGGCCGTCGCGGCGAACGCCAAGGGTTCGCCGGACGGCCGGGCGGTCGCCCCTCCAGGCGACCGTGGCCGCAGCGGGGCTGCGGCACGCGGCGGCTCGACGCGGCGTCGATCCGAGCCGCGTGGGGGTGAGGCCCGCAGCGCGGCCTTCGGCCGCTGCGGGCGAAGCGGCGACTGGCTGCCCGCCTGGAGGGCGGGCTTTCGAGAGCCGGCGGCGGCGGGCTAAGCAACGCGACGCAGGAAGCGGAGGCTGTGCGTGTGTCATGCCCGCGGCGCGGCCTTCGGCCGCTGCGGGCCGGGGGGGCGGGTTGGGCGGTTCCGTTCCTTGAAGCCCGAGGCGTGAGCCGAGGGAATGCGGATCGCTTTCGGGTGAATCGACGCGTATTCCCTCGTCTGACGATTCGGGCTTCCCGGCAGCGGCGCCGGCGTGGCCGCCGCGGCCGAAAAGCCCCCGGCGGAAGCCGGGGGACTCCGGGTGGCTGGCCTTCCCGGGTGCCATGCGGTGCGGGCGTGAACCGGCGCAGCGTGTGCCGTCGCGTGGCATGGACGGCGGGATGGTTTTCATTCCCGGTGTCCCCGGGTTTCCACCCGGGGCTTTTTGGGTTCGGCACAAGAAGCCCCCGGGGCGGTCTGTCGGGCCACGGAGCGCTTTGGCCGCCGTTGCCGGCCACCCCGCGACAAACTCCCGCGGGCGATTACAGTTGCAGCATGGCGAAGACACGTGACTTTGGTGGTGGCTGCGGCTCGGCCGCGGATGACGACGGGGGCGGCCAGCGGCCGGTCGCGACGGTCGATCATGCCCGCATCGAGCGGGCCGTTCGCGAGATCCTCGCGGCCGTCGGGGAGGATCCGGACCGCGAGGGCCTGCTGGAGACGCCGGCCCGCGTGGCGCGGATGTATGCCGAGATGTTCAGCGGCCTGCGGCAGGATCCGCGGGTCCATCTCGGCAAGGCGTTCACGGAAAAGTACGACGAGATCGTGCTCGTTCGCGACATCGCCTTCAACAGCGTCTGCGAGCATCACCTGCTGCCCTTCATGGGCCACGCCCACATCGGCTACCTGCCCAACGGCCGGGTGCTGGGGTTGAGCAAGCTCGCCCGGCTGGTGGAGGTCGTGTCGCACCGTCCGCAGGTGCAGGAGCGGATGACCGAGCAGATCGCCGACCTGCTCGTGGACGACCTCGGCGCCAAGGGCGTGGCCGTGGTGGTGGAGGCGACGCACACCTGCATGACGATCCGCGGCGTGCGCAAGCCCGGCAGCATGTGCGTGACGTCGGCGATGAAGGGGCTGTTCCGCTCCAACGTCTCCAGCCGGGCCGAGGTGCTGTCGCTGATCTTCGGGCACCGGGCCGGATAACGCATGCGGCTCCTGCTCGACTTTCTCTGCCGGTTCGGCTGGGGGCTGGCTCTGGCGCTGGTGCTCACGCCCACCGCGCCGGTGCCGGGGGGATTCTTTCGCGTCAACCTGCTCGTGGTCATGGGGCTGGCGACGTTCGCGGCGCTGGTGGCGCGGACCGCGGCGTCGGGCTGGCTGTGGGGCGTGCTCGCGACGGCCGCGGTGGTCGCCTGGATGGGAAGCGTGGCCTGGCTGGGCGAGAAACGGCGGGCGGGCGGCGGTTTCTGCGCGGCCTGTGCGGCCTTGTTGGCTGGGGCCGTCGCTCTGGTCGCCGCCGCGCCTCCGGCCGCGGCGGCGGGGCTCGTGTCGGGATGCGTGACGGGCCTCACCGTGCACGCCATGCTGCTCGGGCACTGGTATCTCAACGCGCCGGGCATGCGGGTGGACGTGCTGCGGCGGATGATCGACCTGGCACTGGTGGCCTGGGGGCTGCAGACCGCGGTCGCCGTCACCACGCTGCTGCCCTGGGTGCCGCCGGCCGATGCCACGGCGACGGCGCTCCTGGCCCTCCGCTGGCTGGCGGGGCTCGTCGGCCTGCCGGTGCTGCTGGTGATGGCCCGCAAAACGCTCGACATTCCCAACACCCAGAGCGCCACGGGTATCCTGTATGTCGCCTGCCTGGCGGCGATTCTCGGCGAACTCACGGCCCAGCTGCTGGCCGCCACCTGACCCATCCACCGATGCGCATCACCTACGCCTGCCCCGCCTGCGATGCGACCGTCATGCACGACGGCGCCGAGGCCGCCCGCGCGCTCGAGTGCCCGCAGTGCCATGCGGCGGTCGAGGTGCCGGCCGACGCCGTCGCCTGGGTCGCTGCGGATGGGAGCCGCGGCGCGGCGGGGGCGGGGCGGCTCCGGCTCCGCCGCTGCCTCGTCTGCCCGAGCACCGAGCTCTTCGCCCGTAAGGACTTTCCGCAGCGGCTCGGCGTGGGGATCGTCGTCGCGGGCTTCGCGGCGAGCTGCGTGACCTGGGCGTGGCGGCTCCTGGTCCCCACGTTCGCGATCCTGTTCGCGACGGCGCTGCTCGACGTGATCCTCTACCTGCTGATGCCGGAGTGCCTGACGTGCTACCGCTGCGCGGCCCGCTACCGGGGTGATGGCGTGGCCGACGACGTCGGCGGCTTCGATCTGGAGACGCACGAGAAGCACCGCCAGCAGCGGGCGCGGAGCCGCGAACTCGCGTCCGCCCGACCGGCGGACCGGCCGCAATGACCCTGCCGTGAGCGTGAGCCGATGGATCCGGAGCAGAAGCGGATCGAGGAGGACCTGCGCGGGATCGTCGCCGGCGACGTGCTCTGTGCCGACGCCGACCGTCGGCTCTATGCCACCGATGCGAGCCTGTTCGAGGTCCGGCCGCTGGTGGTGGTGCGGCCCCGGTCGGCGGAGGACGTCGCGGCCACGGTCGCCTGGGCGGCGCAGCGCGGCGTGCCCGTGCATCCGCGGGGCGGCGGATCGAGTGTGTGTGGCGGGAGCCTCGGGCCCGGTGTCGTCATCGACGGCTCGCGGTCGATGCGGCGGATCCTGGCCACCGACGACGAGACGGTGCGTGTGCAGCCCGGCGTCGTGGCGGCGAGCCTGGAGGCGCATCTCGCGGGGCTGGGCCGGACCTTCGGCCCCGACCCGGCCAACGCGACGGCCACGACCATCGGCGGCATGATCGGCCGCAACTCGTCGGGCAGCCGCTTCCCGCGCCATGGCGCCGTGCGCGGCCGGATCCTCGCCGCCCAGGTCGTGCTCGGAGACGGCACGATCGTCGATCTCGAGCCGACGGCGCCGCCGGCGGCCGGTGAGCCGCCTGCCGGTGGTGTCGGCCGCGCCGCCATGCTGGCCGCCGGTGTCGCGGAGATCGTGGGCCGCGGACGGGCGACGATCGCCCGCTTCCAGCCGGCCACGCGGCCGAGCCACGCCGGCTACCGGTGCGACGATCTCGTGCGGCCCGACGGCACGGTCGACCTGCCGCGCATCCTGTGCGGAGCGGAGGGCACGCTCGGGATCGTCACCGAGGCCACCTTTCGCACCGTGCCGGCCGATGCCGCCACGGCCGTCGGTCTCGTGCTCTTTGACTCGCTGGAGAAGGCCGCGGAGGCCGCGGTGCGGCTGCGCGGGCTGGGGCCGAGCGCCTGCGACCTGTTCGATCGGCGGCATCTCGCCCTTGCCCGGGGCACGAAGCCGGCCTTCGACCTCCTCATTCCGCCCGTGGCCGAGGCCGGGCTGCTTGTCGAGTTCGCCGGCGACGATCCGGCCCGGTGCGGCGGCCGGCTCGACGACGCGCTGAAGCTGATGCGGCAGGGGCGGCGGGGATGCCTCGACGTGCGGCGGGCCGAGGACGCGATCGACGCCGCCTTTTTCTGGGAACTGTCGCGCAACGTCGTCTCCACGCTCCACGGCGTGCGGGCCGCGGTCCGGCCGGTGCCGTTCGTCGAGGACATCGTGGTGCCGCCGTCGGCGCTACCCGACTTCTTGCGGCGGCTGCAAGAGGTGCTCAAGCGGCAGCAGGTGACGGCGATGGTGTTCGGCCACGCGGTTCATGGTCAGCTGCACGTCCGGCCGTACGTCGATCCGCGTGAGCCCGCGGACCGGGAGCGGCTCGAGGCGCTGGCCGAGGCGCTGTATGCGGAGGCGGTCGCCGTCGGCGGCACGTTCGGCGGCGAGCAGGGCCTGGGCCTGTCGCGAACGCGGTTCTTCGTGCGGATGTTTCCCGAATTGACGGCCCTGAACCTCGAACTGAAGCGGCTCTTCGATCCCGCGGGCACGCTCAATCCCGGTCGAGTGACCGGCGACGCGGCGGCCGCATGGCCCTTTCGCGCGGCCGTGGGCCGGGCCGCGGCGTCGCCTGCCCCGGCCGACGCGGCGGCCGCGGCCGGCCCGCCGGCCATGCTGCCGATACTCACGTGGTCGGCCGACCGCCGGGCGGTGGAGGTCGATGCCTGCAACGGCTGTGGCACCTGCCGCACGACGGCGGCCGGAGGGCGGATGTGCCCGATGTATCGCGGCAATCCGGCCGAGGAGGCGGCCCCGCGGGCGAAGGCGAACCTGCTGGCCGCGGTGCTCGCCGGAGGCATGGATGCGCGGGAGCTGACGACCGACGCCGTCCGCGGCATCGCCGATACGTGCTTCAACTGCCACCAGTGCCGCAGCGAATGCTCGGCCGGGGTCGACATCCCGGCGCTGGTCATGGAATTGAAGGGGGCCCACTTTGCCGCCAACAGCGCGCCGCTGCACCGCTGGCTGCTGTCGCGGGTCGATGCGCTCTCGGCCTGGGGCGGCGCCGTGCGGCCCCTGTCGAACTGGGCGTTGGCCAACCCCCAGGCCCGCTGGCTCATCGAGAAGGGGCTGGGAATCGCCCAGGGCCGCAAGCTTCCCGCCTTCAGCGGCAACCAGTTCATGCGCTGGGCGGCGCGGCGCGGGATCACGCGGCCCTCGCGGCGCAGCGGGCCGCGGGTCCTGTACTTTCTCGACACCTACGCGCGGCGGCATGATCCGCTGCTCGCCCAGGCCTTCGTCACGGTGCTGGAGCGAAACGGCATCGGGGTGTTCGTCGATCCGCGGCAGGTGGCGGCCGGCATGCCGCTGGTCTCGGAAGGCGATCTCGACGGGGCGCGGCGGCTGGCGCGGACGAACATGCGGGTGCTCGCGGAGGCGGTGCGGCTCGGCTATCGGATTGTGTCCACGGAGCCGGCGGCGGTCACGTGCCTGCGGCACGACTATCCCCTGCTGGTCGACGATGACGACATGGACCTGGTCACCGCAGCCACCTGCGACGCGACGACCTTCCTCTGGGAGTTGCACCGCGAGGGGGGGCTGCGGCTCGACTTCGAGCCGCAGGCGGCGCGGGTGCTCTACCACGCTCCCTGCCACGCCCGCGCGGCCGCGGCGCCGACACCGGCCGAGCACCTTTTGCGGCTGATCCCCGGGCTGGCGGTGCAGGCGGCCGACCGGGGCTGCTCGGGGATGGCGGGCACCTTCGGCCTGGCCCGCGAGCACTACCGGGCCAGCCTCCGGGTGGGCCTGGGGCTGGTCGCAGCGATGCGGGACGGCGGCGTGGACGCGGGTGCTACCGAGTGCAGCGCCTGCCGGATACAAATGGAGCAGGGCACGACCAAGCCGGCCGTGCACCCCGTCAAGCTGCTCGCCAAGGCCTACGGCCTGCTGGAGGGCGCCGCCCCGCACGGGCTCGACGGGCTGCTGACCGCGATCAGCGGTCCGCTGACGACGACCTGACCGACCGCAACCCAGTCACGCCCCGAGGCCTGTATGCAGCGAACCCGCCACGAAGCCGATTTCGACGACGAGCCGCGCCGCGGCCGCGCGAGCCATGAAGGAGAGACGCTCCGGGTCGCGCTGTTCGCCGGCATGGCCGAAGCGGCGGGCACGCGGCAGGCCGAGATTCGCTGGCGAGGCGGTTCGGTCGCCGATCTGCGGGCGGCCCTGGAGGCCGACTATCCTGCGATCGGCGGACTGCTGGCCCGGAGCGCGGTGGCGATCGGCAATCGCTATGCGTCCGACGAGGCGGAAGTGCCGGCGACGGCCGATGTGGCGATCATTCCTCCAGTGAGCGGGGGCTAGCGATGAGGGGCAACGACGGACGACGTGATGCAGCGACCGGACCGGACGGCGACGGAGGCGCGCTCGTGCGCCGGCCCGTCGATCCGCAGCGGCTTTTGGCTGCGGTGGCCGACCACGAGGCCGGCGCGAACGTGCTCTTCGTGGGCACCGCCCGGGCGGTGACCAACGGCCGGCCGGCTGTGGCGCTGGAGTTCGAAGCCCACGAGCCGATGGCGGGGCCGGAACTCGAGCGGCTCTGCCGGGTCGCGGTCGAGAAGTTCGGGCTTGTGGCCTGCGCGGTCGAGCATCGCCTCGGCCGCGTGCCCGTGGGCGAGGCGAGCGTGGCGATCGCCACCAGCGCGCCGCATCGCCGCGAGGCCTTCGCCGCGGCCGAGTGGCTCATGGAGCGGATCAAGCGCGAGGTGCCGATCTGGAAGTGCGAGGAGCGGCCCGACGGCCGCCGCGACTGGATCCATCCGGGCGGCGGCGGGGCGCGGCAGGAGGCCGCGGCCCGCGGCCCGCGAGCCGAAGGGCGGCCGCGGGGACGGCGGCGGTGAGCCGACCGGCCGTGCTCGTCGACTCCTTCGGTCGGCGGCACACCGATCTGCGGATCAGCGTCACCGACCGCTGCAATCTCCGCTGCACCTACTGCATGCCGGCCGAGGCGATCTTCCGGCCCCGCGAGGAGTTGCTCGCCTACGAGGAGATCGCCCGCGTGGCTGCCGTGGCCGCCGGGCTCGGCGTGCACACGATCCGCCTCACCGGCGGCGAGCCCCTCCTGCGGCGCGATTTGGCGGCGCTCGTGGCCCTGCTCGTCGCCGTGCCCGGGATCGACGAGGTGGCGGTGACCACCAACGGACTGCTGCTGGCGGAGCAGGCCCACGACCTGGCCGCCGCGGGCCTGCGGCGGCTGAATGTCAGCCTCGACAGCCTGCGGGAGGACGTCTTCGAGCGGATCGCCCGCCGCCGTGGGCTCGACCGCGTGCTCGCGGGCCTGGCCGCCGCGCGGCGGGCCGGCTTCGCGGAGATCCGCATCAACGCCGTTTCGATCCGTGGCCTGACGGAGGACGAGATCGTGCCGCTGGCCCGGTTCTGTCGCCGCGAGGGATTTCACCTGCGGTTCATCGAGTTCATGCCGTTGGATGCGGAGGAGGCCTGGGACCGCTCGCAGGTGCTCTCCGGCGCCGACGTGCGGGCGATCCTGGAGCGGGAGATCGGGCCGCTGGTGGCGGAGACAGTCGGCGATCCGGGGCAGCCGGCGGTCGACTACCGCTGGGCCGACGGCGGTCGCGTGGGGTTCATCGATCCCGTGACGCGGCCGTTCTGCGACCGCTGCGACCGGCTCCGGCTCACGGCCGACGGGCAGTTCCGCAACTGCCTGTTCTCGACGACCGAGTGGGACGTGAAGCGGCTGCTCCGTGGCGGCGGCACCGACGCTGAGATCGCGACGCTGCTGCGGGAGTGCGTGGCCGCGAAGAAAGCCGCGCACGGCATCGACACGCCCGAGTTCGCCCGGCCGGCGCGGGCGATGTACCAGATCGGAGGCTGACGTGACGGCCACTCCCGTCCGCCGCTACCTCGACAACGCGGCCACGTCGTGGCCGAAGCCCGAGCCCGTGCTGGCGGCCTGGAACCGGGCGGCTCGCGAGGTGGGCGCGGCGGCGGGGCGGGCGGCCTATCGTTCCGCGGTCGAGGCCGATGCGCTCCGGCAGCGGGCCCGCTCGGCCGCGGCCCGGCTCCTCGGCGGCGTCGATCCCGCGCGGGTGGCCCTGCCGGCGGGCTGCACGCTCGGGCTGAACCTGGCGATCCACGGCCTCGTGCGGCCCGGCGATCACGTGATCGCCACCGCGGCCGACCACAACGCCGTCCTCCGGCCGCTCCATGCCCTGGCCTGCCGGGGGATCGCCGACCTCACCATCATCCGCTGCGACAGTCTGGGGCGGGTCGATCCTGCCGCGGTGGCCGCCGCCTGGCGGCCCGCCACGCGGCTCGTGGCCTGCCCGCACGCCTCGAACGTGACCGGGGCGATCCAGGACGTCGCCGCGATCGCGGCGGTCGCGCACGCCCGGGGCGGCATCCTCCTCGTGGACGCCGCGCAAACGCTCGGGCAGATCCCGCTCGACGTGGCCGGGCTGGGGGCCGACCTCGTCGCCGCGCCGGCCCACAAATGGCTGCACGGCACGGCGGGCGCGGGCCTGCTCTGGGCGCGGGCGGGCATCGAGCCCGAGCCGCTCGTGCAGGGCGGCACCGGCTCGCGGAGCGAATCGCTCGACATGCCCGCGGCGTTCATCGACCGCATGGAGCCGGGCACGCCCGACGTGCCGGCGCTGGCCGCCTGTGCCGCGGCGGCGGAGTGGCTCGAGGGCCGGGGGCTCGCGGCAACCGGCGCCGCCTGTCGGGAGCTCGCCGGCGAGTGCGCCGCGCGGCTGCGATCGATCGGCGGCGTGCAGGTGTTCGCAGCCACCGGGGCGCCGATTGTGAGTTTCACGGTCGAGGGCTATGCTCCCGCCGACGTCGCTGTGATCCTCGAGCAGGCCGCGGGCATCGAGGTGCGGTCCGGGTTTCACTGTGCCGCGTCCGTGCACGAGCATCTGGGCACGTCTGCCGGCGGCACGGTGCGGGCGAGTTTCGGGCCGAGCAACGACCGCGCGGACGTGGATGCGATCGTGCGGGTGGTGGAAACGATCCGGGGCTGAAGAGGAGCGAGCATGGCCGGGATTCCCAAGGACGTGTGGTATGCGGACGGCCTGCGGTTCCAGTGCACGCAGTGCGGCGACTGCTGCTCGGGTGCCGAAGGCTACGTGTGGGTGAACCAGGCGGAGATCGACGCCATGGCCGCGCGGACGGGGATGACGGCGGCCGACTTCGAGGCGGCCTACGTGAAGCGGGTGGGCATGCGGCGGTCGCTGAAGGAGCGTCCCGGTGGCGACTGCGTCTTGCTGGACGAGAAGACGCGAAAGTGCACGGCGTATGAGGAGCGGCCGCGGCAGTGCAAGACGTGGCCCTTCTGGGACTCGAACCTGCGGTCGCCGGAGGCCTGGGCGGAGGCGGCAGAGGCCTGTCCCGGCTGCAACAAGGGCCAGATCGTGCCGCTCGAGTCGATCGTCGAGCAGGCCAGCCGGATTCGGATCTGACTCCACGCGAACCTGCGGCCTCGTGCCGCAGTTCGCTTGGCGGGCCTCCGCCCGCTGGGGTCAACCCGGCCCTCCGGGCCTGGCCTCCCACAAGAAGCCTCCGGCGGAAGCCGGGGAGCATGGTGCACGCGAACCTGCGGCCTCGTGCCGCAGTTCGCTTGGCGGGCCTCCGCCGGCTGGCGAGAGGCCGCCCTCCCGGCGGCCGGACCATGCGTCGTTCACCGGTTCGCGACGCGGACCGGCGTGTTCCCGCTCGGGGCTGCCCACACCCTCTCGCCGGACGTTCGCCTCGGGCATCCCTGCCCTCCGCTCACTCGGAGGTGTCGGCGCTTCGCCCTCCGGGGCTCCGCTTGCCACCTACGCCGTCTCGAGGGGATGGGCAGCCCCTCGCTGCGTTGACGAGTGCCCAGGAGGTCGATTCAACCACCCCGGGCACGCAGCGGCCGCAGGCCGCGCCGCGTGCAGTGTTCACGCAACGCCTCGGCATCCTGCTTCGTCAGAGACGCGGGAGTGCCGGGGTGTCCTTGAAGCCCGAGGCGTGAGCCGAGGGAATGCGGATGGGCTTCCGGTGTGGCTCCCTCAGCTTGCGCTTTTTGATGTTGCGCCGATCCGCGCATTCCCATTCCGTTCGGAGACCGCCGCTCCGTGGCGCAAGCCTCCAGGCTTGCGAATGCAGGCTGTGGAGACACAGGCCGGATTCGACGGTCGGAGACCGCCGCTACAGCCGGAATGCAGACGCCTTTTCACGGCATGAGTCCATCGGGATAGAGAATGCGCAACATCAAGACCTGCGCTTCGGGCTTCCTGGCAGCGGAGGCAGTCCGCAGCCAACGCGCCGCCCCGGCACGCAGCGGCCGCAGGCCGCGCCGCGTGGCGGGTTTACGCAACGCCTCGGCCTCGTGCCTCGCGTTGCTTTTGCCGGCCTCCGCCGGCACTCGATGGCCCGCCCTCCAGGCGGGCAGCCAACTCGCTGCCCCGGCACGCAGCGGCCGCAGGCCGCGCCGCGTGCCCGCGCACCAAGGCTCAGTCGGATCGCCGCCGCGGCGATCCGCTGAGCCGCCGCCGCTCCGCGGCGGCCACGGCCGCCCGGAAGGCGGCCGCTCGCAGCCCGGACGAACCTCTGGCTTCGTCCGCGGCTGCGTAAGCCTGCCGGGGCCATGGATGGCCCGGCAGGCGCGAATCACAGTATCCCGCCGTGCGTCCGCCACGGCGTCATGTGCGATGGCTGGTCGAGGAACCAGATCCGCTCCCACTCGTCGGTGATCGCACGGAGATCCTCGGACGTGTAGATGAGCTGCTGGGCCCGGCGGACGGGATCACCGGAGTACATCGGGATCAGACAGCCGGTGCTCGTCGCCAGCATGGCGGCCGCGCACACCATCAAGATCGCCTTCCTCATCGCATGGTCCTCCTGACCGTGCCGGTGCTCCCCGGGCCGTCCTGGCCGAGCGGGAGCAGGGATGTAACGAGTCGGGGCCGGGCGGAGAAGCCCGCTTGGCCAATCGCCCAGGCTGCCCGGCCTACCGGGGCGGCGGCGTTTGTCGGCCGGTGTCTTCCGGGCCCTGCGGAGTGGGGGGCTGCGGGCTGCGGGGGCGCTGTTCGAGCGACCGCACGCGGGCCTCCATTTCCTTGCCGGGCTTGAACGTGACGATCGTCTTGGCGAGCACCGGCACGGCCTGGCCGGTGCGCGGGTTGCGGGCCATCCGGGCCTCCCGCCGCTTGATCTGAAAAATGCCGAAGTTCCGCAGTTCCACCCGGCCCTCCTCGACCAGGGCGTCGATCAGGGCGTCGAACGTCTGCTGGACGAGCTGTCGGGTGCGCAGCTGGGGGAGATCGATTCGCTCCGCGATCGTCTTGACCAAGTCCTTCTTGGTCCTGGACTTCGGCTTGTCGTTGGGCTGCGACACGATCGCCGGGCTCCGGCCGCCACCGCCACGAATGATCCGGGATGGAGCAATGCATGGCAGGTGCTAAATTCGCCCGAAGCCTAGGTTTGACAACCACTACTGTCAAATTTCCGGGTCCTCGCGTTGGGAGCGCAGGAATACCGGTACCTGTGGTATCGGCGGCACATCCGCCAAACTTGATACAACCGTTCGCTTTTCGGAGTTCCGAATCCATGTCCCAGTCCGACAGGACACCCCCTCTCGCCCAAGGCCCGCATTCCGCGGTGGAACTGGCGGTTTCCCTGGGCCGGCTCACGCTGCCCAATCCGATTCTCGTGGCCTCCGGGACCTTCGGTTATGGCCGGGAAATGACCGGCTTCGTCGACCTCGCCCGGCTTGGCGGGCTCGTGCCCAAGACGATCACGCCGCAGCCGCGGCAGGGCAACCCGCCCTGGCGGACCGTGGAGACGGCGGCGGGCCTGCTCAACTCGATCGGACTCGACAACGACGGTGTCGACGCCTTTCTCGCCAAGCAGCTCCCCTGGCTCCTGGGCTGCGGCGCGCCGGTGATCGTGAGCATCGCCGGGGCCGACGCGGCGGAGTTCGTCGCCTTGGCCGAGCGGCTCGACGCGGTGCCGGGCATCGCAGCCCTGGAGCTGAACGTCTCCTGCCCGAACGTCAGCCACGGCGTCGATCTCGGCTCCGATCCGGCCGCGTGTCGCGGTGTCGTGGCCGGCGTGCGGGGAGCGACGGCGCTGCCGGTGATCGCGAAGCTGACGCCGAACGTGACCGACATCGTGGCCATCGCTCGGGCGGCCCGCGATGGCGGCGCCGACGCGGTCACGCTCATCAACACCTGCCAGGGCATGGCGGTCGATTGGCGGCGGCGGCGGCCGATGCTGGGCAACGTGATCGGCGGCCTGAGCGGGCCGGCGATCAAGCCGATCGCTCTGCGGTGCGTCCATCAGGTGCGTCGCGCCGTCGGCATTCCGATCATCGGCGTGGGGGGCATCATGACGATCGACGATTGCATGGAGTTTCTGGTCACCGGCGCCTCCGCCGTGCAGGTGGGAACCGCCAACTTCGCGGAGCCGGTCGTCTCCACGCGGCTCCTCGACGCGCTGCCGGCCGCGGTCCGCGAACTGGGCGCGACGCGTCTGGCCGACATCGTGGGCACGCTCGCGGTGCCTGACCGGTCCTCCTGTCCGCCACCGGCCGTCGCCCCCGCAGGAAGCCACGCATGACGACGCCTCTGCATCCCGCCGCCACGCCCCGGACCAGCCGGGCCCTGTCCGGAATCCAACCCACCGGCCGGTTTCACTGGGGCAACTACTTCGGGGCCATCCGCCAATACATCGACCTCCAGCCCGGCGGTGGCCATCAGGCGGCCGACGAGGCCTATTACTTCATCGCCGACCTGCACGCGCTGACCACCGTCCGCGACCCGGCCCGGCTGCGGGCGCTGGTGCATGCGGCCGCGGTCGACCTCGTGGCCCTGGGGCTCGATCCCGAGCGGGCGGTGCTGTTCGTGCAGTCCGACGTGCCCGAGGTGACGGAGCTCACCTGGCTGCTCATGACCGTCTGCCCGATGGGGCTGCTCGAGCGGTGCCACGCCT
>Ga0315902_10002683_pt1 | contig 27401 bp, 18 predicted proteins | sample LakEriMetagenome_9_FD_203523 | JGI IMG/M metagenome (GOLD analysis project Ga0315902, IMG submission 203523) | Freshwater fungal communities from buoy surface, Lake Erie, Ohio, United States - Buoy 12 MA117 | ecosystem: Environmental > Aquatic > Freshwater > Lake > Lake biofilm | place: USA...
GACTCCTGGGGAGTCATGTGCATTTTCCAATTGGCGGCGATGATGGGCTTGCGGAAGTGGGCGATGGGCATGGCGGGGAAATGACGAATTAAGAATGACGAAGGACGAATTACTTGTCTTTGAGGCAGGCAACGCCGGGGAGGATTTTGCCTTCGAGGAGTTCGAGGGACGCGCCGCCGCCGGTGGAGATGAAGGTCATCTTGTCGCCGAGCTTGGCTTTCTTGACGGCCTTCACGCTGTCGCCGCCGCCGATGATGTTTTTCGCGTTCGCATTGGCCGCCATGGCTTCCGCGATGTCGAAGGTGCCTTTGGAGGCCTCTTTGATCTCGAACACGCCCATCGGGCCGTTCCAGATGACGGTCTTCGCCTTGGAAATTTCTTCCGCAAAGAGCTTCACGGACTCAGGGCCGATATCGACGCCTTCCCAGCCATCCGGGATGCTTTCGTTCACGCCGGTGTACTTCGTCGCGCCGAGCTTTTTGGCGTCGAAATCGAAGGCGTCGGTGATCATCGCATCCACAGGGATGAGGATCTTCACGCCGCGCTCCTTGGCCTTGTCCAGAGCGGCCTGCGCGATGGGTTCCCACTCGGCTTTGTAGAGGCTTTTGCCGATGGAAATGCCCTGCACGAGCTTGCGGAAGGTGTAGGCCATGCCGCCGCCGATGATGATGGTGTTCGCCTTTTCGAGCAGGCGATTGATCACGCCGATTTTGTCGCTGACCTTCGCGCCGCCGAGGATGACGACGAACGGACGATCCGGCGTTTCGAGCTCGTCATTGAGCCAGGTGAGCTCTTTTTCCATCAGCAGGCCGGAAACTGCCGGGAGGTAATCCGCGATGCCCGCCGTGGAGCTGTGCGCACGATGCGCGGAGCCGAAGGCGTCATTCACAAAGATCTCCGCGAGGTCCGCCATGCCCTTCGCGAGCGTGGCGTCGTTTTTCTCCTCACCAGCGTGGAAGCGGGTGTTTTCGAGCAAAAGCACGTCGCCATTGCCGAGGGCGAGCGCCTTGGCCTTCGCTTCGTCGCCGACGCAATCGCTCGCAAAGGCCACTGGCTTGCCGATGAGTTCGCTGAGCGCCGGAGCGACGGGTGCGAGGCTCTGTTTCGGATCACGCTGACCTTTCGGACGGCCCAGATGGCTGGCCAAAATGATGCGGGCACCCTTTTCGATCAAGAATTTGATGGTTGGCAGCGTCTCCTGGATGCGAGTGGCATCCGTGATCACCATCTGGCCATCTTTTTCCTCCAGCGGCACGTTGAAATCGACGCGCACAAAGACGCGTTTTCCGGCAAGGTCGAGGTCACGAATGGTCTGCTTGGGCATGGCTTTTTGGGGGTGAGGGGCGCTATCCATCGCAAGTTTCGCGCCATGCGCAAGGCCGCAATAGGCCCTCCGCCAGCTGCGTAGTCGGGGGATGCGTCCGCTCCTCTTTTCCTGCCTGCTTTTTGCCACCTTTTGCTTCGCCGCACCGCCGGAGCCGACGCTGACACCCACGCTCCGCGCCGTCGATTTGAGCCTCGGGGAGGCCGTGGAGGTCACTTTGGCCGATCAAAGCATCGCGAAGGTCAAACTGCTGAAACTCGACGAAAAGACCGACTCGATGGCCAAGGCCGTCCGCGAGGCCAAAGTGCTCGTCGAGGTCAATGGCGAACAAAGGTGGCTCACGAGCGCGAACTACAACCTCCCGCAACTCGTCGGCGGCTTGCAAATCGACTGCCCCATCACCCGCGGCTACAACGCCAACAGCGGCGAGGACTCGTGGGGCCTCGAAAAGGATGCGCGACTACGTCTTTGGCCGAAAAACGCTCCGTGGATCGAGCCGGGCACCTTTGTCTATCCGCTCAAACAACGCTGGTTCGCCACCTCCACGCAGTTCTCGAACGAACCGACCTACGTCGATGGCGGCGATAAGCCGGACCGAAAGAAAATCTATTATCACAACGACCTCGACTTCGGCGGCTGCGAAGGCCTCACCGAGGTCATCGCCGCCACCGATGGCCTCGTCGTGAGCGTTTCGGAGAAGACGCTGCCCGGTTACTCGCTCACGCCCGTGCGTCCGCGTTACGACGTCGTCTATCTGCTCGATGAACGCGGCTGGTATTACCGCTACAGCCACCTGCACACGATTGATCCCGCAATTCAAATGGGCACTCGCGTGAAAATGGGCCAGCGCATCGGAATCCTCGGCAAGGAAGGTGCCAGTGGCGGCTGGACGCATCTGCACTTCGGCATCAAAAGCCGCCAACCCTCCGGCAAATGGGGCACGCAGGAGGCCTACGCCTTCGCGTGGGAGGCTTACCAACGCGAAAACAAGCCCGCCATCATCGCCGTGGCCCGCCCGCATCATTTCATCCGCGCCGGAGAGACGATCATGCTCGATGCGTCGAAGTCTTGGGCATCCAGCAGCATCAAAACCTACGGCTGGACTTTCACCGACGGCCAAACCGCCTCCGGCGCGAAAATCGAGCGCACTTATGCGAAACCCGGTGCTTACAGCGAGATCCTCAAAGTCACCGACGTCGCTGGAAACGTCAGCTACGACTTCGCCATCGTTCAAGTCATGGGCAGCGACGACAAAAACCTGCCGCCCACCATTCACCCGACCTTCTGGCCCACCACCGGCCTCAAGCCCGGCACCGAGATCACCTTCAAAGTCCGCACCTTCCGCACCACCGGCGGCGAAACCTGGGACTTCGGCGATGGCACCCCCAAAGTGACCGTCAAATCCGACGGCAACGCCAAAGCCCTCGCTAAAGACGGCTACGCCATCACCCAGCATGCCTTCGCAAAGCCCGGCGACCACATCGTCACCGTCGAACACACCAACGAGCGCGGCGAACGCGCCGTGGGTCATCATTGGGTGCGCGTCGAAGATCGCTGATCACTTCACGCTCACGCAAACCATGTCTCCCGCCGCATTTCGCGCGTAGATGCGTCCGTTCGCCAAAACCGGCATCGACCAGCAGCGACCCGTCAAAATGCTCGTGCGTGAGATGGGCTCAAATTTCGCCGGATCGGCCTTCGCGATGATCAGCTCGCCTTTGGCGCTCAAAACGATCAATTTGCCGTCCGCCGCCATCAGCGAGCAAAAGCCCACGTCCGCCGCGTTCCACTTTTCCGTGCCGGTGGCGAAGTCGATGCACTTAAACGTGTTGGGTTTGTCGTAGTCGCCGTCGCTGCCGTAGAGATGTCCGTCGATGAGCACGCAGGAGTTGAACTGATTCTTCATCACGCGACTGCGCCAGACTTCCGAAGGCTCCGCGGAGGCCAGATCGAGCACCGCGCAGCCTTTGTTGTAACCGGAGGAGATGAAAAGCTTCGTGCCGCTGAGGATCGGATCGGCCGCGTTCACGCCGTAGCTCGTGTTCCAGGTGTGCTCCCACAAAACCGTGCCGTTGGATGGATCGACGCCTTTGTAAGCCCGCCGCGTGCTCAGCACGACCTGCTCCTTGCCGTTCACCGTGATCAAATGCGGCGTCGAATAGCCCGCCGTGTCCGCCTCCGACTTCCACACGAGTTTGCCGGTCGCTTTTTCAAACGCCGCGCCGTTCTGGCCGATGTTCAGGATCAAATTCGCGCCATGAATCAGCGCCGAACCCGAGAAACCCCACTCCGGAATCTCCGCACTCGTTTCTTCGAGGAAATTCTTCTGCCACACCACCTTGCCCGTCGCCGCATCGAAGCAAATCAGGTCGCCCCAGCGGCTCACATGCCACGCCTTGTCACCTTCGATCACCGGACCGGCCGAGGTGCCGCCTTCATAATACTTATCACCCAGATCGGCCTTGTAGCTGTGCTTCCAGACTTCCTTCCCGGTCACTGCATCAAAGCAAAACACCGTGTCTTTGCCATCCGCATGCCCGGATGTGAAAACCCGCCCATCCGCCACCGTGAACGCCGCAAAGCCGATGCCGATTTGAGCCTTCCAAAGCTCCTTCACCTCGGTCCCGACCAGTTTTTCCGACGAAATGCCCGTCTTGTCCGGCCCACGCCACACCGGCCAGTCAGCAGCGGAGATCGAAGAAGTGAGGGCGGCAAAAAGGAGAAGCGAGGTTTTCATGACGGCCCATGAAGAGCGCGGGAAGTCGTGAAAATCGAGCGGAAAAAAGTTCGTGGCGGAATTCGGATAATTGCGCCATTATTCCGCCACAATTCCGCCACTTATATGCCATTTGCCTTCGTAAATGGCGGAAATTAATTCCGCCACAATTCCGCCACTTTTATGCCAGATTCCGCCACCGAGACCTCTGGACCCGAATTCGATGCCATCCTTCAGGCGGTGGCGGAGCAGCCTGCGGGTGCGACTTTCAGCGATCTCGCCAGCCATAAGAAGCTGCGTCTTTCCACACGCACGCTTCAGCGTCGGCTGGAGCGTCTCGTGGCCGAAAAACGCCTCATTGCCGAAGGTGTGACCAAAGCCCGCCGCTATCACCTCCCGGCGAAAGGCACGCTGAGGCCCGAAACACGTTCCGTGTCCGCTAAATCGTCCGCATCGACTGTTTTCGGCGCGGAGGCGCAGAAGCTCCGCGCCTTGATTCGTCGTCCTCTCACCCAGCGCACGCCGGTGGGCTATCAGGGGCGCTTTTTGGAGTCGTATCAGCCGAACAAGACCTTTTACCTGCCTGCGGCCACACGGAAGCAATTGCTCGCTCAAGGCCAGGTGGGCCTCTCTGAGCTGCCAGCAGGCACTTACCTGCGCCAGGTGCTCCAGCGCCTGCTCGTGGACCTTTCCTGGAACTCCAGCCGCCTCGAAGGCAACACCTACTCGCTGCTCGAAACGCAGCGCCTGCTCGAAATCGGTGCCAACGGCGAAGGTCACAGCGCCCGCGAGACGCAGATGATCCTCAACCACAAGGCGGCGATCGAAATGCTCGCTGAGGAGGCCGAGGGCATCGGCTTCAACCGCCACACCATCTGCAATCTGCACGCCCTGCTCTCCGACAACCTCATGAGCGAGCCGGAGGCATGCGGACGCGTGCGCGAACGTGCCGTCGGCATCAGCGGCACCGTGTTTCATCCGCTGGAGCTGCCACAGCTCATCGAGCAGCGCTTTGACCAAGCTCTCGCCAAGGCGGAGGCCATTCTTGATCCCTTTGAGCAGGCGTTCTTCGTCATGGTGCATCTGCCGTATTTGCAGCCCTTCGAGGACGTCAATAAGCGCGTCTCCCGCCTCGCCGCGAACATCCCGCTCATCCGGCATAATCTGTGCCCGCTCTCCTTCATCGAGGTCGAATCGGCCGACTACGTGGACGGCACGCTCGTCGTCTATGAGCAAAACCGCGTCGAATGCCTGCGCGATGTCTTTGTGTGGGCCTACCAACGCTCCTGCGCCCGCTACGCCGCCGTCCGCCAGTCCCTCGGCGATCCCGATCCTTTCCGCCTCAAGCATCGCGCCGTCATCGGCGAGGCCGTCCGCGCCGTCGTGCTGGGCAAAATGAACGCCGCTGCCACGAAACGTGCGCTGACCAAGCACGCCGCCTCTTTGCCATCAGGCGAGCGGTCGCAGTTCGTCGAAGTCGTGCAAAAAGAACTCTCCGCTCTGCATCCCGGCAGCATCATGCGCTACCGTCTGCGACCGGGTGAGTTTGAGGCGTGGAAGAAGCAGCAAACGCGATGAGTTCGCTGAAAGAGGCGGGCATCGTGGCGGCTTATCTCCGCATGCTCCGACCGCTGCTTCCGTTCCTTCTTTGCTTTGCTAGCTCTGCCTTCGCCCTTCAAGAAACTTGGGAAACCGGCTACAGCGGCGAGGACACGACGGGGAAGCATGTGCTGGGGCATTGGAGCTTTGAGAAGGCGGATGCGCTGAAGCTCCATGGAGCGGTTTTGAATGCGAAAGGTCGTTTCGGCGGCGGGTTGGAGTCGTTTGCGGGGTTTCCGGTGAAGGATGAGCGGCATGCGGCGCTGGTGAGTGTGCTGCCGGTGAAGGGGGCGTTCACTTTGGAGATGTGGATCAGGCCCAAGGCTGAGTTCAAGCCGGAGCTGCGCTGTTTTTTGCTCGATAAGAAGTATGTCGAACACACGGACTACCAGTGGCAGATCGGCGAGGCGGACAAGGGCGGGCTGCGGCGGATGTTTGTGACGCTGGGCTTCGGCGCGGAGTCGCGGCAGCTCTACTCACAGCCCTTCAAGATGGGTGAGGAGTGGCAGCATGTGGCCTTCACTTACGATGGCGCGGGCGAGGGGAAGTTTTATCGAAACGGCACGGCACTAGGCGGCGCGAAGCTGGAGGGCTTTGGTGCGATCGTTCCGGGCAAAAAGGAGCTGAGTCTCGGCGACCGGCTCGGCAGCAATTACGGCGGCTTTCCCGGTTTGATCGATGAAGTGCGCATCTGCGACGGAGTGCTGAGCTTTGAGCGTGTGGCGATGCAAATCGTGGCTTCACGGGCGGTTTGGAAGCGCATGGAGACGGCGAGGCCCATCGACATCATCGTCACGAACCTCAAACGCGATGTGATGAAGGCCGCGTCGCTCAAAGTGAGCCTCGGTGGGAAGACGGAGGACTTCATCGTGCCGGATCTCGCGGCGGGGAAGAGCTTCACGGCGAAGTTTTCGCTCAACACGGCACTCAAACCGGCTGCGTATGAGCTGCGGGCACGCTTTGAGACAGGCGACTACGCCACGGAGCAGAGCACGAAGCTGCAAATCGTCGGTCGCATGCCGTCGCGCATGCCGGTGATTATGTGGGGCGCGGGTGGCGATGAGATTCCGCGGCTCAAAGACCTCGGTTTCACGCACTTCGTCGGCTTCAGCGGCCAAGGGGCGGGTGACATGTGGAAGGAGAAAAAGCTGCTGCTGCCGGGCTCGCCGGAATACATCGCGAGGAACCGTGCTTACCTTGATGCGGCTTTGGCGAATGGTTTGGAGGTCGTGGCGAGTCTCTCGCCGCATGACACGCTGGAGGCGGACCCGAAAAACCTGCGTGTCGATCGCCAAGGCGTGCCTTACGCTCGGAAGGACATCATCGCCTCGACACCGGAGTTCGCGCCGTTTTTTCAAACGCTCGGCACCAGCATCGGCAAGGCCTACGGCGATCATCCGGCCTTCACCACGGCCTTGATCGACTCGGAGGTGCGCGACTCGTCGCAACCTTCGTTCAGCCCGCTGGAGGTGGAGGCTTACAAGAAGTTCGCCGGTGCAGACATCCCGGCGGAGGTGGTGAATCGCGGCGGCGTGGACTGGACGAAGCTAAAGGACTTTCCAGCGGACCGCGTGATCGAGGATGAGCATCCCATCTTGAAATACTACCGCTGGTTCTGGACGGTGGGCGATGGCTGGAACGGTCTGCATACGGCGCTCCACAAAGGCGTGAAGAGCAGCGCCAGCCGTGCGTGGACCTTCTTTGATCCAGCGGTGCGTCAGCCGAGCATCAGCGGTGCGGGCGGCGGCGTGGATGTGATCTCGCACTGGACCTACACCTACCCTGATCCGCAACGCATCGGTATGTGTGCGGACCAGCTTTTTGCGATGAGTGCCGCTACAGGAAAAAATCAGCGAGTGATGAAGATGACGCAGCTCATTTGGTATCGCTCGCAAACCGCGCCGATGGGCAGCAAGGCTCCGGGCGAGGTCGTGGCGTGGGAAGATCACGATCCCGAGGCTGCCTACATAACCATCGCGCCGATGCATTTGAAGGAAGCGCTTTGGACGAAGATCTCGCGACCCATTCAAGGCATCATGTATCACGGCTGGCAGTCGCTGGTGGCCACGGACAGTCCGAGTGCGTATCGCTTCACGAATCCGAACACCGCGCCCGTTTTGAAGCAGCTCGTCAATGACGTGATCGAGCCGCTGGGGCCGACGCTGATGGAGATTCCCGATGAGCGCAGCGAGGTGGCGTTTTTGGAGAGTTTTACGTCGCAGATGTTTGCCCGACGAGGCGGCTACGGCTCGAACATGGGCTGGGAAGCCGATGTGTGGCTTGCGCTGCAGCATGCGCATGTGCAGACGGACATTCTGTATGAGGAGACGCTGCTCAAGAATGGCCTCAGCGGTCGCAAAGTGCTTGTGATGCCGTTTTGCGATGTGTTGACGAAGTCGGTGGTGGCCCGCATCGCGGATTGGCAGAAGAAGGGCGGCAAGATCGTGGCGGATGAATTTTTGTGTCCGGCTTTGAAGGCCGATGTGGTGATCCAGAGCTTCAAGCGGGAAAAGAAAGCGGCGGAGGACAAAGCGAAGGTGCTGGAGCTGGCGAAGTCGTTCACGGCGCTGCCGCAGAAGGTTTCGTGCGACAACCCGGAGATCATCACGCGAGTGCGGAAGTTTGGCGAGGCGACCTATGTCTTCGTCATCAACGACCATCGTGAATACGGCAGCTACGTCGGCCAGCACGGCCTTGTGATGGAAAACGGGCTTCCTGCGAGTGGGGTGGTGAGTTTGAAGGCCGAATCCGCGAATGTGTATGAGCTGACGAGTACGCAGTTCATCGTCCCGAAACGCGGTGAGGATGGCAGCATGAGCTGGAAGGTCGATTTGGGGCCGGGAGACGGAAAAATCTTCCTCGTGCTGCCCAAGCCGCTTTTGGGCCTGAAGCTGGAGGTGCCGGAAAGTGCCATTGCAGGCCAAAAAGCCGCCGTGAAGCTCCAAATCACCTCCACGGGCGATTCACCTCTGAAGGCGGTGATTCCGGTGAAGGTCGAAATCCGCGATGCGAGTAGCGTTTTGACCGAAGGCAGCGGCTTTTACGCGGCGGAGAATGGCGTGCTCGATTTGTCGCTCGACTTGGCACCCAATGACGATCCTGGCACCTGGGAGGTGCGGGTGAAGGAATTGGCGAGCGGGATGGAGGCGGTGAAATGGATGCGTCTGCTGCGGGCTGAATGAGCGGCCAAAATTTTGAATGAACGGCTCCGGGTGCCTGTGGTCGAATTCCGGCAACCCACTGGCACAAGCCATGCTAACGGTATCCAACATCAACCGTCTCCTGACCATGACGCGCTTCCCACGCCCTGGCTGCTGGTTCCGGTTCACCCCGGAAGACTGGTACTTTATCCGCGACACCCTCGCGCACGACGAGCAGTCGCGCGCGGGTTTCAATGCCATCCTCGATGATCCGGCTGCCGTGCCGCTGATCCTCGATAACGACCGCCTGTTCGACGCCGTGGTGCGTCAGCGGCGGGCGCTCACGCTTTCCCCGGAGCTCTTCTTTTTCATCGTGATCCGGCATGCGCTGCATGAGCGCGGCATCGATCAGCCTGCGGTGGCTGACTACATGGCGGTGGTGTGCGCAGACTTTGGCTGCGGTGCCGCGAAGGGGCCGCAGGACATCAACCGCTGCGTGGACAGCCTGTACAGCGTGGACTACCTCGAGGCGCTGCAGCAGGCGGGCGGGCATCAAAAGTTCTTCCTGCATGTGCAGTGTGCGAACCAGTTCCTCGTCCTCACCTGCCTCTACCCGGATTTTCTTCACCGCCGGGCCGAGCGTCGGGGAGCTCCAGATGTGGATTATTATGAGGAGGTGGTCGTCAGCCATTTGGCGGCCGCGCAGCAACATGTGCTCGCGGATGAATTCGAGTTGCAGGAGACTCTGGGCCAGGTCGCGGACGTTTTTCCCGCCGCTCGCCGAGCCATGAACCACACGGTGCGTGAGTATTTGAGCCTCGGGCAGTGAGCAGGCTTGTCAAAATGGCGGCTATTCACATGTTGTGAGCCCATGCCAAACCTTAGCCGTCGCCACTTTCTCCAAAGCTCTCTTTTCGCCGCTATCTCAGCCTCCGCTGCGGACAAAGGCCGCGCGCCGCGTGTCGTGCTTCGTTCCTCGTGGCAGACCGTGAACATCGGCGACATCGCGCACACGCCCGGCGTGCTCGCGCTGCTGGAAAAACATCTGCCTGAGGCCGAAGTGCGGCTCTGGGCTTCCAATGTGGACAATGGCGTCGCGGAGATGCTCGCGGCACGTTTTCCGAAAGTGAAGATCATCAAGGGCACCGCTGTGAAGCAGGCATTCGAGGAATGCGACTTCCTCCTGCACGGCAGCGGCCCTTCGCTCGTGGCGCAAAACGATGTCGAAAAGTGGTCGAAGGCCACCGGCAAGCCCTACGGCATCTACGGCATCACTTTCAGCTCCCAGGGCTCCACCTCGACGAAAGCCGAGGCTGACAGTTCGCTCGCCAAAACCATCCTAATCCTCAGCGGCGCGAAATTCGCCTACTTCCGCGATTCCGCATCGCTAAAGCTCGCAAAGAGCAAAGGCTGCACCTGTCCGCTGATGGACTTCGGCCCGGATGGAGCCTTCGCGGTCGATTTGGCCGACGACGCCAAGGCGGAGGCCTTCTTGAAGGCGAACGGCCTCGAACACGGCCAGTTCCTCTGCTGCATCCCGCGTCTGCGTTTCACGCCGTATTGGACCATCCCCGAGAAAAAAGCGAAGCCCGACCCCGTGAAGCAGGCTCGCAACGACGCCATGCGCGACCACGACGGCAAGCCGCTGCTCGATGCCATCGTGAAGGTCATCGAAAACACCAAGCTCAAAATCCTGCTCTGCCCCGAGGACAAAACGCAGATGGCCGTCGCCAAAGAGATGCTCTACGACAAGCTACCCGAGGCTGTGAAGTCCCGCGTCGTGTGGCGTGAAACTTACTGGCTCACCGACGAGGCCATCAGCACCTACCGCCGCAGCGCGGGCCTTTTCGGTCATGAAATGCACAGCCCCATCATGTGCATCGGCAACGGCATCCCCGCCATCGTCTGCCGCTGGGCTGAGCAAACGAGCAAAGGCCTCATGTGGCGCGACATCGGCCTCGGCGACTGGCTTTTCGATCTCGACAAGGAAGACGAACTCGCCCGCGTCGCCGATACCGTGCTCGCGATGGCCAAAGACCCCGAAGGATCAAAAGCCAAGGCCGCCAAAGCCCGCGATTTCGTCATGAACCGCTTCGCCACCAGCATGGGCGTGCTGCGCGGGGAGTTGGGCAGGATTTGAAGACTGCTTTGTCTTAGAGGTGGCCAGCCTTGACCCAAATCAGCAAGTAGGTGAACCCGTGGCCGAATCCCTTTTGCAGGAGGAAGGTATCGTAATCGTTGCTGTCCGCATGTCCGGCGGCGAAGCGACGTAAATAAGCACTGCACCCCCCAAATTTCCCAAGCGTGCTCGTGGGAGCCATGTGATTCGCTGGTGGGTTCCCCAACACATGTAGAGCGGCGTCGATGGAGTCGGCGCAGCGCAGCATCTCGTCACTCAGCGGCTTGCTGAGTGCAAAAGTGCCGCCATCACGCACACCACTGGCCCAACGTTGCTTCTCATACTCGGGAAGAAATGCCCTGACATCAGTCCAAGCCTTAGCCAGCACGTTGATGGCAGACTGATAGCGAGCATCGAGGCCAGCTCCTTTAATCCCGGCAGCTAGTGAAGGCGTTTGCAATGTCCTGCCTGCCCTCACCATAGCCGGGTCGGGAATCCCATTCATACTGGCAACGAAACCACTGAAATTTTCATGTCCATAGGCATCAGTGGCGATTGTTTGCAGATTCGTGCCTATCGTAACAAGAACCGTCGCACTTGCTGGCCCTGGCACATCTTCCAATCTAACTGTGGGCAACGGCGGCACCACAACGACAGGTTTCCTGCCACAGCCAACCACTGTGATCAGAGCGATAAAAGTGATAACATGAAGTCTCACCCAATGATCTCCTTGATCGGCTTCTGCCTCTCCACGCCGGTCAGCCGCGCATCCAGCCCGGCGAACTTATAGGTCAGCCGCTCGTGGTCGATGCCGCATTGGTGGAGGATGGTGGCGTTGATGTCGTTCAGGTGCGCGGGGTCGGTGGCGATGTTGTAGCTGAAGTCATCGCTCTCGCCGTAGGTCATGCCGCCTTTGATGCCGCCGCCGGCCATCCACATGCAGAAGTTCCGCGGATGGTGATCGCGACCATAATTCGTCTGCGAGAGCCCGCCTTGCGAATAGACCGTGCGCCCAAATTCGCCGCCCCAGATGACGAGCGTGCTGTCGAGTAGGCCGCGTTGTTTGAGATCGGTCAAAAGAGCGCCGATGGGTTGGTCGGTGTCGCGGCATTGCAGGCGGATGTCGGCGGGCAAATTGCCGTGCTGGTCCCAGCCGCGGTGCAGCACCTGCACCACGCGAGTGCCGCGCTCGATCAGCCGACGCGCCAGGATGGCGCTGGCGGCAAAGCTGCCCGGTTTGAGCACCTCGGGGCCATACATGTCCAGCGTGGCCTGGTTTTCTTGTTTCAGATCGACCAGTTCCGGCACGCTCGTCTGCATGCGGAAGGCCATCTCATACTGCGAGATGCGCGTCTGGATTTCGGGGTCGCCGAACTTCTCAAAGCTGTGCGCGTTCATCTGCGAAAGCGTGTCGAGCATCGCACGGCGGTTCGCGGGCGAGACGCCGTCCGGGTTCTGCATGTAGAGCACGGGATCGCCCACGGCACGCAGCGCCACGCCGCTGAATTTGCTCGGCAAAAAGCCGCTGCTCCACATGCGGGTGAAGAGCGCCTGCGCCATCGCCTTCGCGCTCCAGTTCGGCGTGAGCACCACAAAGGCCGGCAAGTCATTGCTTACGCTGCCGAGGCCGTAGCTCAGCCACGAACCGAGGCTCGCAAAGCCCGGCACCTCGCGCCCGGTCATCACAAAGGTGCAGGCGGGGTCGTGGTTGATCGCGTTCGTGTGCACCGTCTTGATCAAAGCGATGTCATCGACGTGCTTCGCCGTGTGCGGCAGCAACTCGCTCACCCAGCGCCCGCACTGCCCATGCTGCGCGAACTTAAACAAACTCGGCGCCACCGGAAACCGCGCCTGCTTGCTCGTCATGCCCGTCAACCGCTGACCGCCCTGCACGCTCGGCGGCAAATCCTTGTCATACCATTGCTGCAGGCCCGGTTTGTAATCCCATGTGTCGAGCTGCGACGGCCCGCCGTTCATGTGCAGGTAGATGACCGCTTTCGCCTTCGCCGCAAAGTGCGGCAGCCCCGGCAACGGTTCGTGCACCTGGGTTTTGGAAGCCGCAAAAGCCTCCCGGCCCATCGCATAAGTCAAACCGAGCCCGCCGAGGCGCAGCCCGCTGTGCCCGAAGAACTGGCGGCGAGTTTGGAGGAGGTTGGATTCAAAAAGAGGGTTCATGGAAAAGATCGGCTGAGTTTAACCACAGAGGTCACAGAGAAGCACAGAGGAGAGAACTCTGTGTTCCTCTGTGATCTCTGTGGTGAATAAGAGGCATTAGTTACGGGTGACGGTTTCATCGAGGTTCAGCACCAAATTCGCGATCAAAGTCCACGCGGCGGTTTCAGCAGGTGTGGCGACCTTCTTTGGAGTCGATTCACCGACTGAAATCGCCTTCTCAGCCGCTTTCGGGTCGTTTTGATAAAGCGCCCGTTGTTTCGTCAAAGCGGCGGAGATCATCGAGAACTCCTTCGCGTCCGGTTTGCGGCTCAAAACGGTGCGGAAGAGCCAATTGAGCTTCGCGGAGTCATCTGCGCCGCTTTCGGCGATCACGCGTTCGGCGAGCGCTCTCGCGGCTTCGAAATGCTGGACGTCATTGAGGAGTTGGAGGGCTTGCATCGGCGTGTTGCTGCGTTCGCGGCGAGTGCAGCTTTGCTCGCGGTTCGGCGCGTCGAAGTTGCTCATGAAGGGCGGCGGGGCGGTGCGCTTGAGGAAGCTGTAGAGGCTGCGGCGGTAGAGCGACGGGCCGTGGTCTTGCAGGTAGTAGCGCGTGTTGCTGTCGCCGTAGCCGACGGGTTCCCAGATGTTCGGCGGCTGGTAGGTGCGCACGCCGCGACCACCCATCTGGAGGTTGATGAGGCCGCTGACGAAGAGCGCGTTGTCGCGGATCTGCTCGGCATCGAGCCGGATGCGAGGGCCACGAGCGAGCAATCGATTGTCAGGATCGAGGCTGAGGAGATTCGATTCGACTGGCGAGGCTTGTTTGAAGGCTTTGGTCGTGAGCATCTCCTTGATCAGCGCCTTCACATTCCAGCCGCTCTTCTGAAAACGCACCGCCAGATCATCGAGCAACTCAGGATGGCTCGGAGGCTCACCTTGGGAGCCGAAGTCGTGGCTCGTCTTCACCAAACCGATGCCGAAAACCTGCTGCCAGAAGCGATTCACGGTCACGCGAGCCGTCATCGGGTTTTCAGGATCCACGAGCCACTTCGCGAGGTCGAGCCGCGTGGCGCGGGCACCGGCTTTCTTCAGCGGATGAAAGGCGGCGGGCGTGGTGGGCTCGACCTTGTCGCCGAGTTTGTTATAGGCTCCGCGCATGGCGATGAAGGTCTCGCGCGGCGTTTCGGCATCGCGGAAGACGAAGGTGCCCGGAATGGCCGAATCAGCCGCAGCGCGGACGGTTTTTGCGGCTTCCCAGGCGCTGCGACGCTGCGCGATCTCATCGCTGATCGGCTGGGCGACGCGGGCGAGGTAAAAGCGCCGCAAGGCTTCGCGCTGCTTGGCATCGGTGACTTTGTCCGGCGCGGTCATGAGGGTCTTCAGCTCGGCAGCGGGCACATCGGACGGATTCTTCTTCGAGCTGCTCACCTGCTTCCACCAAGTCGTGAAGGAGGTCAGCGCATGCTTGTCAGCGGTGGTCTTGCCGCTCACTTCGAAGCGATCCCACATCACGACACCGCCGACTTGCTGGAGGCTGATCGTATTGAGGCGAGTGCCGGGCTTGAAGCCGAGCACGGCAGATGGATCGACGCTGAGCTGGGTCCACTCGCCCGGCTTTGGCAGCTCGCCGACGGTGATCGCGTTTTCCTGAAAGTAAGTGAGCCCTTCAAAGGCCTTCGCATCGCCCCACATGAGTCGGCGGCCATTGATGTTGAGACAAAGCACGCGTGGAGGGCTCAGTGGATCAATGCGTGCCCACACGCTGATGCGTGGCGACTCCGCCAGCACCACCGGCGTGAGCTGCGGCGTGAGGTTTTCCTCGCTGAACTGCCCATTCGCGATCCGCAGCACTCGCTGGCCGGACTTTGCGCCGTAGGCGGGCTTGTTTTCCCACACGCTGGGGTTTCGCGTGGTGTTCTTCGTTTCCATGCCGGGAGCGAAAACATCGTCGAAAAGCACCTGCGTGATGGTTTGAGCCTCGGCGGCCTTTTTCTCGGTGTAGGCGGCTTTTTGCGCCGAATCATCGAGAGCCTTCAGCGCGGCATTTTCGGCCGCAATGGCCGCATCGAGCGCCTTTTGCTGCTCAGGCGTAGGGAGGCGCAAAAAGGGCTCCGTGCTGGAGATATTCTTGTCCATCGCTGGATCAGCTCCGCTGTAAAAGAAGGCGTAGAGCGAGTAAAACTCCGCTGTGGTCAGTGGATCGTATTTGTGATCGTGACACTGCGCACAACCACCCGTGAGGCCTAGCCAGGCCGTGGTGAGCGTCGCCGCGCGATCCACGGCGTAAAGATGTCGATACTCCTCATCAATCGCGCCGCCTTCACTCGTCGTGACATTGCAGCGGGAGAAGCCCGTGGCGGTGATTTGATCCGGCGTGGCATTCGGGAGCTGATCGCCCGCGATCTGCCACACGGTGAACTGATCAAACGGCAGGTTCTCATTGAAGGCCTTCACCACCCAATCGCGATACGCCCAGGTGCTGCGCTCGTTGTCGAGATGCAGGCCATGCGTATCCGCATACCGCGCCACATCCAGCCAATGCCGCGCCATCTCCTCGCCGAAGCGTGGCGACTTCATGTACTGGTCCACCATCGCCTCGTAGGACTGGCCTTTGAGAAAGGCATCCACCTCCGCCAGCGTCGGCGGCAGACCGGTGAGTGTGAAGGACACACGGCGGATGAGCGTCTCACGATCCGCTTCATCAGCGAAGGTGAGCTTGTCCTTCGATTGGCGTTCGGCGAGCAGGCTGTCGATGCTCGCCCCAGCCTTTTCGGCAGGTTTTTCAAACGCCCAGTGCTTCTGATACGGTGCCCCCTGCTCGATCCAGAGCTTCAGCGTGTCCTTCTGCTTCTGCGTGAGCTTCTTGTGCGACTTCGGCGGCGGCATGAGGTCATCCTCATCGCTGGTGATGATGCGCTGCCAGACCTCGCTCTTCGCCAGATCGCCCGGCTTGATCGGAAACGCGCCGTCCTTGGCCGTGTAGGCACCTTCCGGCGTATCGAGCCGCAGTTCGGCCTCGCGCTTCTTTGAATCAAAGCCGTGACAGGCAAAGCAGTTCTCCGAGAGGATCGGGCGAATGTCGCGATTGAAGCTCAGCGGCTCCGCCGCGGCGGCGACCGAAACGACAACGAGCAAAGTGGAGGAAAGGCGGATCATGTGCCGGATGATACGCCGCCCAACAGGGGGTTATAGAGCGAGCTTTGGGAAAATCCCGGCATCGGCTGGCAGCCTCCCACCTTGACACTCCGCCTCCCCGCTCCACAAAGGACGGCCCATGCCCACCGATCTCATCGCCGACCTCGAATGGCGCGGCCTGCTGAAGCAGACCAGCGACCTCGAAGCCATCCACGAAGCGCTCCAAACGCCGCAGACCTTCTACTGCGGCTTTGACCCGACCGCGGACAGCCTTCACATCGGCAATCTGCTGCCGCTCATGGCGCTGCGTCGCGTGCAGGAGCACGGGCACAAAGCCATCGCCATCCTCGGCGGCGGCACCGGCCTCATCGGCGACCCCAGTGGCAAGGCGAACGAGCGCACGCTGAATACACCCGAGACCGTGGCCCAATATGTCGAAAAAATCGGCGTGCAGGTGCGCACCATCCTCGATCCGGAGAAAACCATCGTCGTGAACAACGGCGACTGGATCGGCAGCATGAGCGCCGTGCATCTGCTGCGCGATGTCGGCAAAAATTTCTCCATCTCCGTCATGCTCAGCCGCGAGAGCGTCTCTGCACGCCTCGAGAACGGCATCAGCTTCACCGAGTTCACCTACATGATCCTGCAGGCCTACGACTTCGTGAAGCTCTTCGATCTGCACGGCTGCCGTTTTCAAATCGGTGGCAGCGATCAGTGGGGAAACATGGTCTCCGGTCTCGATCTCATCCGCAAAATGCGCGGTGAATCGGCTCACGTGATCACCTTCCCGCTCATCACCACGAGCAGCGGCAAAAAATTCGGCAAGTCCGAAGCCGGTGCCATCTGGATGGATCGCAATAAGACGAGCCCGTATGCATTCTACCAGTTCTGGGTGAACAGCGAAGACCCGGACGTGCCGCGTTTCCTCCGCTACTTCACGCTGCTTTCTCAGGAAGAGATCACCGCCATCGAAACCGAGCACGCCGCGCGTCCCGAACTGCGCAGCGGCCACAAACTTCTCGCCGCGGAGGTCACCAAGCTCGTCCACGGCGAAGCGGAGCTGCAAAAGGTCATCCTCGCCTCCGAAGCCCTCTTTGGCGGAGCCGATCTGGCCACCGCCGATGTGGACACGCTCATCGAGGCTACCGCTTCTGCGCCGAGTTGTTTCGTTGATCTCGCCGCCATCCCGAGCGTGCCCGATTTGCTCGTCCAACTCGCCCTCGCCACCTCCAAAGGCGATGCGAACCGCCTGCTCAAAGGCGGCGGCTTTTACATCAACAACAAGCAAGTCGCCGCCGACACGCCTGCGGTCCTTACCGCTGCCGATTTCCTCGGTGGTAAGGTCTGCGTGCTTCGGAAGGGCAAAAGAAACTACGCCACGGTGCGTTCTGCTGCGTGATGAAACTCCTCGCCGCTCTGCTTTTTCTGTCCACTGCCGCTTTCGCTCAAGAAACGGCTCAGTCGGCCTTCAAGCGGGGCGTGGAGATGTTTTTCGATGCGAAGCCGAAGGAGTCCGTCGCGGCGTTTGATGCGCTTTTGAAGCTGGAGCCGAAAGCGAAGCCGGAACTCTGGCAGCGGGGCCTTTCTCTTTACTACGCGGGTGATTTCAAAGGCGGACGCGAGCAGTTTGAGACGCATCAGACCTACAACACGAACGATGTGGAGAACGCCGCGTGGCATTTCCTCTGCGTGGCCAAGGCGGAGAGCGTGGAGGCGGCGCGGAAGGTGCTCATCCCCATCGAAGGTGACACGCGCGTGCCGATGAAGCAGGTGCATGAGCTCTTTGCGGGCAAAGCGAAGCCGGAGGATGTGCTGAAGGCTGCGGAGAGCGGGGAAGGGGACGCCTTGCGCAATCACCGCTGTTTTGCGCATTTGTATCTCGGTCTCTATTTTGAATCCATCGGTGACGATGTGAAGGCCAAGGAACACATGGTGAAAGCGGCCGCGGATTTCAAAATGGACCACTACATGGGCAAGGTGGCCCAGGTGCACTGCAAGCTGCGCGGGTGGGAGTGAGTACGTTGTTCACGCTTTAGCGTGCCTCTGCGAATCCCAATCCCACGCTAAAGCGTGAACAACGTACTTTTTCAGAGCGCGTGCAGCAGTTTGTCGTGGATGCCGTCGAAGCCACCGTTGCTGAAGACGACGATCACATCGCCGCTGCGGGCCTCCGTTTTGAGGCGCTGGACGATGGCGTCGGTGTTCGCTTCGAACCAGCAGGGCTTGCCACGCGCGGTGACGGCGGCGGCGACCTTGGCGGTGTCGAGACGTTGATCGGCGGCGACTTTCTCCGGGTTCGCTACGGCGGCGATGACGCTGGCGTCGGCCTCGGCGAGGGCTTCGATGAGTTCGTTTTGCAGCACGTTGCGGCGGCTGGTGTTGGAGCGCGGTTCAAACAGCGCCCACAAACGGCGGCCGGTGTAGCGTTGGCGCAGGCCGCGCAAAGTTTCACGAATCGCGGTGGGGTGATGACCGAAGTCATCGATGATCGTGATGCCGTTCTTTTCGCCGCGCTCCTGCTGGCGGCGGCGGATGCCACGGAAGCTCTTCAAGCCGTCGCGAATCTCCGCATCGCTCAATCCGCCGAAGCGGCCGGCACAGACGCACATGGCGGCGTTGCGGGCATTGAATTCGCCGACCATCGGCACCTCAAATGCATCGCCATTCAGGGTGAAGGCCGTGCTCTCCGGCGTGGTGCCGGTGATGACGATGCGGAAGTCATTCGTGGGCCCCAAACCGACCGTTTTGAGCGGCGCGGGGCACTTCGCACGCAGCGTGAGACAGTTTGGGTCATCGCCGTTGATGAGGACGAGGCCGTTGCGCGGCACGGTGTTGAGAAAGCGCTGAAAGCTCAGCAGGATGGCGTCGAGGTTGTCAAAAATGTCCGCGTGATCGAACTCGATGTTGTTCACGATGGCGCACTCCGGCAGGTAGTGGAGGAATTTGCTGCGCTTGTCGAAGTAGGCGGTGTCATACTCGTCGCCCTCGATGACGAAGATGTCGGAATGCGTGAAGCGGGCGCCGGATTCGAAATTCTCCGGCACGCCGCCGATCATGAAGCCGGGGTTCTTGCCCGCGTGCTCGAAAAGCCAGGCCAGCATGGTCGTCGTCGTCGTTTTGCCATGCGTGCCGCTGACGACGAAGCTGCGTTTGCCCTGAATGACCTGCTGCTTGAGCATTTCGGCCATGGAGACGTAGGGCAGCTTCTTTTCGAGCAGCGTTTCCAGCTCCGCATTGCCGCGGGAGATCGCATTGCCCACGACATACACATCCGCGTTCAGGGGCAGATTTTCCGGTTTAAAGCCCGCCAGCACCGGGATGCCTGCATTTGCCAGCACATCGCTCATCGGGGGATAGACCTTGTCATCGCTGCCGCTGACGTGGTGGCCGAGGGCTTTCAAGGCGACCGCGGTGGACCCCATCGCGGTGCCGCAGATGCCGATGAGGTGAATGTGCTTGTGAGATTGGGACATGAATCGGGAAGAGGGCGTGGATAGAAGCCGGATTTGGCCATGTCGCTCAAAAAAAGTGCGGGTACGGGGAAGATTCGCGGCTCCGTGGCGGCAGGCGCGACGCGCGCGTTGCGTTCCCGGCCAAAGCGGCCTAAATCGGCGGACTCCCCCGCTTATGACTGTTCTGGAACTGCCCAAACTCTACACGCTCTTCAACGCCGCCGCCCTGCTGCACATCATCATCGGCTTGGTGATGATCAAAACGGCCTCCCGCAATGACCGGGCGGGCCACACGCTGCAAGGCGCGGCCTTTCGGAAGGCGCACATCGCCAGCATGATCGTGGCGCTGCTTTTCTCGACCGCCTTCCTCGGCTGCTACCTGTATTACCACTACCACGCTGGGCATGTGAAGTACAATGGGCCGGAATGGACCCGCCCGGTGTATTTCACGATCCTCTTCACGCACATCCCGTTGGCCATCATCAACTTGCCCTTGATCATCATGACTGTGGTGCCAGCGCTGCGGCAGCGCTTTGACCGCCACCGCCGCATGGCGAAATGGACCACGCCCATCTGGCTCTACGTGTCCGTGACCGGCATCATCGTGTATTTGATGTGCTACGTGTGGTATGGGCCGCCGATCCGCCCCTGATGCCATGACCACGCGCCACGAACTGCTCGAATGCGTCCACCAGACGCCCCACGGCAGCGTCTGGTGCGCACGCCACGCGGAGACCGGCGCGCTCCTCGCGCTGAAGACGCAGCGGAAGGCCCCGCCGCCTGCGCTGCTGAAATTGAGGCGCGAAAATGTCGTGCCCGTGCTGGAGATCCATCCGCCGGATGAGGATGGATTCTGGCTGTGCGTCATGCCGTGGGTGGAGGGCACGACGTTGGAGGAAAAAGGCGGCGACAGCTCTTTCGATGAGCTCGTGCGTCAAACACTGGCCGGGCTCGCTGCGGTGCATGACGCGGGTTTGCTGCATCTGGATCTGAAACCGGAAAACATCCTGGTCAGCGCGGACAGCTACCAGATTTCCGACTTTGGAAATGCACGCGAGGCAGGCGCGGCGCGTGCAGATTTGCACGGCAGCGTGCATTGGATGGCACCGGAGTGTTTTGAGGGCGCGGAGCTGGATGCGCGCACGGATTTGTATGCGCTGGGCTGCGTGTTTTACTTCGCGTGGAGTGGAATGCGGCCGTTTGAGGGCGAGCTGGCTCCGCAGGTCATCACGGCGCATTTGCAGCATCGCGTGGAGCCGCTGCCAGGTGCGGTGGGCGCGTGGATTGGGCGTTTGATGAGCCGCAGGCCTGCGGACCGGCCCGGGTCGGCCGCCGCGGCGCTGGAGGCGTATGCGGAGATTGCGCAAGACGGCGCGGCGGGTTAGTTCCGCGGCATGAAAACGCTCCTCGCCGCCTTTGCGCTGTCCGCCGCTGCCTTTTTGAATGCCGCGCCGATGGAAAAGGACGCCGCGCACATCGTCCTCACCCAGTCCGAACTGGAGAACGCCACGCGCTGGGATGAAATCCGCCGCTGGAGCACGGAGGCCTCCGCGCGCGGCGCGAAGACACTCATCGTGGAGATCAATATCACGCAGGGCAGCGCGCAGGCCGCTCTGCCGCTGGCGGAGGAGCTGGCGCGGCTGAAGATTCGCACCGTCGCGTGGGTAAACACCTCTGCGGTGGGCGGCGGCGCGTTGCTGGCGCTGGCCTGCGATGAGATCTGGATGGCTCCCGGTTCCCGCGTGGGCGCGGCACCGCCCGTGGTCTCGCAGGACAAGGAATTGTCCACCAAGGCGCAGGACACGCTGCTGGCGGAGTCGCTAGCGGTGCTGAAAGCGGGCGCGCGCAGCCTAGCGAAGCTTAAAGGACACAAGCCGGAGATCGCGGAGGCGTTTGTGGACCGCGAAAAAGGCTTTCCACCACATGCCGCGCCCGGAGAACTGCTTTTGCTTGATGCGGATGCCTCCGTGCCAGTTTTGGCGAAGGGAATCGCTGCCGAGGTGAAAAACGCCGCGGGCGGTTTGAACGTCGTGAAGCTCGATCAGGCCTGGTTTGAGCAAAAACCGGCCGAAACGGCCGCCGTTGCCGAAAATCCGAAAATCGCGTCCAAAGCCCCGCAGGTCGAAAAACCGGTCCAAGCCGTTTCAGGCCGCTACAGCGGCAAAGTGGTCGTGATTCCGGTGGGAATGGACGACTTGATCATTCCAGCGCGCTTTGAATTCATGAAACGCACCCTGCGCCTGTGCGATGACGAGGGCGCGGAGGCCGTGATCTTTGATTTGGACACGCCTGGAGGCATGGCGTGGGAAACGACGACGCTGATGATGCAGGATCTGCAAAAGCTGAGCACGCGCTCGCTTTCCTACGTGAACACGCGCGCGCTTTCTGCCGGCGCGATGACGGCGATGTCCACGGATGTGATTTACATGGCCCCGGCGAGCAGCATCGGTGCCGCCACGCCGGTGAGCGGCAACGGCGTGGAGATGGGCGAGGCGGAGCGCGCGAAGTACAACTCCGCCTACACCGCGATGGCACGCGCCGCGGTGAAGGCGAAGGGCCACGACATCCGCATCATGGAGGGCATGATCGACATGGAGCCCGGCCTCACGATCAACGGCCGCGTGATCGTGCCAAAGGGCAAGATCGTGACGCTCGACGCGGAGCAGGCGACAATGCTCATCGATGGCAAACCGCTGCTGGCCAAGGCGGTCGTGGAGAGCATCGACGAGATCAAAAAACGCGAGTCGCTTAAAGGCGAATCCCTGACCGCCGAGCCGACGATGTTTGAGTGGGTGGCTATCTGGGTCACGCAATACGCGTCGCTGCTGATCCTGGTCGGCATCGCGGCGGGTTATCTGGAGTTTCAGACGCCCGGATTCGGCATCGCAGGCTTCACGTCGATCGTCGCGTTCAGCATTTTCTTCTTCGGACACTACGTCGCGGGCAGTCTCGTGGGGCACGAGTCGCTGATCGTGACGCTCATCTTCGTGGCGGGCATCATTTTGATCGGTGTGGAGTTGCTGGCCGCGCCGGGGACGTTTTTGCCGGGCATCCTCGGCTTTGGCTGCGTGATGGTGGCCTTGGTTTACACGATGAGCGGCTGGGAGATCGCGCCAGCCGTGCTGCCCGGTGATGGAACGACGGCTCCGGCGGAAGGCGGCGGCTTCAACCTCGCGCAGTATGCCACCGGGCTGCGGAATTTCGCGCTCGGCGTCACGGGCGCGGGCATTTTGATCACGCTCATGATCATGTGGCTGCCAGAGCTGCGGCCCTTCCGCGCGCTGGTGCTGGAAAGCGCTGCTGGTGGCTCCGCGGCCGACGCGCCTGTGCAACGCGACGCCGCGAAGGCTAGCGTGGGCGACAGCGGCGTCACGCGCAGCGCGCTGCGGCCGTATGGCAGCGTGGAGATCGCCGGACGCGTGATGGAGGCCGTGGCGGAAGGGAATGCGTATCTGGAAAGCGGCCAGGCCGTGCGCGTGAGAGAAGTCACCGCCGGACGGATCGTGGTGGAGGCGGTTTCTTGATGGAGAGGAAGATTGCGGCCAGCGCCGCGTTTTGGGTGCCTCAACTCACCATGAAACGCCTGTTTGCCCTTCTCTTGCTCTGCTCCGCCGCCTTTGCGCAGGAGCTGCCGAAGCCGGAACGCTTTGAAAAAGCCATCGCAGCCTTTGAAGAGGCGGACAAGGCGAAGAAACCGGCGAAAAACGCCACGCTGTTTGTCGGCGCTTCGAACATCCGGCTTTGGAAGTCGCTGCCGGACCGCTTCAAGAAGGACAAGGTGATCAACCGCGGCTTTGGCGGCGCTTTGATGAGCGAGGTGGTGCACTTTGCGGACCGCATCGTGCTGCCTTACGCGCCGAAGCAGATTTATCTCAACGCAGGCGGCAATGACCTGCACCTTGGCCGCAAACCGGAGGAGGTGCTCGCCTCCTTCAAGGAATTCGCCGCGCTGGTGCGCGAGAAGCTGCCAAAAACGAAGCTGGCCTTTCTTTGCATCCCCACATCACCCTCGCGTTGGGATGAGGTGGAGACGGTGCGCACGACGAACAAGCTCATCGCGGACTTCATCCATGCCGATGGGGACAAGATCGACTTCATCGATTACTTCCCCATGCTGCTCGGTGCAGACGGCCAGCCGCGCGCGGAGTTGTATGTCGAGGACCGGCTGCATTTCAGCGAGGCGGGCTACGACGTCGTCACCTCCGTCATCAAGTGGCAGAAGGAAATCGCGGCCATCGAGGGGCGCTACGCGGAAAAGCCCGCGCCAGCCGCGCCGATCGTGTTCGTCGGCAGCTCCAGCATCCGCATGTGGAAATCGCTGGCGGAGGATTTTCCCGGGAAGCCGGTGCTGAATCACGGATTTGGCGGCTCGGAGGTGTTTGATTCCATGAACTACGCGCACCGGCTGGTGCTGCCCTTCAAGCCGAAGCAGATCGTGATGTATGCCGGTGGAAACGACCTCAACGCGGGCAAAACGCCGGAGCGGGTGTTTGCCGATTTTCAGGCCTTCGTGGCCAAAGTGAAGGCCACGCTGCCGAAAACCAAAATCTGCTACATCTCCAGCGCTCCGAACCCAAAACGCTGGTCGCAGATCGTCGAAACGCGCAAGCTCAACACCCTGGTGAAGGATTTCTGCGCCAAGGATGAGCGCTTGAGCTTCATCGACGTGCATCCGGTGATGCTCGGCGCGGACGGCCAGCCCAAACCGGACATTTTCCTCGACGACAAGCTGCACATGAACCCCAAGGGCTACGCGCTGTGGAAAGAAGTCGTCGCGCCGCTGCTGGTGGATTGAAATCGGATTCCGAAGTTGGATGCCGGAGGCATCAGAGCGATTAGCCGGTCGGCTGAGCGAGGAACGAGCAATGCCACCGGATGAACAGCGGACGGACAGCACCCCGAAGGTGGTGCGAGAAAGACGCTTCTTGGCCCCCTCCAGGGGCCGCAAATTCCTCACGTCACACCGGGGGTAGTCGCTCGTTCCTCGCTCGACCCGCGGCTAATCGCTCTGATGCCTCCGGCATCTTTTTGAACTTCGGAATCCGGGTTGAAACCGACGGATCATTCGGCTCCGGCCGTGCCCAGCGGGCGGAAGGTCTCGATGTAGCCGATCATCATCTCATCGACGGTTTGCGGGCCCCATTTGACGGTTTGCGTCGGGTCGGGGTTGGCTTTGTTTTCGGCGCTGTTGTCGAAAAGGGCGGTGATTTTGAGCTGCGAGCCGCGCGGGAGCACTTTGGGCTGCGCGAGGTCGTAGCGGAGCTGCCAGTTGAAGTCGTAGCGCGGGATGTCGAGCAGTGTTTCGGTGCCATCCGCGGTGATGAGCTCGTATTTGAAGGCTTTGCCGCGCACATGCATGTGGGCCATGTAGGCCATGACGTTCATGTCGTAAGGCACCGCTTTGGTGAAGGTCTCCTCATGCGCGGCGGCCCCAGGCGGGATGTTCAGTTTGCGCTTGGGCACGCCGATGGTCTCCACGGCGTAGCGTGGGGCTTTTTTGGCAAAGACGAGGCCCATGCGGAGCTGGTCCTGCGTGGCCTTGCCGGCCGGTGTGTAGTGAATCTGAAAGCCGACGGTGGCTCCGGCGGGCAGTTTGCGTGCAAAGCCCTCCGGATAGAGCTGCGAGGCATTGCCGGGCACATACGCGGCCCAGTAGCCGCCGGTGCCTTCATCGCGATCCCGCGCTTTGCTGCCTTTTTCAAACACGCTGACGATGACATGATGCACGACGCTGCGATCGGTCGGCACGATCTCGTAACCCTGCACCCACGTGTCCTCGGTGAGTGTGGTTTCGGCGGTGAGGAACTGGTAGGGCATGAAACCTTCCGCCTTGATCGAAACGGGACGCGGAAGCTGCACGATGAGGTCCGGTTTGCCGATGGTCCACTCGTCCTCAAACTTCAGCGGTGCAGGAGCATCAGCCGGATCGCCGAGCGGACGATCCGCGCTGTCGAGCCAGGCGAGGAGATCGGTTTTATCGCGAGCGGAGAGGCTGCAATCATTCGCCCAAGGGCTGTCTTTGCCCTCCGGCACCGGAGCGGCGAACCATGGCGGCATGGTGCCTTCGCTGATGACGCGCTTGATTACTTTCGCGCGGTCGGTGACCTCGGCGAGGTCGTCCAAAGCGAAGGGCGCGATGCCGTTATCGCGATGGCAGGTGACGCAGTTTTGCTGAAGGATGCGCGCGACATCGCGGTGATAAGTGACGGTGGTCTGCGCGGTGTTTTTCGCGGGGAAGTCGAGTTCACAGCCCGGAGCGGCCGTGGCGGCGATCTGCGGCAGTGATCCGGCCAGCATGGCAGTGATGGCGTTACGCAGGTAGTTCGTGCGCGGCGCATCGTGGCTGTAATCGATGCCATATTGGTCATCGAGGGCACCGCGGTAAATCAGCGTGCGTTTGGAATCGAGCAGGAAGACCTCGGTGGTTGTTTGCGCGTTGAGAGACGAGGCGAGGGCCTTTTCCTTGTCGTGAACGTAGGTGGCGGTGGTTTTGGCCTCGGTGAGTTGTGCTTGGATTTCCGCCGCGCTTTCACTGGCGAAGGGATTCACGAGGATGAGGGCGATGTTTTGCTCGCGGAGGTCTTTTTCGAGGCGTGAGAGGCTGTGCAGGTATTTTTTGCTCACGGGACAGGTCGCGCTGGTCATGGCGATGACGCAGCTCTTGAACTCGCTGAGCTGGTGTTTGGCACCTTGGAGGTCGGTGAAGCTCAGATCAGCGATTTGACGGCCGATTCCATGCTCCGTGCCTTTGAGCACTTTGGGGCCAGAAGTGACGACGGGTGCCGCTGGAGCCGCATTGGTCGGCGTGGCGGGCTTGAGGGCCTTTTCGACGACTTGCTTGCCTTCTTCCTGCGTGATGACGCCGTCGTTGTTGAGGTCAAAGCGGGCGAAAACGTTCGCTTGAGGCAGTTCATCGCGCGTGAGCTTGCCGTCCTTGTTTTGATCGAGCCGCTGCCAAAGGCGTTTGCCTTGATTGAGGTCCGTGGGGATGCCGGAGGCGGGTTCGGAGCCTCCCATGACGCTGCGGGTTTCTTCGAGCGTGATGAGGCCGTCGCTGTTGAGGTCAAAACGCTTGAAGGCGGCTGGCTGCGGCAGTTCGGCGGGCGTGACCTTGCCATCCTGATCCGCATCGTATTTCTGAAAGGCGAGGTCCGCGGCGTTTTGCGCGGCCGCGGCGGTGGCGAGGAGCAGGAAGAGGGCAGGTTTCATGATGCGGGGTCTGAACCACGGGGCAGGGGAGTGGTTGCGGCGTCTGGGTGCGTCGCGAGGCGGCTTTGTATGACAGCCACCTCAAAAATGGTGCGCGGAGAGGGATTCGAACCCCCGACCAACTCGGTGTAAACGAGCCGCTCTACCACTGAGCTATCCGTGCTTTATCGTTGATAATGAGGCGTTTGCGACGCTTTTCAGGATGCCGTAAATCCCCGTTGATACTGATTTTGTATACTCGTAGTCTCCACGGCATGACAGCAGAGGAGAAAAGAGACCAAAAAGGACAGTGGATTCGGGTGGCACCATGTTTGTATCGCTACCGCAGCAGCGGCGTTTATTATGCCGTAGTGAGGCGCTCTGGCAAGTTGATCCGCCGGAGTCTTGAAACAAACGCCATCGAAGTCGCCAAACGGAAGCTACGGGACTTCCTTGGCGATCAGGAGCGCGCCGCTCCTGATGCGCACAAAACCTACCTCGACGACCACATGAAGGAATTTCTAGCGGGAAGGACCGGAGCGCCGAAAACCCTGAAACGCTACCGCCAACTGAC
>Ga0315902_10002684_pt1 | contig 27385 bp, 19 predicted proteins | sample LakEriMetagenome_9_FD_203523 | JGI IMG/M metagenome (GOLD analysis project Ga0315902, IMG submission 203523) | Freshwater fungal communities from buoy surface, Lake Erie, Ohio, United States - Buoy 12 MA117 | ecosystem: Environmental > Aquatic > Freshwater > Lake > Lake biofilm | place: USA...
ATAGAGGGGAATACTGTATTTCCAAGGCGGGGATTGCTATGGCTACTAAATTGTGGGCTACCCGTTTGGGGGAATATGATATTCCTGTGTATGAGATTCAACCAGGCATCATTAAAACCGATATGACCGCTGGAGTTGTAGAAAAATACGATAAATTATTTCAGGAAGGAATCACTCTGCAACGTCGTTGGGGATTGCCAGATGATGTAGGTAAAGTGGCAGCCATGTTGGCTCAGGGAAATATGCCTTATGCTACAGGACAGGCAATCAAGGTGGATGGAGGTCTTCATATTCAAAGGTTATAAATAAATTCATATTATGTCAGGTACAAATACTAAACGAAGACGGGTGTACTATAATTTGCTCGTCCTATTATCCCTGCTAGTTGTAATTATCAGCTTTTCACCGCTTGTTTTGGTGAAGGATAAGGTTAATCCAACTTTTTTGAATATGCCATTCGCATTATGGACCAATATTCTGGCTACCATAATTTTGGTTTTCTTCACTTTTTTAGGTGGAAGATTAAGAGGGGATAAAGGTGATTTTTCATCTGATAATTGATTGATTTTAATGTAAAATTCATTGTATATGCAAAAATGGCTGCTCATTGTAGGTTTATTATATCTTGGAATATTGGTTTTCTTGTCATGGTACTCCCAAAGAAAAGTGAAATCACAGGAAGATTTCATAATGGCAGGTTCTAAACTTGGGTTAGTTCTCGGTTTTATGACCTTTTCAGCTACCTTATTTAGTGCATTCACCTTAATGGGTATGCCTGATTTTTCAAGGGTTCATGGGGTAGGGGCATGGATGTTTTTAGCCTTCTCCGATGGTGGGATGGTTTTTTTAATTCTATGGTTTGGTTACCTGCTAAGAAAAAAAGTAGCTTCTATCGAATTTAGGGGTATGTCCTCCCTCCTTCAACAAATATATGGCATCAAATGGGCAGGATACCTTTATTTCTTTGCTATCTTTATTTTTTTAGTCCCTTATGTAGCCATTCAAATCAGAGGAGTCGCTACCTTTTTGGAATTAGGATTTGGGAACCTGAATATTCCTGCCTGGCTATGGTCCTTGGGAATTGTAGGTTTTGTTCTGTTGTATTCTTCCGCTGGAGGATTGAAAGCCATTGTTTATGCCGATTTTGTTCAAGGTACTTCATTGCTTATTATTGTTTGGATCATAGGCGTAGCTTGTTTGCAAAATATGGGTGGATGGACGGAAATGTTCAGTCAATTAGCATTGAAAAATGATGCATTACTCTCCACTCCCGGGCCTAAGGGCTTATTGACCTCTCCCTTTTTGATAGGTTCATTTATTGCCATCATGATGATTCCCGTTACTCAACCCCAACTTTCTACTCGATTAGTCATAATGAAAGACATCAAAGCGATGAATAAAATGGCGGTTGCCGTTGGCTTTTTTGCTATGTTGGTTATATTTCCGACGCTTTTAATTGGGTTTTATGGAGCCATTAATTATCCGGATGCCACCGCTGCAGAATTTATCGGAAAGGCATTAATCAAAGACCAATCACCAATTATTGGTGCCTTTGCTGTCATTGGACTCTTTGCTGCAGCGATGTCAACTGCTGATTCCCAGTTATTTGCATTAGGGAATGAACTTAGGGGCTTATTAGGCGAAAAAGCAAGGAAGTCCTTGATAACCATTCGTTTGGCTGTTTTAGGATTCGCAGCTTCTGCCCTTCTGTTTTCCTTGTTTAGTTCAGATCAGCTGGTTTTATTAGCAAGAGTAAGTTTTGCTGGTACAGCCATGACAGGACCGCTTATTTTATTGGGTCTTATTACCAATAAACCTCAGGGTTCTTTTATGGTTTGGATAACTAGTTTAGGTATAATTACCTTCCTATTGGCACAATCAAAATTTGTACCCCTTAAAGTAGGCGGCTTGGGGATAGATTTGTTTTTGTTCATTATTCTGGGCTTAGCTGCTTTGGCTAATTACTTGGTAATGAAAAATAAAGGATAATAAGGTTTACATAACAGGATCGTCATTTTTTACACAACGAATAGAAAAACCGAGGGTTTTAAGACTGGCGTTTCTTGTTATGTCCTTATCGAAATGATAAATGAATCGACTCCATGCCTGTTGATTACCATATTCTGTAGCCGTCCACCAACTGCCAAGTATACCGAAACCGAAAAAAGTACCATCGTGAAAACGACTACCACCGGGTAAAGCATTCCATCCACTAATAAGGGATGAAACCTCATTTTTTTCTTGCCAGAAAAGGGAGCCTTCCTCTTTTAACTTTCCACCAGCTATAGATCTGCCGCCAAGATAATTTTCAAGTTTGTTCCATTCTTTATCAGTCGGCACATGCCAACCGTTAGGGCAGATGCCTTTGGGACTTTCAATCACATAGTAATTATATAGTTTACCCGCTGGATTGGGGCCTTTTTCATAAGGGTAAAAAGTCCATGCAGGCAAGTGCCATTGACTCCATCGATTGTTTTCAATGATGGGGGAAATGTAATCTCCATTTTTAAAACGTGTTGTCGCCAGATTTTCAGCCATCCATATTTGCGAGCCAATTTTTATTGTCTTATACACATTTCCATCAATATCTTTTACCTGAGCCTGAATTACCATGGCCTGTAGAAGCACGAAAATGGTAAAAATTGCTTTCATTGTTCCATGATTTAGATAAAAACGAATAAATAAGCCTCAATTTAAAAGGATAAAATTAAAAAACGGTTTTAATATATCTATGTTTATAATTTTATCGTTTTTTTTACTTCCAGTTAACAGGGAATTAAGTTTCTTTTTCTGTTATTAAATCTGTCTTTTAGTTACCTTTAGGAAATAAATCATTGCTAGCTAGTTATTTGCCGAAACTTTAACAACATCAATATGATAACCCGGTTTTTTTCTCTTCTTTTTCTCTCTGTTTTCTGCACACTTCATTTGGTTGCTCAACCCTGGGCCGAGGTTTCAAGTACGGTAGCTCCTAATTTTTACAGGATGAAAACGTCGGGAGATGCTGTTTTGAATGCAGTTAAAACCCAAAAAGGAAAGGGTTTTAAAGCATATAAAAGATGGGAAAAATATTGGGATCAACGTGTTTTCCCGGATGGATCCTTTCCCCCTGCGAATTTAGTTCAAAAAAACTGGGAACTTTATCAAACCGAAAAATCCCTTTCAGCTTTAATTCCAGGTTCTTCATGGACTAGTCTTGGTCCTAATTCCTCTTCAGGTGGTTATGCAGGTATTGGAAGAATTAACAGAATAACATTTCATCCCACAAATTCAAATATCATTTTCGCTTGCACTGCCGGTGGCGGACTTTGGAAAACGTCTAATGGGGGTAGTTCCTGGATTCCTTTGACAGATAATCTGGCCTCCATAGGTACCTCCGGTCTGGTAATAAATCCTACAAATCCTAATATTATGTATCTGGCAACTGGTGATGGCGATGGATCGGATACCTATTCTTATGGGGTTTTAAAAAGTACCGATGGCGGAATTACCTGGAATGCAACAGGTCTTACATTTACTCCGGGAACTGTTATTTATAAGTTGCAACCCCATGCAACCGATCCGAATGTTTTATTTGCTGGCACCAATGGTGGGTTATACAGAACGGCAAATGGGGGTACAAGTTGGACAAAAGTAGTAGCAAGTGGTCAATTTTATGATATAGAGGCATTGTCAGCTTCCAATATGGTGGCAGTGACTAAAGGTGGTTTCTATAGATCGACAGATAGTGGTGCTACCTGGGTTTTGGTGACAACCATAGCCAGCACAGGAAGAATTGCATTAGCTGTTAGTGCTGCAAATCCTGATTTTGTTGCTGCCTTAGTTTCAAATACAAGCAATGGCTTTAAAGGTTTTTATGCATCTGTTGACGGTGGTTTGACATACACGCTTCGTTCTTCAACTCCCAATTTAATGGGATGGGAGACAAATGGCAGTGATTCAGGTGGACAAGCATGGTATGATATATGTATCGCAGTCTCACCGACAGATGTAAATCAAATTATTGTTGGAGGTGTAAATACCTGGAAAACAACTAATGGAGGAACTTCCTGGTCAATAATGACCAATTGGTATCAGACTTCTACCGTACCTGCTATGCATGCTGATCAACATGATTTGATTTTTCTGAATAGTACTACCATTTATGCAGCGAATGATGGAGGTATTTATCGTTCCACAAATAATGGATTAACCTGGACAGATTTAACAAATGGAATGAGCATTAGTCAATTATACCGAGCTAGTGCCGCTCAAACTGACACCAGAATTATTGCTGGTTTACAAGATAATGGAACCAAGTTAAGAAGTACCACAGGAACATGGAGTGATGAGATAGGAGGTGATGGTATGGATTGTGCCATAGATCCAACAAATGCCTCTTACATGTATGGGACTTTGTATTATGGAGATATTCAACGATCTACAAATGGTGGAAGTAGTTGGACGTCTATCACTCCTTCTACTGGAACAGATGGTGCCTGGGTAAGTCCAGTATTATTGGATCCAGTTAATCCAGCTACGATCTATCTGGGATATACAGATTTAATGAAATCAACCGATAGGGGAACAACATGGAGCAAAATTTCTGCGGGACAAACTGCAGGCAAATTTATCTCAAATATTGCGGTGGCACCATCTGATCCCTCAGTTATTTATATCAGCTGGGGCACTGCCATGGCAAAAACTATTAATGGGGGTACAAGTTGGACAACCATAACCGCGCCGATATCATCTCAAATTTCATCCATATTGGTTGATCCAACGAATCCAAATAATCTTTATGCCACTTATTCCAACTTTACGGCAGGTTCAAAAGTTTATTTTTCAAATAATGGGGGAACCTCCTGGACAAATATCTCAGGTACCTTACCGAATATTCCAGCGAATAAAATAATTTATCAAACAGGCAGTAATGGAGCCTTGTATCTGGGTATGGATGTGGGTATTTATTACAGGGACAATACACAGACAGATTGGTCTTTATATAATAGTGGATTACCCAATGTGGAGATTTTCGATTTGGAAATCCGTTATAGTGATAAAAAATTAATTGCAGCTACTTATGGAAGAGGCTTATGGGAAAGCCCACTTTATGTTGGAACACCACTTTCAGTTCCTGCTGTATCATCATTTTCACCAACTTCGGCAACAAAGGGAAATACTGTAACTATTACAGGTAGTAATTTTAATGGAATATCATCAGTCAGCTTTGGTGGTACTGCAGCAACCTCTTTCACAGTGGTTAGCTCTACAAGTATCACTGCTGTAGTTGGAAATGGAACTTCTGGCAATGTCTCTGTTGCAAATACTGCAGGAACAGGAACTCTTTCTGGATTTACCTATATAAATACCTCACCGACGATTACGTCATTTACCCCAACATCAGGCAAGACAGGTCAGGTGGTTAACATAATAGGTACAAATTTTACAGGAGCGACGGGGGTAAGTTTTGGTGGAACAGCAGCATCTACGTTTACCGTGGTTAGTGCAACGAGCATCAATGCAACAGTAGCTGCAGGTGCTTCTGGTGTGGTTTCAGTAACGACAGCATCGGGTACGGGAACATTGGCAGGTTTTACTTATTTACCACCGCCTACAATTACATCCTTTAGTCCAACCTCGGCGGGAACGGGTCAGACGGTAACTATAACGGGAACGAACTTTACGGGAGCTACAGCGGTAAGCTTTGGTGGTACTGCAGCCACCTCATTCACAGTGGTTAGTGCAACGAGTATCACCGCGGTAGTTGGTGCGGGTACAACGGGTAGTTTGAGCGTAACCACGGCGAATGGTATTGCCAGCAGAGTAGGATTTACATTTATAGCTGCAACACCAGCACCGACGATTACGTCATTTACCCCAACATCAGGCAAGACGGGTCAGGTAGTTAACATAATAGGTACAAATTTTACAGGAGCTACAGCGGTGAGTTTTGGCGGAACGGCTGCAACTACGTTTACCGTGGTTAGTGCAACAAGCATCAATGCAACAGTAGCTGCAGGTGCTTCTGGTGTGGTTTCAGTAACGACGGCATCGGGTACGGGAACATTGGCAGGTTTTACTTATTTACCACCGCCTACAATTACATCCTTTAGTCCAAGCTCGGCGGGAACGGGTCAGACGGTAACTATAACGGGAACGAACTTTACGGGAGCTACAGCGGTAAGCTTTGGTGGTACTGCAGCCACCTCATTCACAGTGGTTAGTGCAACGAGTATCACCGCGGTGGTTGGTGCGGGTACAACGGGTAGTGTGAGCGTAACCACGGCGAATGGTATTGCCAGCAGAGTAGGATTTACCTTTATAGCTGCAACACCAGCACCGACGATTACGTCATTTACCCCAACATCAGGCAAGACAGGTCAGGTGGTTAACATAATAGGTACAAATTTTACAGGAGCTACAGCGGTGAGTTTTGGTGGTACTGCAGCATCTACGTTTACCGTGGTTGGTGCAACAAGTATCAATGCAACAGTAGCTGCAGGTGCTTCTGGTGTGGTTTCAGTAACGACAGCATCGGGTACGGGAACATTGGCAGGTTTTACTTATTTACCACCGCCTACAATTACATCCTTTAGTCCAAGCTCGGCTGGAACAGGTCAGACGGTAACTATAACTGGAACGAACTTTACAGGAGTAACTGGTGTAAGTTTTGGTGGTACTGCAGCTACCTCATTCACAGTGGTTAGTGCAACGAGTATCACCGCGGTGGTTGGTGCGGGTACAACGGGAGCTGTTCGCGTAACTACATCCAATGGCAATGTTAACAGAGCGGGCTTTACCTTTATAACCGCTATTACTGTTCCTCCAACAATTACTTCATTTTCACCGACAAAGGCTATTCCAGGATCAAACATTACCCTTTCAGGAACTGGTTTCAATCCAACATTAAGTCAAAATACAGTTTGGATAGGTGCTTCAAAGGCGACTATTTCTGCAGCAACAACAACCTCCATAACTGCGAGAGTTCCAGTAGGAGCAACAACAGATTATATCAGAATACTAAATTCCGTTATACAACAAGGTGCTCAATCAAATCAATTTTTTGTTTCTTCATTTTCTCCATCAAAAGATAGTATTCAAAACGCAGAGATTGCACCAAAAGTAGATTTAACAACGTTGGGTGGGCCTCAAGATATAAGGGTCTCCGACTTAGATGGAGATGGCATACCCGATTTGATTGTCGCAAATTATACAGCTGGATCCATTTCAGTATTTAGAAATACAAGTGTTATTGGGAATATTAATATTGCAAATTTTGTGAGAAAAGATTTTACTTCGGGAACTGGAGCAACTTTTATTTCAGTAGCAGATTTGGACCATGACGGAAAGCAAGATGTAATTGTTGCCAATCAAGGGGAAAATACCCTTTCCATTTTTAAGAATATATCTACCTCAGGAAATATTTCGTTTAATAGTCCGGTGAAAATAGCTACACCTGCTACACCCATAGGCATTGGAATAGGTGATTTCGATAAAAATGGATGGCTTGATATCGTAACTGCAAATCATGGAAACGGTACCCTTTCCATTTTTACGAATAAAGGAATCTTTAATGCTATTTCCACAAATAATTTTAGTCCCCGTTTTGGATTGATTACTGGTTTAAATCCAATATCAATGGATATAGCTGATTTGGATGGCGATTCAAAATCAGATATTGTAGTAGCTAATTATGGATCCAATTCAATTTCCATTTTTAAAAACAATTATGTTTCTGGTACTTTAGCTGCTTCTTCATTTTCCACTAAGTTGGACTTTAACGCCGGAAATAAACCAGGTTATGTGAAATTAGGAGATATGGATGGTGACTCAAAATTAGATGTTGTCGTGTTGGCAGAGGGCAACAATAGCGTTGGAATTCTTAGAAATACATCTACTTCAGGTGTTTTGAGTTCAACTTCATTTGCTTCACGGGTTAATTTTAATACAGGTATTACACCATATTATATTAGTGTTGGAGACTTAACTGGAAATGGAAAACTAGATATTTTAGTTACAAATTTTGGGGACGGTACGGCAACTGTCTGGCAAAATAAGGCGATTCCAGGAAGTATTACAAGTGCCTCATTCTTTAAAAGATTAAATTTCAAGGTGGGAACAAAACCTTATGCCGGACTTTTAGCCGATATTGATGGGGATGCTAAAACTGATATTTTAGTGTCTAATACTGGAAGTAACACATTATCTATTTTGAGAAATACGGTTGGTGCCCAAATGATAGTGTCTCCAACCTCCACAACTTTACCTGCTACAGGAGGATCAGTGACTGCAACCATTTCTTCTAATCTTTCCTGGAAGGTTTCATCCAATGCATCCTGGCTAATCCCCATAGCTAGTTCGGGTAAAAATAGTGGTACCATCAGAGTTAATTTTATTGCAAATACTGGCGCTTTAAGAAAAGGTGTGGTAACTTTTACTGCAGATGGTATCGTGAAAACCATGGAAATTACCCAGGCTGCCAGAGCTGGGTTTGTTAATCCAGATAAAGGATTAAGCGATGTAACATTGGAAAATAGTGATTTGTCCTTATTAGAAATTTCTGATGAACATTGGGAAATTTATCCTAATCCTACTGATGGTTTGATTAATCTTTCTATTCAATTTCCAATTTTAGAGATGACTGGTTTCTTGAAAATACATGATATTCATGGAAGGTTGGTCAAAACGGTCTCTGAGGTAAGGACAGGTAATTATAGATTTGATTTATCTACTGAACCAAAAGGTACCTACCTATTTACCTTAACAGGAGACGATCAAAATAAGACAGTTTATAAACAAATTATCTTAAATTAGAAATGGATGGTCTTAATTGCATCCATTTAACTTCTTCAATGTATAATAAGTTAACAATTTAAGATCCCATTATTGAATCCCATCCTATGTCTAAATAGGATGGGATTCATTTATTAAGGCTAGATTTAAATAACCCAAAATGCCTACAGCGTCAGAAATCATACCCATGAATTACCGCTTTGGGGACCGGGTATCAAGGCATAATAACGACACTGTGGCTTTGGGTTTTCTGTGCACTTCGCACAGTTAATGTGTATTGCCCTGGGGGGAAGGCAGATACTGAAATGGAAAGGTTGGTTTGACCAACATATTGGGTGTAATTCTTTTGAAATATTGTTTGTCCTGAATTATTCAGGAGTATCAATTGTAAAGGGAATTTTTCTTTAGATACATTCAGTGATAATCCCTCTGATATTGATATTGGATTATTTGTAATTATCGAATAATCGCTAGCCGATAAATCTACATTGGGTGTAGCTAAAACGGTGCTAAATGAGCAAATTTTAGACACTGTGGAGCAAAAAGAATAAATATTTAATGATCTTAATCGCCAAAAATACTTCCGTCCGGTAATCAATTGTTTCGTCATAAAGGACAAGGAATCCGGTGATATTTCATAACGAGATGTAATTAGTGCCATATTGGGCATAGGAGAAACCTCTACGATATATTTGTAAGTTCCTGGGACTTTTTCCCAGGAAAAAGTAACGCCATTGGATAAATTTACCTGACTATTTTCCATCGGTGCAATGACAATGGGTAAAGTTTGGTTGATTTTAATAGGTAAATCTCCTTCAAATAATGTTGGATAAAATTCATCTGCGTAGGCCCTCATGGTCATAATTTGCTCTTTGCTGAATCTATTAGGGCATGGATCTAATGCATATCCCATGATAAGAGAACCGTCGGAAAAGAAACTCTTTCCCATAGGATCTACTAAAGGAATGGGACTTTTTGAGCTATCGCTGCAAGACCATCTAAGATTAAGATAATCTGGTGCCGTATCGCAAAATCCGTCTCCAGCACTTCGGCAATTGCTTCCATCTGCTCTTTCTACCTTTACATTTTCCCAATGTTCGGGCGCTTTTAAACTATAATCGAAGGCAATGCCCTCCCAACCTTGAAAAGTATGGGGTAAACCTAGGAAATGTCCTATTTCGTGAGCAAGTAAAGCTCCTTTTACCTTATAACACTCAGAGGAAAGAACAATTCCTTTGTTTACACCTTGATGAAAAACATTAAAACCACAGGCATCAAGAGCGTTTTCTACAATGTAAACAGGTATGGCATTCGTTGATTTATACGATTGTAATAACTGACCTAATTCAAACTCAGTTTCAATACCTTCATAAGTGGTTGAATTTAATATGGTTGGCTGACTTTCTAAGTAAAAGGATATGTTAGCTTGCTTATATAATAGATTTAGATGACAAATTTCGTCCATTAATTTCTCTGGAGAAATAGTACCAGATTGGCTATGTATCTTTCCGGAGATGAAAATTTTTATGGGAAAGTAAAGAGTGAGGGAACTACGTAAAGAATTGTCAAGGGGCAAGCGTTGTTGGAAACGTGATACCCACTCATTATGCACACTGTTTACAGTGTTACACGGCTTTAATAATTGTCCATAAGTATAATGTGACAATAAAAAAGCAAGTAAAAGGAACAATACGCGTAGTTGCATAGTGCCTTACAGCTTGATAATAACGATATGTAAAAGCCTTGGGAAAAAATACTGCTTTTAAAGTATATTTTTCACCTCTCAGGGGTAAAGTAAAAGGTTTATTATAACATATCCAAAAAAAGGTGAATAAAATTTTAAAATATTTGTATTTTTATAGCAAATTCCAAGCAAACTAAACAAAAAATTTATCATGAGAAAGGTTACTGTGATCGGTTCCGGAAATGTGGGAGCTACTGTAGCGAATGTTCTGGCGCACAAAGATTTAGTAAATGAAATTGTTTTACTCGATATCCAGGGTGATATGGCAAAAGGTAAAGCATTAGATATGTGGCAACAAGCCCCGGTCGATTATTATAGCACGCGTATTACTGGTACAGATGATTATGCGAAGACTGCCGATTCTGATATTGTTGTCATTACCGCTGGTATTCCCAGAAAACCGGGTATGTCAAGAGATGATCTTATTAGTACTAATGCTAATATCGTTTCCTCTGTTACCGCACAGATAATGAAGTATTCAGCTAATCCTATTATTATCGTAGTTTCAAATCCTCTGGATGTCATGACTTACGCCGCATGGAAGACATCGGGATTACCTTCTTCTCGCGTTTTTGGTATGGCAGGTATCTTAGACACCGCCAGGTATAGAGCTTTTTTAGCGGAAGCACTAAATGTTTCACCAAAGGATATTCAGGCAGTACTCATGGGTGGCCATGGTGATACTATGGTTCCGCTTCCCCGTTATACTACCGTAAGTGGAATTCCTGTGACGGAGTTAATTGATGAAGCATCTTTAAATGCCATCGTTGAAAGGACAAAAGTTGGCGGTGGTGAATTAGTTAAGTTAATGGGTACTTCTGCCTGGTATGCTCCAGGTGCAGCTGCCGCCCAGATGGTGGAAAGTATTTTGAAAAATGAGAATAGGATTTATCCTTGTTGTGCTCTTTTAAATGGGGAGTATAATCTACATGGCGTTTTTGTTGGCGTTCCTGTTAAATTGGGCGCTAATGGTATTGAACAGCTAATAGAGTTAAAATTAAATGAGTCTGAAATGGCCCTTCTAAATGATTCAGCCGATCAGGTTCGTCAGGTTATGGAGGTTTATGATGGTTTATCAAAATAAGCTTTTTTTAAAATGAGTATGAAAATCCATATCCCTCTAATGTTTGGGGTATGGATTTTTTTGTAAGTCCCATTTACTTCCCCTGCTTGAACCCTTTACACTATTTATTGTTTAAGTAATAAACTTTTTTTAAATGGAATTTGGTCTCTTTAAAAAAGAATGGCTCAACGAAATGGTTACCAATAAAGGAGATTCTGTATTGAATCTTACTTTTGAAAACCCTGTTCTATTGGTTTTTTTAAGACATTTCGGATGTATTTTTTGTAAGGAAGCTTTGGTTGATATATCTAAAAGTAGATCTAAAATTGAAACAGGTGGGCTTAAAATTGTGTTTGTCCACATGACCGATTTTGAAACGGCTGAAAAGAATTTCAGTAAATTTGGATTATTGAACGTCAATCATGTCAGTGACCCTAATTGTAGATATTATACCGCTTTTGGATTGGTAAAGGGGAATTTTAATCAGCTCTTTGGCTTGCAATCTCTTATTCGGGGCTTTTCTGCAGGCATAAAGAATGGACAGGCACCAAGTGCGCAAATTGGCGATGGATTTCAAATGCCCGGGGTTTTTGTAATCGATAACGGTGAGTTGAAAGAAAGTTTTATACATAATTTGTCTTCTGACAGACCTGACTACTTGCAGCTGGCTAGTTGTTGTGTTATAAAGTAATAATAAATCGTTTTATATGATTGGGTGGAAATTTGGTGATGTTGGAAATCAGGATAAAGACAATAGTGTTTTCGATCGGTTACTCAAGCTTTTTAAGGAATTACTTCTTCATACCTCTGGTGATGTTGATGAAGCTTTATCTTGGTTAACCGAGCTCGATAGACAATATAAATTGACCACACCTGAGTATGGTTTAGCTGATTTTATTCAGGATCTTAAAGATCAGGGGTTTATACGTTCTAAAGATGCTCAGTCTCCCGGACTGGTTCCCGCTCCTAAAATGGAGTTGGCCATGCGAAAGAAGGCATTGGAAGATGTTTTTGGCGATATAAAGAAAGGTAAAGCCGGAGGACATAATACCCGTCTCGAGGGTAGGGGAGACGAACTTACCTCTGAAAGGAGGCCTTTTGTTTTTGGTGATGCTTTAGATAAAATTGCCATGTCTGAGTCCTTAAAGAATGCTCAGGTTAATCATGGAATAGATTCCTTTAAACTAGCAGAAAATGATCTTGAGGTTCAGGAAACTTATGATCAAAGTCAAATGTCAACCGTATTGATGATTGATATTTCACATTCTATGATTCTTTATGGCGAAGATCGTATTACTCCGGCTAAGAAAGTGGCTATGGCTCTTTCTGAATATATAACTACCCGATTTCCAAAAGATACGCTCGATATTCTAGTTTTTGGAAATGATGCCTGGACTATCGAAATTAAAGATTTACCTTATCTTCAGGTTGGGCCTTATCACACAAATACAGTGGCCGGCCTACAACTTGCCATGGATATATTAAGGAAACGTCGAAGTGCTAATAAGCAAATCTTTATGATTACAGATGGTAAGCCTACTTGCATAAAAAAGGGTAAAAAATATTATCAGAATAGTTTCGGTCTCGATAGAACCATTGTTTCCCGTACCTTGAATCTGGCGCAGTCATGTAGGAAAATGGATATCCCAATCACTACTTTTATGATTGCGAGAGATCCTTATTTAATGAATTTCGTAGATCAATTTACTAAAGCTAATCAGGGAAAGGCTTTTTATAGTTCTTTGGATGGTCTGGGTTCTTTTGTTTTTAGAGACTACAAGAATAATAAGTCGAGAAAAAGCAATAAATAAGATGAATATAGTGTTTTCTAAAAAACATAAAATTCATGCGATATTTTTTTTTCTTTTCTCTTATATTAATAACATTATCCCTATCAGCTCAGAATGGTAAGATTACCTTCTCAGCAAATGAAAAGAAGGAGTTGTCTGCTTTAGAGGACACTCTTTCTTTCTATGCCTATTCCATAGTTAATGATTCTTTACCTGAAGATAGGTTCTATGCGACCAGAGAACTTATTGTTACCCTGGTAAAAACCTTGAAAATTAAGAACTCTTACTATTATCCTTTTTCAAAGCTAAAATCTGTTTCTTTACAGTATCCTCCAGATAGTAGCTTTCGTATGTTTACCTGGCAATTGGCTGTTTCACCGACAGAATATAGATATTATGGCGCTTTACAAAGGAAATCTGACAGTTTAATTTTATTTCCATTAATTGATAGGTCTTTTACTATATCTCAACCCGAAGTAGCTTCTTTAGGCCCTGAAAATTGGATGGGATGTCTTGTTTATGGTATTCAGCAATTTGGCGTAGGCGATTCTGCCACTTATCTTGCTTTTGGCTATGATGCAAATGACGGTAAAACGCGTAAAAAGTGGATTGACCCCATCCGTTTTGTTCGCAATAAACCAGTCTTCGGTGCGCCTCTTTTTCCCCCTAATCCTAAAGATTCAAGCGCTAATATTCCTCTCAGATTTATTCTTTCCTATTCTGCAGAATCTACTATAAAGTTAAATTATGATTCAGAACTCGGATTAATTGTTTTTGATCATCTGGCCCCACTGGTTTTAAAAGCTGGACAGCCTGAGGAAATGGTTCCAGATGGGAGTTACGAGGCTTTTAAAATCTTACCAAATAAATTAGAATATATTGAGATGCTTACAGTTACTTCGACAGATGAAGAGACTATTAGACAGAAACCTATTTTAGGTAGGGAGGGAAAAGATTTATTCGGTAAAAGTAGCTTAGAAAAGAAAAAGAAAGGAAAAAATTAAATTTCTTCATCGTCAAATTCATCGAAATCACTGAAATCGTCCATACTTCGTCTATCTTTTTTAGTAGGTCTTCCTGTACCTCTGGCTCTGAGTACGCTGGATTTCTTACCATTAAACCAATCGTTATATTTTTCTAATTCAGAGGCAGGCGTATTGTTTTGGAAACATTCTTTAGCAATGGGAGCGGGTACGCGGTTTTTGAGTAATTCTTTTACCTCAAATTGAAAATTGAATCCATTCTTGCGAACCTCAATTTTGTCTAACCTACTAACAGATGCGGAAGGCTTTATCTCCGAACCATTAATTTTTACTTTTCCTGCTTTACAAGCATCGGTGGCGATCGTTCTGGATTTAAAAATCCTAACGGTCCAAAGCCATTTATCAATTCTCGTTTTACTTTCAGGTAAAATATAAACTTGCATATTAACCTACTTTCATTTTTGATCGTTTAACGAGGTATCTCTGTAATATGGGGTGAAATCCTTCGTTAATGTCTGCCTCTACAAAATCAATTTTATACTGAAGGCATTTCATTTTTAAATTTTTTAGCAATTTGGAAGATTCCTCTTTATAGCTTTCTTTTACGAGACCGGCTTGTAATTTTACCTCATTTCCGGTTTCAAGATCTACAAAGAGGTAAGGTCTGTCCTCAAAATTAAAATCTAATTCTAACTTTTTATCTGTCACATGAAACAAAATCACCTCGTGCATATTGTGTTTTAGGTGCTGAAGGGATGCAAACATAGCGTCCTGATTATCAGAAGTTTCAAACATGTCACTAAAAATAATAACCAATGATCTTTTATGAATACTTTCAGCAATCTGATGAAGGGCTTGTGACGTTGAAGTAGTAACTAATGGAACGGGACTATTTAATTTTTTTTCAAGATAACTTAACAACAAACGGTAATGAGTAGTACTCGATTTACATTGGGAGTGAGTGTACACCGTTTCATCGAAAAGACTGAGACCGAAAGCATCTCTTTGCTTTTGCAATAACTGCATCAATGAAGCTGCAGCCAGTGAAGAAAAATACAGTTTGTTTAAATAATTTTTATCGCTTGCTTTTCTCTCGGGAAAATACATGGACGAAGAGGTATCTATGACTATTTGACACCTCAGATTCGTTTCTTCTTCAAATCTTTTGGTAAATAACTTATTAGTTCGAGCAAAAACCTTCCAATCAATATTTTTGGTTGATTCCCCTTGATTGTATATTCTGTGTTCAGCAAATTCAACTGAAAATCCGTGAAATGGACTTTTATGTAAACCAATGATAAAACCCTCAACCACTTGTCTGGCTAAAAGATCTAGGTTGTTAAACTCGCGAATTTTAGGATTCTCCCAATAAGACATAAACGGTTTTTGTAGTTTAGAGTCTTTGTATTTTATACAAAGACTCTAAATGGTTGGTTGAACGTATTTACACGGCAGCAGCCTCTTCTATTTTTTGAACCAGACTTTGTTTTGTAGCCACGCCTACATGTTTATGGATAATTTCACCATCTTTTAGTATCAAGATAGTAGGTATTGAACGGATTTGATATTTCATTGAAACTTCAGGGTTAGCATCAACATCAAGTTTGCCAACGATTACCTTACCGTCATATTCCTTTGCTAACTCCTCTATGATTGGACCAACCATACGACATGGTCCGCACCATTCTGCCCAAAAATCTACTACAGCAATACCAGGGGTATCTAAAACTGTACTTTTAAAATTGTTGTCAGTGAATTCAAATGCCATTTTAATTGTTTTAAATATTAAGTTATCAAAACAAAGCGTTTAGTAATTTAGTTGTAAAGTTAAGTTAAAAAATGAAATACTACCATCTATCAGGCGTTGTCCTAATTATTTTTACTGAATTGGTTAAATACTTATTTGCCAACAATCCATCTTGGGTGGAAGATTATTATGCAAATGGTATTTACCTCGTTGTTAGCTGTATTCTCCAAAAAATTTCTATTTTATACATCTTACCAGGTTTGTTAACTATACCACTACCCTTTTTCGTTTTTATATTCTTGGTTTTATGGTCAAAACAAAAGAAACTTGTAAAGTTTAGCTTGATTATGAACAGCTTAGGTTTTTTATACTTTTTATTTTATTTTATTTGGGGATTTAATTATTATCGTTTGCCTGTTGATTTTCATTGGAAGGTTAAATCTTCACCATTTACTTACCAACAACTGTCGTCTGAATATGAAGAAACAACCCTTCATCTTCTGAAAAAGAGAGAGTTAATAGCTGATACAGCTAAAGGGGTTGATATGGTTCGGTATAATGTAAAGAATAAAGAACAACAAATAATCATTCAAAAAAATCTTCAATTTTGGTTGAAGAACCATGGATTTCCATCACAAGCAAAGGTTCCCATAAAATCTAATCTGCCAAAAGGAATTTTTCTGCATTTTAGTACTGCAGGTATGTATTTTCCTTTTTCTGGAGAGGGTAATGTTGATCCTGGTTTACATCCTTTGCACTTTACTTCGGTTATGGCCCATGAAATGGCACATGGTTATGGTTTTGCCGATGAAGGAACTTGTAATTTTTTAGCTTTTATATGTCATACCAATGATCAGAATCCTTACATTGCCTACGCCACAACCTTAGGTTATTGGAGATACCTGGCGTCAAACGTCAGAAGAATTTCCCCTTCTTTTTTTGAAGAAAAAATGAAGGAACTCCCAACTGGTCTTAGAAAGGATTTAATAGACATACAAAATTATAGCAATAGTTATAAAGATTGGATGCCAAATCTTCAGTATAAAATGTATGATGCCTATCTTAAAGGGCAAGGAATTGAAGAAGGTATGCTTAATTACAATAAGGTCATTGGATTAGTTTTAGCTTATAAAGCTGCCAATTCTTTCATTTTTGACGACTCCTCCTTACCCAAATAGCGATCTATTACTTGGTGAACCCCATATATGACTGGTGTCAATAAAACGGCCATAGATATTTTATAGAAATATTGAATCGTTCCAACAGCAAGAATTTGATTCCATGTCCAGGGGGTTACATTGCCAACGATCTCAGGACCCCACTTGAATGCTATGGTTAAAATGACAAAACTATCAAAAAATTGAGATACGAAAGTCGAACCTGTAGATCTAAGCCAAATCCGCTTTTCTCCAGTTATTTTTTTAATTTGATGGAACAGTAAAACATCGACTAATTGAGCCACTAAAAATGCAGTTAGAGAACCAAATACCATTAATATACCTTGTCCGAAAATAACTTTAAATGAAGTTTGCATATTTTCCACCCCCTGAGCTTGATTTTGAGTAGTCCACCAATCTGCCGGTACAAGTTGAATGGCAAAAAATATAATGATAAATGCGTAGGCAATGAGTCCGGCAGTAAAAATGGATAATTTTTTAACCCCTTGTTTACCGAAATATTCATTAATTATATCCGTCATAAGAAATACTACAGGCCAGAGTAATACCCCAGCGGAGAATTGTAGTACTCCTTCTTGTCCAAAAAGTTTGATGTTAAATCTGGAAATTCCTAATGTGTCTTCTAACGCAAAAATTTTGACTCCTATAAACTCCGCAACCAGAGCGTTGGCAATAAAAAATCCGCCAAGAATAAAAAATAGGTTGGTCCCCTTATTTAGTTCATTCAAATGATGCTCTTTCTGGTTCATAGTTGATGTCATAAAAAATATTTATAAGTAAGGCTGAAACAAACCTTTTTGCGATATGTTTAAGGATAAAATTAACTTTTTAAGGATTAAAAAGTAGTTTTGTACTCATAAAATTTAATTTATTTATGCCCAAGTTTGCAATAGATTTAAAAAGTGGTTCAATAAAAAACGAGCATCCCATCATTATTGGCATTGATCTCGGAACTACTCATTCTTTGGTTGCCATTATGGAAAATGGTAAAGCTCAGGTGGTTAAGGATGAATTTGGAGAGAATGCTTTATTAGCTTCTTTACTTCATCTTTCTGCAGATAATGTTTTTTTCGTTGGAGAAAAAGCCCGGGAATTTATTGAAAAGGACCCTCAAAATACTGTTTATTCTGTTAAAAGACTTATGGGGAAATCTTATGACGATCTGTTGGCTTATAAAGACTTTTATGGCTATGAGTTGCTTGACACCGGTCCCGAAAATTTAGTAAAAATTAAGTTAAGAGATAAGTCATTTACGCCCATTGAATTGTCAGCGGAAATTCTAAAATCGCTAAAATTCAGGGTAGAAAAACTTTTAGATAATATAGTATCTAAAGCAGTAATAACCGTTCCTGCTTATTTTAATGATGCGCAAAGACAAGCCACAAGAGATGCTGGTAAGTTAGCTGGTCTGGAAGTGTTAAGAATAATAAATGAACCTACAGCAGCTAGTTTAGCCTATGGTATAGGCCTCGATAAATCAGTTGTTCAAACAGTAGCAGTTTATGACTTAGGTGGTGGAACTTTCGATATATCTGTGCTACAAATTCAAGATGGCGTTTTCGAGGTGCTGGCAACGCACGGTGATACTTTTTTAGGAGGTGATGATATGGATAAGTTAATTGCCAGACACTGGTGTGATCAAAAGGGTTTTCCTGCGACCTTTATTCCTTCCCTAAGAAAACTCTCAGAAAAAGCTAAAAAATTTCTGTCAGAAAATGATTTGTTTCATGAGATGGATGCTCGTTTTGGAGAATTATCATTATCTCGTTCTGCATTTGAATCTATAATTAAACCTCTGATTGATAGAACCTTAATAGCTTGTAAAAAGGTTTTGTCCGATGCAAATCTGGATATAAATGCCATAGATCAGGTTATTATGGTAGGTGGTTCTACCCGTGTACCTTTAGTTAAAAAAGAGGTAAGTGCTTTTTTTCAAAAATCTGTATTTGATCAGTTGAATCCAGACGAAGTTGTTGCGCTTGGTGCGGCTATTCAAGCTGATATTCTAGCTGGTAACCAGGAAGATTTATTACTATTGGATATAACGCCTCTTTCATTAGGTATTGAAACCGTAGGCGGATTAATGGATACCATTATTCCCAGAAATTCAAAGGTTCCAACCAAAGTAGGAAGAAATTACACCACTTCGGTCGATGGTCAGACTAAACTTATGGTTTCTGTTTTTCAAGGAGAACGTGACCTCGTTGCTTACAATAGGAAATTAGGCGAATTCATTCTGTCAGGTATTCCTCCCATGCCGGCAGGTATCCCCAAAATTGAAATTCAATTTCTTTTAGATGCCGATGGTATCTTGAAAGTAAAAGCAAGTGAGCTTCGTTCCGGCGTTGAATCATCTGTAATCATTCAAGCTCAATATGGCATCTCAGAAGAGGAAATGGCTCTTCTTCTTATAGACTCCATCAAAAATGCTTCTTCTGATTTAGCTGCCAGAGCTTTACAAGAATCTAAAAATGAAGCAGCTAATGTTCTACATCATTTAGATAAGTTTATCTTACAAAATGCGGGTTTATTTGACATAAATCAAGTGAATATAATGAAAAATTTAGGTGAATTATTACGTTCAACTACCAAAGGGGACGACAAATCTGCCATTGATCACGCAATGCATGAATTAAATTCATTTACGAGACCCCTGGCAGAAATTGCACTTGATCATGCAGTTGCCTCTGCTTTGGTTGGTAATAAACCAGGTTAATATGAGCAAAAAAGAAAAAAATAGGGTAGGTGTAGTTTACTCTACAAATCCTGACTTTCAATACGAAATGGATCAGGGAGAGCAATCTGAAACCCTGCTCCCTTCCAAACAAGTATTAAGGATTCATCTTGACAGAAAGCAAAGAAAGGGAAAAGAGGTAACCTTAATTACAGGTTTTGTTGGGCAATTGACAGATTGTGAAGCTTTAGGTAAATTATTGAAACAGAAATGTGGCGTTGGTGGGGCTGTAAAAGATAATGAAATAATCCTTCAAGGTGATCATCGTACAAAAGTGTTGGCTTTATTATTAGCAGCCGACTATAAGTTAACTAAAATAGCCGGAGGATGACATTTAATATTGAACTGGAGCCTAGTTTAACTTCTCACCTGTTAATGGTAAGGCCCTTACATTTTGGGTTCAATGAGGAGACAGCTCTGAACAATGCGTTTCAAGTAAATGATAATACTTTATCACCGAAACAAATTGCCGAACTTGCCGTAAAGGAATTTGATGATTTTGTTTGTGTTTTAAGAGAAAATGGATTAACCATTACCGTGGTAGAAGATAAAACTTCTATAAAAACGACAGATTCTATTTTTCCAAATAATTGGTTTTCAACTCATTCAGACGGAACATTAGTCACTTATCCCATGTTTTCTAAAAATAGAAGACTGGAAAGAAGAGAAGATATTGTTGAGGGGTTAAAGGAGAATTATCTTCTGTTTCATCGCATTCATTTAGAGTCTGCTGAAAACGTAGGACAGTATTTAGAAGGAACCGGAAGTTTAATTCTGGATAGAGCTAATAAAATTGCTTATGCTTGTCGAAGCATCAGAACAAATGATAAATTATTGGTTGAATGGGCTGATAAATTAGGATATCGTTTAGGCGTTTTTAACGCTAAAGATGAAAACGGCATGGATATTTACCATACAAACGTCATGATGGCTTTGGGTGAAAACTTTGTTATCTGGGGAGGTGATGCTTTACCGGATGTTAATGAAAAAGTTAATATAGAAAAATTGTTTTTTGAGACAGGAAAAGAGATTATTCCAATTTCTATGACTCAAATAGCCAGGTTTGCTGGAAATATGCTGGTTGTTAAAAATGAAAAGGGGGAGCGGTTGCTTATTATGTCTCAAACAGCTTATGATTCCTTGTCCGTAGAACAAATAAATCAAATTGAATCTTTTTCTAAAATTATAAGGGGGAATATTCCTATCATTGAAAAATATGGAGGAGGGAGTGTGAGATGTATGCTTGCTGAAATTTTTCTTAAACTAAAAGCATAAAAAAAGCCCTCCTAACTTAAAGTTAAGAGGGCTTTTTACAATTAATGATTAATTGAAGATATAACGAACGCCAATTTGCGCCTGGTAAACATCTCCTAATGAAGCATTAAACTGGAATGATTTATCAAGTAATTTTTGCTTTCCGTCTGATCCGGAAATAGTCCACATTCTGTAAGTTGGAACACCATCTGTACCAACAGATACAAATGAAAGTGGTCTTGAGGCTATAACACTTTGAGAAACACCCCAATTTGAATTTAACATATTTCCAAAATTGCTAATATCCGCACGTAGTTGAATCGTATTTCTCTTCTTACCTACTTTTACGAAGAACTCCTGAACGATTGAAAACTGAGCTCTAATTAAGCCTGGTGCCATTGCCCCATTTCTTGCAGCATATTTACCTCTGTTTTCATTTAAGTATTTATCCTGAGCGATAAATGCTTCAAAAGCAGCAGCTTGTTGATCTGGTGTGAAAGTAATTCCACCTGTTGTTAATGTTGTAAATTTAATATCAGAGCCTTTATTAGGAATGAAAAGTAGGTCGTTATTGTTTATTGCATCACCGTTCATATCTCCATTAATAGTATAGCTATAACGGAAACCAGTGAAACCGTCAATAGTTAAACCAAACTGCGTAGCACCAAAATCTCCATATTCTAAACGATAAGCAGCTATAGCTAACACACGGTGTCTTCTGTCGTTATCAGAAAAAGCTAAGTCTAAGAAGTTGTTACCATTAACCGATGGAACACCATTGTATGATCCTGCAGCAATTGAACCAGCACCCATCATATCTCTTGCGCGTCCGTAGTTATAAGCTAAACTTGTGAAAAGACCGTTTTTAAATGTTTTCTTGAAGGATGCAGTCAATGTAAGTCCGTCCCCTTGATTGGTATTTGCAAGGTAAATGGCATTAACAGTTGCTGGATTGATACGAATGGCATTGTTTGCAGCGGTACCTGTTAAACCACTTGCCGGGTATTTCGGACGGGTATCAATGCCAGAGAATGTACCAGAAGGATCTTTTTTGTTCACATCATAATAGATGTAACCATTTACGTTTCTGCTGTAAAGTGCTTCAAATGTTCCAATTATCCCTAAAGGTAATTTTACATCTAAGGCAAGATTTGTTCTTAATGCTTGTAAAAATTTGAAATCAGGCGCCGTTACAGCTATTTCATACGATGAAGGTAAAGTAGGATTAGTTACAAACTGACCAGGTGTAGTGGTAAATGGTCTGGTTCTTGTGTTATCGATTTGTTCAAAACCAGTTAATACACCATTATTACCAATCTGATTACTTATCCAAACGAATACTGGACGACCGGTAAATAAACCAGTTCCTCCTCTTAATTGTAACGTTTTATCTCCTTTTACATCGTAATTGAAACCTACTCTTGGTGAGTATAAAATTTTAGCTTCTGGTAAAGTTGCCGTATTGATATTTATATTTTTACCATTTAATAAATACTGCTCGCTACTCACTTTTTTATTTTCAAAACCAGTTGGTTGAAAAATAGGTAAATCTGCTCTTAAACCTAAGGAAAGATTTAATTTTTCAGATACATTTATCTCATCCTGTACATATACACCAGCATACAGAACTTGCGTTGGTTGTACAGGTTCTGCACCACCTGGAAGTCCTGAATAACGGTATTGGAAACGACGAAGAGATACAGGTGAGGTTGTTCTTGATGGGTTCGCTTTGTAATCATTCAAATCTGAATAAAATTCGGCTAAGCTATTGTAAACAAAAACACCTTGTGAACCTGGGAAGAAAACGTTCTCAAAACTTAAATTCTCCACATTAAATCCAGTTGAAATAGTATGCTTTCCTTGGTAGAACGATAAATTATCAGACATTTGGAATGTCTTGTAATTTAACTTATTGTTTGGTGTAAATGGTTCAAAGCCCGCAGCAATATAACTGGCTCCGTTTCTTAATATTTCAATGAGAGGGAATACCTCTCCGTAAGTACCACGGTCTTCGTTGTTATAAGTATATCCTACAATAAAATTATTAGAAATTTTATTAGAAATTACAGTATTCCATTCACCAACGATAGATTGAATGTCGTCATTAATAATGTAATTAGAATTTTGATAGCTTAGAGCATTTGGACCTCTTCTACCACCCAGACCGAGAGATGAACTTGATGAAACAAATACATCTTGATCGGAATCTAAATAAGTGTATCTAAGACTAATTTTATTGTTTTTATTTAAATTGTAGTCAAATTTCAACAACAACTTATTGGCAAAACGACCCATGTTGTAGTCTTGGTAAGGGCCTGTTTCATAATTAAAATTCTGACGAAGAAAATCAGAAACTCCCTTTAAGTCCGATGCCAATACACTGGTAACATTACCTGACTGTGCTTGCGAACCGTTATTTGCTACAAGTAAATTGGGGGTGGTATTTCTGTCAATTTCACCACTGGCAAAAAAGAATAATTTATTCTTGATGATTGGGCCACCAAGTCTGAAACCAGCTTGATAATCAGTAAATTGACCTGCAGTAACAGTCGCTTCTTTTGCCTGTGTTCCGATCCAATCTCTGTTTTGCGTGAAATAGTAAGCAGAGCCACTAAATTCATTTGTACCTGAACGGGTAACCGCATTTACACCAGCACCTACGAAACCAGATTGTCTAACATCAAAAGGAGCAATATTTACTTGTAATTCCTCAATCGCATCTAAACTAATTGGAGCAACACCTGTACGTCCACCTGGTGAACCAGCTAAACCAAATGAGTTGTTAAATATAGAACCGTCAATGGTAATATTATTCAATCTGTTGTCCTGGCCACCAAAGGAACTACCATTCGCTTGAGGGGTTAAACCCACAAAACCAAGTACGTTTCTACTTAATGTAGGAAGTGCATTAATCTCCTTTGAATTGAAGTTCGTTGCAGCGCCTGTTCTGTCACCACTAAATACGTCATTTTTGTCGGCAATAATCTCTAGGCCGCTCAACTCAATGGCATCTTCAGTAAGTTCAACATTGAAAGTAGCTGTTGTTCCTAAACTCAATGTAACATTCTCAATAAGTTTTTCTTTGTAACCAGTATAAGTGATGGTGATTTTGTAAGGACCACCAACGCGCATTCCAGGGATTCTGAAGTAACCTCCATCATCTGTTGAGTTTCCGTAAAGAGAACCTGAAGGCAAATGTTCCGCTTGAATATTTGCACCAACAAGGAACTCACCTTTTGAATCTTTAACCCTACCTGCTACAGATGAAGTAGTAACTCCCTGTGCGTTAAGTTGGTTAAATCCAAGGAGGGCCACAAGGCCAAACAGGAATTTAATAGTAAATTTTTTCATAGAATAGTTTGTTAATTAAACATTTCTTTCAAATAAGCCACAAAAGTAATCAGATAAACCAAATAATAACAGAACTGTTGTTAGATTGTTACGTTATTTATTTGTAAACTGCTATTTATTAGGTTTTTCAAGTCTTTCTATTTATAATACCTAAAATGAAGGTTAAACATGACATCGGTCTGGTTCTTTCCGGTGGAGGAGCCAGAGGTATTGCACACATAGGTGTTTTAAAGGCATTAAATGAATTAAATATTCATCCTACCGTCATTTCAGGCACGAGTGCAGGTTCAATTATTGGTGTGCTCTACGCAATGGGGATGTCCAGTCAGGAGATGCTTGATTTCGTTGGCCATAGTAGCCTGTGGAAATTTTTTAGATTTGAATGGTCAGCTGGAGGATTGTCAAATTTAAATTATTTGAAAGAGCGTTTAATCCAAGTGGGTATCCCTCCCAATTTCGAAGATCTTCAAAAGAAATTATTTGTAACTGCCACAAATCTTACCAAGGGAAAGACTGAAATTTTTCACGAAGGTCCTTTACTAGATACTATTTTAGCCTCTTGTTCCATTCCCTTAGTTTTTAAACCAGTAATTATTAACGGAGATAGGTACGCTGATGGGGGGATTTTAAATAATTTGCCTGCTTCAGCTATTATTTCTCAGGCGCAACGTTTAATAGGTGTTAATGTTATTCCTCTTTCTATGGATGAAGACAAGGAATATCAATCATCCATACAGGTGGCTCAGCGATGTTTCGAATTGTTTATGAATGCCAATACTAAACCAGAACTTATCGCTTGTGATATCGTCATAGAACCAAAAGTTCAGGAATTTTACCTATTCTCATTGCCCAAATTTAACCTTATTCATGATATAGGATATGAAACTACCATAGCACAAGCAGATCAAATTCAAAAAGCCCTGCTTTCCTAATTAAGGAATATTCGTTGTCTTGGTAATACTACTTCTCCTTCTGCTAATTTATTTAATTGTCTTAGTTTTGTTTCTGACAAATTGAATTTTATGGCAATTCCGTTGACCGTATCTCCTTGTTGGACAATGTATATTTCCCTCTGTGAGGAGGATCCTTTTACTGTTTTTTGGTTTTCAACGTCCGTTGAAATAATTTCAGGTTCTGAAAATAATGAAGTTATTTTTCCATTTTGAATGTCAAAATAAGGAGTAACTTCCTCTTGTTTTACTCCAACTTGTCTTGTTTCAGGTGTTCCTCCTTTATCCGTTTTTATATTTTCAGGAGTTATTTTTGCAGGATTTTCCGTTACTTTAACCTGAACAGGGCAGACCAAGGTTATTAATATCTGACCTTCTTTAATTTTTTCATTAGGACTTAATCCGTTCATTTGCCTGAATCTCTCTTCAGTAAAACCGTAAGCTGCGGAAAGCATTGCTATCGATTCATTTGCTTTTACTATGTGCTTTCCATCCGTTGTTTCCCACCATTGGGTCTTTAAAATGGTATTAGGTTTATTATCAACCGCTACGTTCGCTCCTTTTGTTCTCACACCTTCTACATCAGTACCTTTATACGGTGGTTTAACAAAAATAATATCACCGACAACCTTCTTATCAAAGTCTGGATTCCAGTTGTTAAGATCCAGGTGGGTTACACCAAAAAGTTGAGAAATTTTTTCTTTGGTATCCCCGTCCTGCATGACATACATTCCTTCAGCAATGACATTTGCCTTTGCTGCCGGTGGAATATTAATCACAAGACCAATATTCATTTTATTAGGATCTACGGAAGGATTAAAATCCATCAAGACACCTGGTAAAATTTGATAGATTTTGGCGATACCAAAAAAAGTTTCACCTTGCTGAACCACGTGGGTTTTTCCACTGTAACTTTTTTCTTCTGATCCTTTAGTCCTTAAAACATCCTGAGTAACTTCCTTTTGATTTAAAGCTATATTTTGTGCGCATTGTTTATTCATATATTCTGCCACAGAAATTCCCTGAACTCTTAAAAGGGCATATTCACCTTGATTTTCAGAGAAAGTTTCCTTAATCACACCAAGTTTTGGGGACCAGGTAACGTCTTTATAGAGCGTTGTTTGTATTTTTGAATTTTTCCTAAGAGTAAAAATTTTGCATTGCCCAACTTTTTCCTCAGATAACTTTTGAATCAAATTATTTGACGAAGAAAGAATTACTTCTCTATTTATATCCAGAATGAACTCCATGTCTGTACTTCTGAATTCACATTTGTTACCCAAAGTTTTAATCCATTCCACAGCATAAACTGGGGTAATTCTGTATTGATTTAAGCCGATAGGCAAAACAAGATGCACAGATTGATTACCTGAAATAATACTTTCCTTTATAGGAGCATCTAAATTATTCCATGTAGAAGGGTGACAAATGATGGCATTTTTGGGCTTTTCCAACTGAATTTCAGCGTCTGATTCAACACCAATATCAAAGATAATGGTTTCATCATTGGAGACTTTAAATAAGTATTTCACATATTCCTTTCAAGCTTTAGTATTGGAATAAGCAAATTCCATTTTTTGAGTGGTTTCAGGACCTACAATAAGATTTAATGACGAGCTTAGATTTTGTCCTTCAAGTTGAAGGCAAATAAATAGTGCAAAGGCTAAAGAAGTATATTTCAACATTTTAATTGTGATGTTTTTCATGCGTAAAAAATATTCAAATGGTAACAATAATCAGGGCACATAATGGTAAATTTATAAAATAGTTTCCATATTTAATAAAAATCAACTTGAAAAGCCAAAATGGGTATAAG
>Ga0315902_10002685_pt1 | contig 27383 bp, 33 predicted proteins | sample LakEriMetagenome_9_FD_203523 | JGI IMG/M metagenome (GOLD analysis project Ga0315902, IMG submission 203523) | Freshwater fungal communities from buoy surface, Lake Erie, Ohio, United States - Buoy 12 MA117 | ecosystem: Environmental > Aquatic > Freshwater > Lake > Lake biofilm | place: USA...
TTGTGATGCAGTTCTAGTTGGCGTTTGTGACGCAGTTATTGTTGGCGTTTGTGATGCTGTTCTAGTTGGTGTTTGTGACGCAGTTATTGTTGGTGTAGCGGTAATGGTCGGTGTAGCGGTAATGGTCGGTGTAGCGGTAATAGTAGGCGTCTGAGAAGCCGTGATGGTTGGAGTGGATGTATTTGTCGGACTCGGTGTGATAGTTGGCGTTGGTGTTGGTGTTACTGATGCTCCACAAGCAACATCAAAATCCACATTAATGTAGATAAATCCACAAATTCCATTATGATATTCATAAGTTCTAGTATAGGGAGATACACCTGCTGCGACACAATATGCATCATTTAATGAACCGGATACTGGACACGATGTTGGGGTGTGGGTGGGTGTAATTGTCGGCGTAGGTGTAATTGTCGGACTTGCGGTAATGGTTGGTGTTTGTGATGCGGTTCTTGTCGGACTAGCAGTTATCGTTGGAGAAACAGTACGCGTTGGAGTTTGTGATGCGGTAATTGTAGGTGTAGAAGTAATCGTAGGTGATGCCGTAATTGTTGGCGTTGCTGTTATTGTTGGTGTAGCAGTAATTGTTGGAGTTTGTGACGCGGTTCTTGTTGGGGTTGCAGTAATTGTCGGTGTTGCTGTTATTGTTGGAGTAGGTGTAATAGTCGGCGATGCGGTACGTGTTGGCGTTTGGGACGCAGTAAGTGTTGGGGTAGCTGTAATGGTCGGTGACGCGGTACGCGTTGGCGTCTGAGATGCGGTAACCGTTGGTGTTTGAGAAGCGGTTCGTGTTGGTGTCTGGGATGCCGTTATTGTAGGTGTGGCAGTTATTGTAGGTGACGCAGTACGCGTTGGTGTCTGTGACGGGGTAATTGTTGGAGTAGTGCTTGCCGTTATTGTTGGCGTTGCCGTCGCGGTGGGTGATGGTGTAATTGGAATTGGATAGCATAGATAGTAATTATCTCTACCAGCCTTAGAGGGTACTGGAAAAAATGTGTTTCCGAACCCATCAAGATTTTGTACCTTTGCATTGTAGTATCCAGGAGGACATCCCGTTGCGGCAAGACCAGGAGTTCCTTGCGGGCCAATTGAAGCGCGTAATGCTCTTCCAGCAGTTATACTGGGATTGTTATTAAGATTTACCGCAAAACTTGATGATTCTGCAAAAGAACTGGACGCTGGTATTCCGAACGGAAAAAATATTGCCACTTAATTCTCCTATGAACCTACAACTAAACCTAAATTTGGTAATGGCCCACTTGACGCTGATACTGTTAAATAACTATCTCCTATAGAACCTGTTAGGTTCAATCCCACACCAGAAAGCGATGCCGTTGTCGGTGTGTTTGCTGAAACTTGTGCAAGTGAACTATTCACTACTCTCGAACTTGATACGGGAACTCCTAATGGCGTAAATCTAATAGTCATATATCATCTCAACTCGAAAATGTACATACTTCTTTAAGAGTGGAATCTTCTATCAATTTTAAATATTGCTCATAAGTTATCAAACAAACTTCTGGACTACCACGGTTACCAGCTGGACCGAGTGAGCCAGTTTCCGCAAAAGAAGCGGTATGTGTGTATAACAAATATGATGAAGAAACTGCATATGACGCGGAGATTGCATATGAACCTGTAAACAATGACCCCGAACCAAACGGATATACGCTCAACATCTATTAGTCCTCCATAGCATATACATACAAACTTGCCGAAATGTTCTCAGTTCCTCCCGAACTTTTTGCATTTTGTAGTATATAATAAATTTCTCGTTCTCCCATAATAAGCGAATCGTTACCCTTGATAGTTAACAAAGACGCACCAAGGTTTTGTAAATTTGCACCTACAATCTTGGGAGATAGATTTAAATCCTCACTACCACTAATAATCATATCGGCAATAAGTCTTACAGAGGATGACGGTTCTACGCTAAATATTCTATTTTTTTCTTCGGTATTATAAATACTACTAGCCGATGCATACAATCTGAGTCGAGCGATATGTGTTGATGTAACAACTGATGCGCTAATTAACAAATATGTTGTAGGAATTTCTGATGTTGTTAATGTTCCACTTACCATACCGCCTGCCGATAACGATCCGGTTATTGCCGGTAAGTGTCGTCTATTACTGACATCATATGCCGTCCCAGCGATAGCAGGAATAGACACATCTTCAACTAAGTACCGATTTACTTTTATTTGGCTACCGGATGGTTCAACTCGGTAATATGACAACGGCGTTGTGGTGGTTCTACTATGCCCAAACACCACAGGGTCTATGGAATAGATACCACCCGCACTCATACTAAAATCACCGATAAGAGTTATTGTCGGTGGTACGTTTGTGTTTCCGAATACTCTACTCTTTTCCGTCACATCTTCCATGCTTTCTGATGTATCATACAGTCTAAATCGCACAGGTGATGAAGTATTGTCGTTTTGTACCGATAAGACTACAAATGTACCGCCAAGCGAAACTGAGCCACTACCGATAGCGTCGCTAATAGTGATAGTATCTCTTGTTAAGTTAGCCCCAGCTCTAATTTGTTCTGCTAGTCCCATGTAGTTCATCCACTCAAAGTATACTAGTATAAATATTTAGTAATGTTACTCTTCGTCTAGTTTATACTAGGATTCTTTTCTCTCCGATCCATCGTAAAAGTCAAATCTATCGTGAATTACAGGAGATGCTAATAATAATCCAGCAGTTAACTCATTTCGTTTAGCTAATTGGTACATATGACTCATCCACGTTTGTTCATACGGACGGCTCCATTTTGTATCCAAGAACATTTTCTTGTTTCCATCTCGGCTGACTATCTGGGGCCAATTACTGTAATATATTTCCCCAGTAATGTAAGGAATTTCGTCTATAAACTTAATATTATTAAATTGAGTTTTTGGAGCATTTGGGTCTATACCGTATTCAGGTAATTTATCGTAATTCGGCCAATTTTCTGTTCTAATACTCTGCGGAACATTATACCAGGCCCATTGAATACTGTTGTCTCCATAAAACTCTGAAAATGAGAATTTTAAGAAATCAAATTTTTCTTTTAACATAATTTTTACTACTTTATCATATAAATTTGGAACGTATTGTCTAAACCCATTGCGACAAACTGAACCAACTTTAGATTCATCAACTAGATGCATGTCATCTTCAAAGAACATATAAAAATGTGCATCTGTTTCAGCAAAGTGTTCGGCTGCAAATTGGCGACCGCCACACACTCCTAGATTTTCTCTGTGTATTTCCTCGAAGTTATACTTAGTACATAATTCATCGTACTTAGTAAACATCTCTTCATTCGTTGAATTATTGATTAATATCTTTCGACTTTTTTCATACATTGTTGAATCACTAGTTTGTATTGACTTACAAACCGACTCAAACTGTTCAGGCGAATTAAATGATAAGACGTATATGATATTTTTTGCTGTTTGATATGTGACTTCTCTAGGCGCGGCAGTTGTTATTAGATTATCTACGTCTTTTAATTTTTCGAAGAATGGCCAAATTAACCCATCACCTTTTAGTACAAATCTATTAATTAATTCTGGGTGGTTATGAGCGAGTATTGTAAACACGCTTTCTTCCGTTCCCATATATCCATCAGAAAGCGTACTTGTCAATGCTGCGTAGTATTTTCCATTAATATCATTTACATCTTCACGTTTTCCTCCGAAGAATCCGCCGCGGCAGACATATCGAACAAAATCAGTACGACAATATTGTGCAAGTTTTCTTCGTTCAAACCCGTGAACTTCTGAGTTTCCCTCATACGGATATGATAAGAATACAAATCCTTCTACTTCATTTGAGTACTTTTCAAGGTTTTCAAATACCCCATCGTGTGAAAAGTATCCAGGATGAACTGTTGATGTTATACCACCATCAATCCAATAAAAATGAGTAGAATCAAACGGGTTAAATATGGTAGCGTTGTTTAAGAGAAACATTTTACTCATAACAATTGGATTGTAATATTCCAACGTAGCTTGTGGTGACTCTTTTAACCACCCGGCTTGAGATGACCATTCTGGTTTGTTTCTTATTTCCTGTACCTTGTCGTAATGTGCGAACCACGTTTTAAACTCTTCTACTTCCATCACTTTTACAAACGTATTATGGCGAGAACGATGTTGCCACACTAAAGCTTCATCTTCTTTAGATACATAAATAAACAAATTAGATGGAGTTTTTAGTAGTTCTATAAACTTTTCTTTATAGTGGTCATAGGAACGTTTGAACGTATTAGAAATATTACCTCTTCCCAAATCCCACAAACCAGTAACAATGGTAACGTTACTATTCATACTGACGTTGTTGGTAATTGATGTTGTTGTAGATGGTATTCCCGACATTTCTTCGTATAAACTTATCGGAATAGCATCAACGTCTTGACCAACAATATGAAACATATACCCATTATTTGAAAAGAATTGTAAAACTTCTTCTTTTTCTTTCTCTGTCAGACTTTCATATTCCACACGAATAAGTTGTGGTCTGTATTTCTTTAGGTCAAGTTGCTTTAAAATTTTCCAGTCATGCCCTTCCGCATCTATTGAAAGAACATCGATGTGTTCTATATTGTGTTTTGTAAACAACGTTTCAAGAGTCATACACGGCACTACAACCAATCTACCGTATTTTTCTACGATAACAGCATTTTCTGAACTTGATAGCCCGTTCTTTGGAGGATATACGGCAGACAATCCATAAAAACACTCATGCAATTCTACCGAGTTAATTGGTGCGGGATCGATAGTAATCATTTGTATTGTACCATCGTATGTCGATATTGCACAATTTTCAAATAATGCGTTTCTACCTTCTAAATTTTTCTTTAGTTTTTCAAACTGATATGGAATGGGTTCTACATACAATGCTTTGAATGAATGTTGTTCCATCCACTTCCACGACTCGTCAAACATAACGCCGTCCATTGCGCCGATGTTTACAAGAAACGCATCAGAACCCTTTTCTCTTCCAATTTTTTGTAATACGTGATCATAAATGTTTACTAGCATAACCATCGCCTCTCTTTATTTTTAAAATGTATAGCCGGTTTCTTTCGAAAAATATAAATTCTCAACAATTAACGAATCCATCTGTGTCTGTGTGTATATATAAAATGCATCACTTAAAGTGGATAATATAGGCTTCCCATTTACATTAAATGATGTATTTAATAAAACACCAATACCCGTCTGTTTCTCAAACCGCGTTAGTAACTCATACAACCATGGATTTTGTTCTCTTGTCACGGTTTGTACTCTAGCAGTGTTGTCAACATGCGTTATAGCCGTAAGTGCGTCTCTCCATTCTTCTCTAACAGTTGGACAAAAACTCATCCAACGTGAATCACGATTCCATTCAAAATACTTGTTCACATCTTCCAAGCGTACAACTGGAGCAAACGGACGATACCACTCTCTGTTCTTAACTTTTGCATTGAGCGTGTCTTTCATATCAACAATACTTGGATTGCACAAAATACTTCGATTACCCAAAGCACGTGGCCCATGTTCTGCAGTTTCTCTTGCGACTCCAACAATCTTCCCATCAACAAGATCGGACACAATTTTATCTAGTGATACTTGGTATGATGAATCTAGTTCTTCACTATCTACAATTTCCTTACAATGGTGTTGTTGTGAATACATAGACAGTAAATCATAATCTAATAAAGGCAATCCCGCATAGGTTATGTCGGCAGGTTCTTTTGGTTTTATATTGTTTAATAGCATACCAACCGCTAACCCACAATCGTTTGGGTTTGGGCCAACAAAAACATCTCTATTAAATTCGTTCACTAGTCTCGTATTTAAAATAATATTCAACGCACATCCACCTGTTACACAAACTGGGAGCGTGGGATATTGTTCCAAGTAAGGTTTAGCTATTTCCAAGAAACACTCTTCAAATGCTCGTTGTGATGTTGCTGCTATGTCGTGTGCAAGTTTACCAGATATTCGTTTGTGTGTATTGAACTGTACTCCTATCTTTTGTCCCAGAACTTGTATGAGTTCATTATAAGTAAGACCGTCTGGGTTGGATTTATAAAATCCTATAAAGTACGGGAGCCAACTTTTGTTTACTGTGCCGTATGATGCGAGTCCCATCAATTTACCGGGATACACTAAATTACCATCCGTTAATGAGTCTTGTCTAATATCTTCTAAATAATGAGCTATTATCATATAGGGGAATCCCAAATCATAATAGACATATTCGTGATTGTACAGAGGATTGATATGTTTACCTATTTGTAAAACACCAGTTTCTCTCTCAGCTAGATATACATTGAACTTACCATCATTTCCACCACCATCAAATGAAAAAATTAAAGCTTTTTCGTATGGGGATTGATAGAAACATCCGGCGGCGTGTGCTTCGTGGTGTTGGTGATCAACGTATTGCTTTGCTGGTATAACGTGTCTCAACCGATACACTTTGTCGTTGTGATGAATATCGTCATTCATATGATAACATGTATCAAACTGATCGATGTTATATTTTTTCATTATCCATTCAACTGCACATTGTATTACAGCCAAAGGAGTGTGTACCGTTTTGTACTGAGCAAATGCTGCATTTTTATAATTAACAAACCGTTCGGCTTCTAAAACCAAAACAACTTTGCCATCAATTTCTAATGCTAACGCTGAATTATGAGAACCGTATATACTTATATTTTTCATAGTTTTTAATCGTGTACCTTAAATATTTTGTAGAAACATTTTGTGCCTGGATCCATACTAACTCCACATCGTTCTTCTGGGATATCGTGATACCACGTTTCAAACTTAAATGGAGTGTCTTGATTATATAGTTCTGCGTAATAAGCAGATATAATTGGTTCTTCTAATGCCAATCGGCCGAGGTCGAGTACTTTTTTACGAACGGTTTCAAAATATTCATAAAATTCTAAAAACGTTTCTTTTGGTCCACCAAATAATCCAGCTACAATCCATCCCTTAAACGGAACATTCATAACATCAGTCCACCAATCAGGCGTTCCGTGTCCTTGCAATGCGTGAAGTAAAATAAAATTATTAGGAGCCTTTTTTTGTAAGTTTTCTACCAAACCCGGTCTAAACAATGTGGTTGTCAAATGTGGCCAGTAGTTTTGTGCATCTACTGCAACGTAGTATTCCATACCGCCCATACTCGGCGGAAACATTCCGTGGTGAAATACACCGGCATCTACCCAATAGTAATTTTTACCATTAAAAATGTTTTTATCTATTGCGTTTTTTACAAATGACGGTTTGTACAAACACAACGTGTGATTTCTATCATTTGCAACGGGACTAACTCCAGACGCCAATCCATCTTTATCAATCAACCCAGCTTGCTCCTTTAACTCTAAAATTCTATCCATAAAAGGAACTGTAGTTAGGTCAAATATTTCTAGATGATAGTTTGTTATATTATGCTCTTCCATAAATCTAACAAGATTATCCGTTTCAGATTTATCGGTATATATCACAACAGGCAATCCCAATTTCATTACGTTTAAGAATGCTGCCTGATAGTATCTTATGTTATATCCTCGACCACCAATTCTTTCATATGAATTATATCCGTATATTGCTGTTACTAATACGTGTTCATGCGATTCCGACATATCAATTCTCTCCCTTAACAACTTTTTCTATTTTGTTTAGAATATTAAATTGTGTCAAAAATATTTCTTTGTTTTTCATACAGAATGGTAACATCTGCTCATACAACTGACTTGCATTCGATTCTATATCAATTAAAACTTGTTTGACTGCTTCTAAATTATCCAAGTCTGGAAGTTGGATATATCCTCTAGAGTCATAATATTCAGAAATATTTGGACTACCAAAATAAATAGGGATAGTATTTGTTAATAAGTTATCTGTGAACTTTTCTGTGGTATAAAAATTTTCCGCTGTATTTTCTATACCGACTGAGAATCTATATGAACATAGTGCATCTCGTTTATTATTTGCTTCACCCTTACATCTACCGTTTGCATTCCATTGCTTCCCATAGACATCAACAGGTAAATTGTTATCGATAATAAGATTAGCAACGTTCATACGCTTACGATAGATATGAGGAGCGTCTGCCGGAACCCACCACATATTGTCAGGCGAGTTTGAAACAATCATACTGATATTTTGAGTTTTTGTTAAATTCCAATCTTTAATACGTTCTAATTCCCATTCGTAATCGCCACCGCCGCCGTATAACATATAATTTGGACCTTCAATAACTTTTTCGTTATCGTGATCAAAAATGTTACGACTCTGGACAAATACCCAATCCGAGTAATCTACCGCATGTCTATCGATGTTATATGACCACGTTGGTTCCATACCAAAAAAGATCGTGTGTTGTTTATCAGTTTTAAGAACATTGTCTCCTAACTTACCAAACACCACTGCCCATTCGTATGAATCGTCGGTAACAAACTCAAAATCTTCGAAGTGATGTTCGTTTAATTTTAATTGGGACACTACTCTATGAATTATGCTTACAGATGGTTGGTCGTGAGTCCACCAACAAAAGATTCTAATTTTTGTTTTCATAGTTTATCTCTGTGTATTAGGTAAAAATTTTCGTATGGGTATTGTTCTTCGTCGGATATAACTTTTGTCATCGGTTGTCCAAACATGCCTTCAATCTTAGAATCTTCTTGACGTACATATTTTCCAACACCCGGCGTCCACAATCCAATAAATTCTCTATTTTGTTTACTATATTTACCGGCCCCAGGTGTAACAGTTTCGTCTCTAGTCTGAGAAACAATATTATTTATGCCGGACAAATAAAACTCTGGAACTGGTTCTCCATATTTTTCTATGTATCGGTATGTCAAATCTCCATCTTCTTCACCAAATCCCAACAAACGTTCGTCCATCCAACCGATATCAATCATGCCTTGTTTAGTATAACATGCGTGGCTAAATGATCCATTAAATTTACACATTCGTGTAATCTTTGGTAATATTTCTTCAAATGAATCAAAAAATGATTTGTCATATATGTTCACATCGTCATTTAAAGACAACAGTACATTTGTTGGAGAATGAATAACTAACGTGTTTATTAATTTTGCGTATCCACGAAGTGATGGAAAAAATATAGGATACACGTTGGTATATGAAGCAAATAATTGAAGAACTGATGATCGATAACTTTCTTCTATCTCTGTTTTATTGTTCCCGTTAACAGCCACTAAGACACAAACGTTTGGTCTATGTGTTTTTATTGCATCTAGTGTGTCTTTAAGCATATCAAATCTTTTAGAAAAAGTAGTGATGCCTATACTATAGGTTTCTAACATACTCTTCTCCGTTATAATATAATATACTCTGTCTATCTTCAAAGTGTGGTAAATGAAACGGTAAAACTGTTTCTTCTTTTATTTCCACACGATGATAGCCGTTTTTTTGGAATCGAATCATTAAATCGCCATCTTCTCCACCCCAAGTAGTAAATTTTTTGTCATCATATCCACCACATTGTTGTATAACATTTATTGGACACAAACACAATCCCCCAAACGCTCCCACATATCCTTTATGAAAAACTAGACTGTGTGGTGTGTCTATTGGAATTTCGTCAAGCGGAGTGGTAATGTTGTATTCTATTTTGGCAAAATTAAAGAAATACCCCGAGTCAGACTTAACATCGTTCACTATTTCTGCTAGATTATCCCATTGACTTTTGTGTATGAATATATCACAATCCATTAAACCTATGTTTTCATTGTCTGGGAACAAATCTATTATTCTATTTAACTTTTCAGCTCTTTTGTATACGCCGAGTGGGTATGGTATGTGAGTACTATCGTCAATTATTTTTTCTGGCGAAAAGTCAAACAGATTAGCTGAACACGCAATCCCTTTAGCGTTCATATAACTTACCATATCTTTTAAATACTGCCAAGTCAGTTTAACATTACGAACGCGAGTGCTATTCTCTTGTCCGTCTGTCCAAAACGCCATACAAAAATTCATCATATGTTGTGTTCTCTATAGTTATTCTTTATGTATTCTTCTGTATTGTAGTACAGTACATTTTCTCTATCCTCAAAATGAGGAAGATGGTACGGTAGAATTTCATCCTCAGAAATTCCAATACATTTAAACGTTCTTGCTCTAGTGTATCTATCCATTAAATGTCCATCTTCTCCACCCCACGTTGTAAACTTAGTATCATAAGCTCCAACGTCTTTAATTCCTTTTACTGACACTAGACAAAATGCCCCAAACCCAGGCGTGTATCCTTTGGAGAATGCTAAAACGTATTCACGTTCTCTAATAACATCATCAAGATTATTTATATCACTTCCAGGAACCAATTTTGCTAAATTAAAAAAATATCCAGTTTCATATTTCATAGTCTGTAGTAACTGTCCCAACTTATCCCATTGTGTCTTGTGTACAAAAACATCACAATCTATAAAACACACATAATCATCGTCAGATAGAGAATACAGAATATTGTTTAATTTTTCTGCTCGTTTATACACAGTAAGCGGATATGGAATATGAATTGCATCTTCAATAATTTTTGATGGAGAATAGTCAAAGAGTTTTGCCGTACATGGTATATTTTTACTGTTTAGATATGATACCATATCTTTTAAATACTGCCACGTAAGTTTTACATTACGTTCTCTCGTACTATTCTCTTTCCCGTCCGTCCAAAACGTCATACAAAAATTCATCATACACGCACATTTCCAGATTCGTAGTTGTTGATAAACCACTTAACTGTTTCTGCAATACCTGACTCTAAGTACGTATATTTTATAGGAAATAATTCTAATAGTTTTTCCACATCACTTGGTTTTCTATCTTGTCCATTATTGTTTTGATTGTTGTCAAATACAACGTTTCCAGTAAAATTCATTTCCTTTGTAATTAACTCTACTACTTCTTGTATAGTTCGTTGGTCTGGAATAGATGCTATTAGTGGTTCCTTGTCATTGTATTCAGTTAATGCCCATACTAATATTTTTGCTAAATCTTCTGCATAAATGAATTCTCGTACAGCAGTACCAGTACCCATCACCTTCAAATCTGTATTATTTACTTTAGCTAAGTAGCATTTATGGATTAGTGCTGGAATTACGTGTGCTGTTTCTAAATTAAACTGATCATACTTTCCGTACACATTCGTCGGTATGATAGTTGTCCAATTTTTATTATACTGCATTTGATATGCTCTAGTTTGTATCTCTAACATTCTTTTAGCATATGCATATCCAAAATTAGAATAATGCGGTTCACCGTTATGTATCTTGTGAGGTTGTAATGGGTACTTAACCGTGTCAGGAAAGACGCAGGTTGAGAGCATACTAATTAATCGGTCTACCTTATACTTGTATGCGTATTTTAGAACATTTGTATTCATTAAAATGTTATTTTCAAAGAAACCTACAGGGTCTTTTGAATTTGCTGCCACTCCACCAACCTTTGATGCTAAGTGGATAACGTGAGTAGGTTTATATGTTCTATACATAGCTTTAACGTCACGTTCGTTTACAAGATTAAATTCCTCAGACGATACATAAATTGCTTCTGGTAAATACTTTTGTAAGTTTTTACCAACCAACCCGCTTCCGCCTGTTACTAGTATTGTGCTCATAGTTCTCCTGTTAAACGTTCAGTCCATCCGTGTTCTCGGGAATGTGGCCATACAATCCACCGTTTAGGTTGAGCGCTTGTATGGAAAATTCTCCACAGTTTACAGTATCCATCTGAATCATTCTTCATAGCGTTTATTTCGTTTTCAAACGCGTCTACTCTGACTAGTTCTTTACCGTCAGCGTCTTCAAATGCAACCGCCCATAAGTCATAATCATTAAAAGGAACTAGTTGATGTGGTATATCAATACAATGCTTAAATACTCGTAGATATTCATCATCAGGATATGGATTAGGTGCTTCTTTATGGTCCAACGTATATTGTTGAACTGCGCGGGTTTCAAATTTAATTCCAGCATATTGTTCATACTGTTCTAAAGTACGTTGTGTACCAAATCCAAATTTACCAAAATTTTCATTTGGGTCACGTTCTCCATCAATGTTTAGTAATCGACGATTGCGTGCCAAAGAATCAACATCCCATTTATACCAATCTGCTAAGTCATCCCATGACTTTCTAGGACGATGTTCTCTAGTATATTCGTGATATACTACCGGCGTATGTGGGGAGAATAAATCATATCCCCAAGTATATGCTCGTGCGGCAATAGAAATTTCCTCACCGTGGAACAAGTAGTTCGGATCGTGAGGAACTTCTTTACAGAATTGTCCAAGTGTAAATCCAAAATGTGCTGAATAGAATCTACTTGGATATGGTAATGTTCTATTTTGCCAATCTGGAACAACTGATGGGATAAAGAATACTGCACCTTGTGGTGTAAATCTATCAAACGTCAACCACCACGGATCTCTAGCTCTTCCAGCTGGATCATTCTTTGGTTCATAACTACTAACATATGCCGTTAACAATGGTTTTTTATGTCCAGCTGCTTGTAAATCTTTTACCATTTTAATTAGAGTGGCATCCCAATCTTTCTCAAATCGATGATGTGAATCTAATTGAAGTGTATATGCCTCATTCTTCCATTGTTGTTGAATTTGATAACGTGCCCAACAAGTTCCCTTTGATTCTTTATGGGGAATGTCAAGGATGATAAAACGGCTATCGTTTTTAAACTCATCAAGCGTGTCCCAAATATCCTCTTTCGAATGTTGCCACGCTATACAAATTGTTAAATTATTAGGATTTTTAGCCATCGTCAACATATTTCGTAACGTTGGTAATAATTCTGGGTCACGATATGCTGCAATTTGTACGAATATTTTTTCGTTAACTTGTTTTATAACCTTTTTTTGTTTTTTCATATTACCGTCCTAATTGTCCTGTTAAACGAGGCGTCCATCCTTTTGATTTACTATGTGGCCAGACTACCCACTTAGTAGGCTGTTTATCTGAATAGAATGTGCGCCATATGTGTGAAAACTTGTCTTGCTCGTATGGTACACTTAAGATTTGATTAATTTCTTCTTCTAAAGCATCTGCTCTACAAATTTCATTTCCATCAGCGTCTTCAAGCGCTACAGCCCACAAATCATAATCGTTTTCTGTGAACTCTCCTCTATATACGTCAACACACACCTTATGATAAGATGCTAGTCCGTTGTAATGTTCTTCGGTATCTGCAGAAATTGGTGGTCTAACTTTTTCAATTGTTTTCAAATGCGCCCGTCTAGTTTTAAATTCAAGACCCGCATACATTTCATAATCCAACAACGAACGACGGTGTTTGGTCAATGTTTTTTGTTCATCATAGTTACCATCCATACCTAATATATTTCTATTATGCGCATGAGATGCTTTATCTCTTTCTAGCCAGGTTGAATCATCTTCCCAATGCTTCGGCGTACCATTTCGATAATAATAGTGCCAAATAATAGGCCGATGTGGAGCAAATAAATCATACCCAGCCATATAAGCTCTTACAGAGAGATTAATTTCTTCTCCGTGAAAATAATAATCTGGATCATATGGAACGTCTTTGACGAACTCTCCATCTGCGAATATAAAATGTCCAGAAATAAATCGAGTAGGTACTGGAGAATCTAGTTCTCGCCATTCGTCAATTGTGTGTGGGAGAAAATGTACAGGGCCTTCTGGAGCAAATCTGTCAAATTCCATAATCCACGGATCTTCTACTCTACTTTCCGGCCACGACGACGGTTCCATTGATGGTAAATAGGAACTAAGTAAAGGGCGTTGATGTCCTTTTTTGCGTAAATCTTCCAACATTTCAATAAGTTGGGTGTCCCAATGGTCGCTAAACCGATGATGGGAATCTAATTGTAATGTATAAGTCTCTCCACCATATAATTTATTTATTTGGTGACGTATCCAGCACGGACCTTTGGCGTTACGCCAGTCTACGCCGATAATAACAAATCTATCGTCGTTTTTAATTTCATCGATTTGAGTTTCCCAAGCATCTTCTGGATTGTATTGCCACCCTATACCGAAACGAAGATTTTCCGGATGGTCGGCTTTTTCTAGTGCGTGACGAATTGTGGGAAGTAATTCTGGGTCACGATATGCCGCTATCTGAACGAAAATAGTCGGTGGTGCCTTTTTCTTATTTATTACCGTCTTTTTTACGGTTGTATTAGTAACTACTTTTTTTGCGGCTTTCTTAACAGCAACCTTTTTATTTCTTTTCATAATAACCCCGTTAGATAAAACTAGTAGACTAATATAAATAGTCCGTTCTCGACTAAAAATACAGTTACATCATCTAGTCGAGAACAGAATATTTATTAAATTTTATTTTAGAACTGTGCACAATCTTGTGGTGTAGAACAGAATTGTCCAGCAGTTCCAGAACAACATAGTGTACAGAAGTTGCCAACTTCACAAGTACAGTTACACGCTTCCGGTGGCGGTGCTTCCGGCGGTGGCGTCGGTGGTGGTGTTACCGGTGGAGGCGTCGGCGGCGGCGTCGGTGGTATTATCGGCGGCGGCGTCGGCGGTGGTGTCGGTGGCACTATCGGCGGCGGCGTCGGCGGAGGTGTAACCGGCGGCGGCGTCGGCGGTGGTGTCACCGGTGGAGGCGTCGGCGGCGGTGTTGGTGGAGGCGTCGGCGGCGGTGTCGGCGGTGGCGTCACCGGCGGAGGAGTCGGCGGCGGTGTTGGTGGCGGCGTTACTGGTGGAGGCGTTGGCGGCGGTGTCGGCGGTGGCGTCACCGGCGGAGGAGTCGGCGGCGGTGTGCTACTGCATGTACACGGATTATTTGTAATATCCGAGAAACTAGTATGAATTTGTCCGCATGTATTACCACAGTTAGTAATAACGACACCAGTACACGCTAATGTACACGTTGGTGTTGTTGTACTACAGATGTATATGGTACTGTTTGCTGATGCGACAAGTTGGTTATAAACCGTACCATTTCTAGCCGTCCATTGTATACGTGCATCAGCTCCTGTTTGAGGATTTAATACAGCAAAACAGGTTCCCAACGGAAGCGTTCGCGTCGGGGTAACTGTTGGTGTTTGTGATGCTGTACGTGTTGGTGTTTGTGATGCAGTACGTGTTGGTGTTTGTGATGCCGTAATAGTTGGCGTTTGCGATGCCGTTCTAGTTGGCGTTTGTGATGCCGTGATAGTTGGCGTTTGTGACGCAGTAATGGTTGGTGTTTGCGATGCCGTTCTAGTAGGCGTTTGTGATGCCGTTCTAGTAGGCGTTTGTGATGCCGTTCTAGTAGGCGTTTGTGATGCGGTTATTGTTGGTGTTGCAGTTATTGTCGGAGTTTGTGACGCCGTGCGGGTTGGCGTTTGTGAAGCAGTAATGGTCGGCGTTTGAGATGCGGTAATGGTCGGCGTCTGCGATGCCGTAATGGTTGGTGTAGCGGTAATTGTCGGCGTTTGAGATGCCGTGCGGGTTGGCGTTTGTGATGCGGTAATTGTTGGAGTTTGTGACGCTGTAATAGTAGGTGTTTGTGAGGCTGTTATTGTTGGTGTTTGTGATGCGGTTCTAGTTGGCGTTTGAGATGCGGTAATTGTCGGCGTCTGTGATGCGGTTATTGTCGGCGTTTGAGATGCCGTGCGGGTTGGCGTTTGAGATGCGGTAATAGTCGGTGTTGCCGTAATTGTTGGTGTTTGGGATGCCGTAATTGTTGGAGTTTGTGAAGCAGTAATTGTTGGAGTTTGTGACGCAGTACGTGTTGGCGTTTGTGAAGCAGTTATTGTTGGTGTAGCGGTAATAGTAGGCGTTTGAGATGCTGTTCTAGTTGGAGTTTGTGATGCGGTAATAGTTGGCGTTTGCGATGCGGTAATTGTCGGCGTCTGTGATGCGGTAATAGTAGGTGTGGCGGTTATTGTCGGCGTTTGAGATGCCGTGCGGGTTGGCGTTTGAGATGCGGTAATAGTTGGCGTTTGAGATGCGGTAATCGTTGGCGTCTGCGATGCCGTAATAGTTGGTGTAGCGGTAATAGTAGGCGTTTGAGATGCTGTTCTAGTTGGAGTTTGTGATGCAGTAATGGTTGGCGTTTGTGATGCAGTTATTGTTGGTGTTTGCGATGCAGTAATGGTTGGCGTTTGTGAAGCAGTAATTGTTGGAGTTTGTGACGCAGTACGTGTTGGCGTTTGAGACGCAGTTATTGTCGGCGTAGCAGTTATTGTCGGCGTCTGCGATGCCGTTCTAGTAGGCGTTTGCGATGCAGTTATTGTCGGCGTCTGTGACGCGGTGATAGTAGGCGTCTGTGACGCAGTACGTGTTGGCGTTTGTGAAGCAGTTATTGTCGGTGTCTGTGATGCGGTAATAGTTGGTGTAGCGGTAATAGTAGGTGTTTGGGATGCCGTAATTGTTGGCGTTTGGGATGCGGTAATAGTTGGTGTAGCTGTTATTGTTGGCGTCTGTGATGCCGTTCGAGTTGGTGTCTGTGATGCGGTAATAGTTGGTGATGCTGTAATAGTAGGCGTCTGTGAAGCAGTAATGGTCGGTGTAGCCGTTATGGTAGGTGTTTGTGATGCCGTGCGTGTAGGTGTCTGTGACGCTGTTATTGTCGGTGTCGCAGTTATGGTAGGCGTTTGTGATGCAGTTCTAGTAGGCGTTTGTGACGCTGTAATTGTTGGTGTAGCGGTTATGGTTGGCGTTTGTGACGCTGTAATAGTGGGTGATGCAGTTATTGTTGGAGTTTGTGATGCCGTAATAGTTGGCGTTTGTGATGCCGTAATAGTTGGCGTTTGTGATGCCGTTCTAGTAGGTGTTTGTGACGCTGTAATTGTTGGTGTAGCGGTTATGGTTGGCGTTTGAGATGCAGTAATGGTTGGCGTTTGTGACGCTGTAATAGTGGGTGTTTGCGATGCAGTAATGGTTGGTGTTTGCGATGCAGTAATAGTTGGTGTTTGTGAAGCAGTTCTAGTAGGCGTTTGAGACGCAGTTATTGTCGGCGTAGCAGTTATTGTCGGCGTTTGTGATGCCGTTCTAGTAGGCGTTTGTGATGCGGTTATTGTTGGTGTTGCAGTTATTGTCGGCGTTTGCGATGCAGTTCTAGTAGGCGTTTGTGACGCAGTTATTGTCGGTGTAGCGGTAATAGTCGGCGTTTGAGACGCAGTTATCGTTGGTGATGCGGTAATTGTTGGTGTTTGCGACGCCGTTCTAGTAGGTGTTTGTGACGCTGTAATTGTTGGTGTAGCGGTTATAGTTGGTGTTTGCGATGCAGTTCTAGTAGGCGTTTGTGACGCAGTAATGGTCGGTGAAGCTGTTATAGTTGGTGTTTGTGATGCAGTTATCGTTGGTGATGCGGTAATAGTTGGAGTTTGTGACGCTGTAATCGTAGGTGTTTGTGAGGCTGTTCTAGTTGGCGTTTGTGATGCAGTAATGGTTGGTGTCTGAGATGCGGTTATTGTCGGCGTTTGTGATGCGGTAATAGTCGGTGTCTGTGATGCTGTTATTGTTGGAGTTTGTGAGGCTGTTATTGTTGGAGTTTGTGAGGCTGTAATTGTTGGTGTTTGAGATGCGGTAATAGTTGGTGTAGCGGTAATAGTTGGTGTTTGTGAAGCTGTTCTAGTTGGAGTTTGTGAAGCGGTAATGGTTGGTGAAGCCGTAATTGTTGGCGTCTGAGATGCCGTGCGGGTTGGCGTCTGAGATGCCGTAATTGTTGGCGTAGCAGTAATTGTTGGTGTTTGGGATGCCGTAATTGTTGGCGTTTGAGATGCGGTAATAGTTGGTGTAGCGGTAATTGTCGGAGTTTGTGATGCGGTGACAGTTGGCGTAGAGGTAATTGTAGGCGTCTGAGATGCGGTAATTGTAGGCGTCTGAGATGCGGTAATTGTTGGTGATGCGGTTATAGTAGGCGTTTGAGACGCTGTTCGAGTCGGCGTCTGTGATGCGGTAATAGTAGGTGATGCCGTAATGGTTGGCGTTTGCGATGCGGTTCTAGTCGGTGTTTGTGATGCCGTGATAGTTGGCGTAGCGGTTATAGTAGGCGTTTGAGACGCTGTTCGAGTCGGCGTCTGTGATGCGGTAATAGTAGGTGATGCCGTAATGGTTGGTGTTTGTGATGCAGTAATCGTCGGCGTTTGCGATGCCGTTATTGTTGGTGTAGCGGTAATAGTAGGTGTTTGTGAAGCGGTAATAGTTGGCGATGCCGTAATAGTTGGCGTTTGAGACGCTGTAATTGTAGGTGTTTGTGATGCTGTGATAGTTGGCGTTTGCGATGCCGTTCGAGTTGGCGTTTGCGACGCAGTTATTGTCGGTGTAGCGGTAATAGTCGGTGTTTGAGATGCTGTAATTGTTGGTGATACAGTTATTGTCGGCGTTTGTGATGCAGTTCGAGTCGGTGTTTGTGAAGCGGTAATAGTTGGCGATGCCGTGATAGTCGGTGTTTGTGAAGCTGTTATTGTCGGCGTTTGTGATGCCGTAATAGTTGGCGTAGCGGTAATTGTTGGTGTTGCTGTTATAGTCGGTGATGGTGTAATTGTTGGTGTTGTTGTTGGACTTTCTCCGATTGTTGCAGTTGGTGTAGCGGTAATAGTCGGTGTAGCGGTAATAGTTGGCGTTTGAGATGCCGTAATAGTTGGTGTAGCGGTAATAGTAGGCGTTTGTGAAGCCGTAATTGTTGGCGTTTGAGATGCCGTAATTGTTGGTGATGCCGTAATGGTTGGTGTTTGCGATGCAGTACGGGTTGGCGTTTGTGATGCCGTAATAGTTGGTGATGCCGTAATAGTAGGCGTCTGAGAAGCTGTTCGAGTCGGTGTCTGAGATGCGGTTACAGTTGGCGTAGCTGTAATAGTCGGTGTCTGAGATGCGGTAATTGTCGGCGTCTGCGATGCCGTAATAGTTGGCGTTTGCGATGCCGTGCGAGTTGGTGTCTGCGATGCCGTAATTGTTGGCGTTTGTGAAGCGGTAATAGTTGGTGATGCTGTAATTGTAGGCGTTTGTGAAGCGGTTATTGTCGGCGTTTGTGACGCTGTTCTAGTTGGAGTTTGTGATGCGGTTATTGTCGGCGTTTGTGACGCTGTTCTAGTTGGAGTTTGAGATGCGGTAATTGTTGGCGTTTGCGATGCCGTAATAGTTGGTGTAGCGGTAATAGTTGGTGTAGAAGTTATTGTTGGTGTAGAAGTTATTGTTGGTGTAGCAGTAATAGTAGGCGTTTGAGACGCTGTTCGAGTTGGTGTTTGAGATGCGGTTATTGTTGGTGAAGCTGTTATTGTTGGCGTTTGCGAAGCAGTACGTGTTGGTGTCTGAGACGCGGTTACAGTTGGCGTAACGGTAATAGTAGGCGTTTGTGAAGCTGTTATTGTCGGCGTTTGTGACGCAGTACGTGTTGGGGTCTGTGAAGCGGTTATTGTTGGTGTAACAGTAATAGTAGGCGTTTGAGACGCTGTTCGAGTTGGTGTAGCAGTAATAGTTGGTGTACTTGTCTGTGTTGGTGTTTGTGTTGGCGATTGTGCAACTTGCTGATAATCTAACAACACGATATCATATACCGGCGAAGTTGCTTGTGACACCCAACGTAATTGATTTTGTGCTATATAAATTGAACCTTCTGGATAAATCGGAGTAGTCTCTTGCGTAGTTCCCCGAACCGCACGGTTTACACCATTTTTATCAGTATAAAATAATATTTTACCTGTTATCCAAATTTCACCCGGCGTTCTTGCTGGAATTGAAGTATCCACCCCTCCAACTAGATAGAATAAATTATTTTTAATTTTCCAAACCAATTGGTTTTCCATCACCATCAGTTCAGCCAATACATCAGGAGTACTTGTAACTGATGGGGTTATACTTGGTGTGGTTGTATTAGTTGGAGTGTTTGTAGGGGAGCCGGTGGGAGTTGGCGTTTGTGATGCAGTACGTGTTGGTGTAGCGGTAATTGTTCGTGTTTGTGACGCAGTTATTGTTGGTGATGCAGTAATTGTTGGTGTTGGAGTTATTGTCGGCGTTGGAATAGCCGCTGTAACCGTTGGTGTTTGCGATGCCGTTATAGTTGGCGTAGCCGTAATAGTTGGCGTAGCCGTAATAGTCGGTGATGCTGTAACGGTTGGTGTAGCGGTAATAGTCGGTGTAGCGGTAATAGTTGGCGTTTGAGATGCCGTTCGAGTTGGTGTTTGTGACGCAGTTATTGTTGGTGTTTGCGACGCAGTACGTGTTGGTGTTTGCGACGCAGTTATCGTCGGCGTTTGCGATGCAGTTATTGTTGGCGTTTGAGACGCAGTACGTGTTGGCGTTTGTGACGCAGTTATCGTCGGCGTTTGTGACGTTGTAATTGTTGGCGTCTGCGATGCAGTTATTGTTGGTGTCTGTGACGCTGTAATTGTTGGTGTCTGTGAAGCGGTGATGGTTGGTGTAGAAGTTATTGTTGGTGTTTGCGACGCAGTAATGGTCGGCGTTTGTGACGCTGTAATTGTTGGCGTCTGCGATGCCGTAATGGTTGGCGTTTGGGACGCAGTTATCGTCGGCGTTTGAGACGCGGTTATTGTTGGTGTCGCAGTTATTGTTGGCGTTTGAGACGCGGTAATTGTTGGCGTTTGGGACGCGGTTATTGTTGGTGTCGCAGTTATTGTTGGTGTTTGAGATGCAGTACGTGTTGGTGTCTGTGAAGCGGTAATGGTTGGTGTAGCGGTAATTGTCGGCGTTTGAGACGCGGTAATTGTTGGCGTCTGTGATGCTGTTATTGTTGGTGTCGCAGTTATTGTTGGCGTCTGAGATGCGGTAATAGTTGGCGTCTGAGATGCGGTTATTGTTGGTGTTGCCGTTATCGTCGGCGTTTGCGATGCAGTTATTGTTGGCGTTTGTGACGCAGTTATTGTCGGCGTCTGCGATGCAGTACGCGTTGGCGTTTGAGACGCGGTAATTGTAGGCGTTGCCGTTATTGTTGGCGTTTGCGAAGCAGTAATAGTTGGTGTCTGTGACGCAGTTATTGTCGGCGTTTGAGATGCCGTGATAGTCGGCGTCTGTGACGCAGTTATTGTCGGTGTTGCCGTTATTGTTGGCGTTTGTGACGCGGTAATAGTTGGCGTCTGAGATGCCGTGATGGTTGGAGTTTGTGACGCAGTTATTGTTGGCGTCTGAGATGCCGTAATGGTTGGCGTTTGAGACGCAGTTATTGTCGGTGTAGCGGTAATTGTTGGCGTCTGTGACGCTGTAATTGTTGGTGTCTGTGATGCGGTAATAGTCGGCGTAGCGGTAATAGTTGGTGTTGCCGTTATCGTCGGTGTTTGTGATGCCGTGATAGTTGGTGTAGCCGTTATAGTCGGCGACGGCGTAATTGTTGGAGTTGCCGTTGGGCTTTCTCCAATTGTTGTAGTTGGTGTAGCTGTTATTGTTGGCGTCTGCGATGCCGTAATAGTTGGTGTCTGCGATGCCGTAATAGTTGGTGTCTGCGATGCCGTAATAGTTGGTGTAGCGGTAATGGTTGGTGTAGCGGTAATTGTCGGCGTTTGTGAAGCCGTAATTGTCGGCGTTTGAGATGCAGTAATTGTTGGTGTAGCCGTTATTGTCGGCGTTTGCGACGCAGTACGTGTTGGCGTTTGTGATGCGGTAATTGTCGGCGTTTGCGACGCAGTAATAGTCGGCGTTTGTGACGCAGTTATTGTCGGTGTAGCGGTAATAGTTGGTGTCTGCGATGCCGTGATGGTTGGCGTTTGCGATGCCGTAATTGTTGGTGTTTGTGATGCTGTTATGGTTGGCGTTTGCGATGCCGTAATAGTTGGCGTAGCGGTAATTGTTGGCGTTTGCGATGCCGTGATGGTTGGTGTTTGTGATGCTGTTATGGTTGGCGTTTGCGATGCCGTAATAGTTGGCGTTTGTGACGCAGTTATTGTTGGCGTCTGAGATGCGGTAATGGTTGGCGTCTGTGACGCCGTTATTGTCGGCGTTTGAGATGCGGTAATGGTTGGCGTAGCCGTAATTGTCGGAGTTTGTGACGCAGTAATAGTCGGCGTTTGTGACGCAGTAATAGTTGGCGTAGCCGTAATAGTTGGTGTCTGTGACGCCGTTATTGTCGGCGTTTGAGATGCGGTAATAGTTGGCGTAGCCGTTATTGTTGGCGTTTGTGAAGCAGTAATAGTTGGCGTTTGCGATGCCGTTATTGTAGGTGTGGCAGTTATTGTAGGCGTCTGCGATGCCGTAATAGTTGGTGTTTGCGATGCCGTAATTGTTGGCGTAGCCGTAATAGTTGGCGTTTGCGATGCCGTAATAGTTGGCGTTTGCGATGCCGTAATAGTTGGCGTTTGTGAGGCTGTTATTGTCGGCGTCTGCGATGCCGTAATGGTTGGTGTCGCAGTTATTGTTGGCGTTTGTGACGCAGTTATTGTCGGCGTCTGCGATGCCGTTCTAGTAGGCGTTTGTGACGCAGTTATCGTCGGCGTTTGCGATGCCGTAATAGTTGGCGTCTGCGATGCAGTTCTAGTAGGCGTTTGTGACGCGGTTATTGTCGGCGTTTGTGACGCTGTTCTAGTTGGAGTTTGTGATGCGGTAATTGTTGGCGTCTGAGATGCCGTAATCGTAGGCGTAGCAGTTATTGTCGGCGTAGCCGTAATTGTTGGTGTAGCGGTAAGTGTTGGTGTCTGCGTTAGCGTTGCCGTCGGGGTTGGTGATGGTAAATTACCATCCAAATCCAAGATAACGATTGCCGCATTAAAAATTTCTGCGTTAATGCTGTTAGTTACGGGACGATATGTAATGACTCTCGTAACAGAGCCCGCAGTCAAACTTTCTGTATCAGCCCATCCATTTGAAAATTGGTCATCAACGTCAGATGCTTCACGGCGTGGAAATCTTGCGGCTGTATATAGTCCTGGTTCGGAAGTGGAGCCGGCTACGGTAGAAAATGACGAGTTTACCGAGTTTGCTGTTGAGGCAATTGTCGTTGTCCAAAATCCTAATGTTAAATGATTACCAGTATTAGAAATTGTTGGAGTATATGTTAGCTTTGTAATCGGTGTAACGTTATTACTAGAATTTGATAACCCTTCATCAATTGAATGATAAGTTGCCGCAAACTTGGATTTATCTAATGCAAGTATAGTGCGATATTGTGCGGTAAACTGTGCAGTACCATTACTTTTATAATCTAAACTATATGTGGTGGTTGCCGTTGGAGAGACACTTGCTACGGCAGAATATGGGGTAAAGTTGGTGTTGTCATTGATGAAAATAGCGACACGTTCCATATAGGCAGTTGTACCATCAAAGATACGCATACCATAATCAGCTGCTAATTGAGCGGTTTGATTTGTATCTACCCCCATTGAACCAAAGATAAACCAATCACCAGCTGGAACATTGATGGAATCTAACGTTGTATATGTGTTAGAGGTAGTTTGTACTGCCGTACTAGTAGTAGAGGCTAAATCCGCATCATCCAGTTCAAGTACCGTAATATACGCATCTGTACCAGATACCGTACCACCTTCAGCTTGAATATCAACCGAAAATGTAAGTATGCCGGTTGATGCCGCAGTAACTACGGAAATATCGTTAACAGAAATTCTATCCGTTGTGTCTTGTGATTCTATATTAAACTGCTGCAGTGTAACCGCATCGGTGGTGTTTTGTAGTCGAACGCGGGAGTCCGAGTTAATTGCGGTGTTACTGATCATTGATGCCCAGAATATCGCATAGCGCTTACCGCTAGTAACATTAGCAGTTACAGACGTTTGGCTTATCCAAGCTGTAGTAGCTGTTGCTAAAGCGGTATTGCTTGCGTGTACGTATATTCTGGCCATCTACTCTCTCACATTACGGTTGAGTGGGCCAAACAACGTTTTCCGGTTCTACTTGTTGTTGTGGGACATTTCGTAACAATTGACGATAATTTGTCCATGCGGTTTTTTGTTCCACACTTAATGGACTATCTGCCAACTGTGTCCAATCACAAGCGGTTAATAATTTATTACGTCTATTTCGAACAAGATCCCACCGTACTTCTAAGCTGACTTCCGCATCAAACGCACGTAATTCTGCTTCTGTGGGTTTGGGTATCGTATTTTCTGGATACCAGATGAGTGAACTGTACTCGTCCGCTCTCACCGTCCAAATTGTATTGGGATATTTTTTCCCTAAAATTTCTGCTAAAGTTGCCATACGTTCATAACTCCTTATGTAATTTTTCCTTTAAATCCTTGTCCAACATTAAATGATACCGAAATTGCATCATTTGGATCAGTAAATGTTGCCGCCGTACTTCCTGCAATTAATATTTTATTGCCTGATGCAAGGGAGACGCCGTTACCGAAATCTGCTGCACCTGTACCAATTTGATATTTTTTCCAGGTGTTTGTGTTGATGTCGAATATTGCCACGAAAATATCACTTGCACCAAACGCCGCACCGTCATCAGCAAAAATACCCGTGGTAGAACCAACGATAACAATACGCCCATCTTTAATATATGTACTAGGCTTACCAATCGTGTCTAAACTGTCGTTTTGCGTTGTACCAATTTGATATACACTTCCCCAAGTGTCTGTAGCATAGTTAAAGAAGATAATGCCCATATCTTCTGCACCAAGATTTGTACTACCGCCAACATCACCAGAAGTTTCATATACAATTGCTAATGTATTTGGAATAATATTATGTACATCATGAATAACTAGCCCACGGTCTGCCAATCCAGATCCCGTAGTATAATAATCAGTAGTAAATCGTGCAGCCCCGCCAGCTGGGGGAGTGAATTGTGACAAGTTACGAACGTCTGTAATACCCAAGAAGATATCATATCCACCAACAGGCGTTCCTCCGAGGTCACCTGCGGTACGACCAATAAAGGCAACTCGACCGTCAGAAAGTTCCGTCATAGAATAAATTTCTTCGTCAAATTGTGTACCAACTTGATTAATTAAAAACCCTGTGTCAGAGAGCGGGTTTGTTGGATCATAGAATGCAATCATATAATCATATACACCCGTATCACCATTATTATATGCTACTACGTCCCCAGATGTTTGTGCCGCAATTCCAATACGACCAGCGTTACTTCCAGAAGTCAGTTCAATTACATCGTAAGCGAAGATGTTACCGTCGTCTGCTTCACCATCTCCAGCAACTCCAATTTGCGTCCACGTAATTAGATTATTAATTGGATTTAATGCACCTTCAACAAATGAACCAGAATTTTTATAATCTTGTAAATCATCTAAATTTAATGTACCAAAAAATCCGTCAAAGATATTACTACCTTCATATATTTCATTCATATATGAACCGGTAATAGATGTAAATGCCGTAGATGCACTTGTGATTAATGTGCCTGATGAACTGACAGGTGTTGTTGGTGTATTGAATGAACCCAATCCAGTTGATTGTGTTAATGCTGATGCTGACACGTACCACATTGCCATACCCGGAGCATCTTCTAAGTGATGATTGCCCGTACCAAATCCATTTCTGGCAAATCTAAATATTAATCCTCGACGACCATTAGTATGTGATTCTGAATATCCTGCTGTTATGTAATTAAATGTGGTAATATCACGTTCTACGGCATTTAGTGATTCTGCACCAGTATGTCCCAATCCATTGATAAAGAACATACTACCGCTGTGGTCAAATCCAGCTATGATACCATCCCCACCACCCTGCGAAGCTCCCGTTGCGGTTGTTCCCGAACTACTTGCATAACCAACTACATAGGTGTTTCGAGAAGAACTTGTTAGTGTTGACGGAGATGCCGCTAATGCTTTCCAGTAAGAACCAGAAGTTGTAGTTACCCACACACGACTTAAATTATTACTAGCGCTCACAATTTTCATTGTAAATCCATTTGTACCTTCTGTGCCCGCTACCATATATTCTAAAGCAGTTCCAGTATTTCTCATATCGGTGGCATCGGTATTTGCTGAAGCACTATTATGGGTTCTAACCCAATCCAACATTGGACTATTTAAGACGGTTCCTACGCCAAATGAAGCGGTAGTTGGTGTACTGTCTGTTCTGCCAGCAAATGTAAATCGACCGTCAGATGTAGTTTCGTGTCTGCGTACTCTATTAACAATTAGATTAATATATTCATTTTGTTCTTGGATGGTGCCATCAGTATTAACTGTTGTAAGTGTAGTTGTACTTCCCGATACAATAGGAAGAAGAATATAATCTGTACCATTTTTTGTAACACGTGCTACTGAACTTGCATATTGATTTGTAGAAGTACCGTACATTCTGGTCCATACGATTGAACCAGTAGAGTCTAGTTTAATCAACAGTGCATCTTCATTTCCACTTCCGCTATTTGTAGTTTTTCCTGCTACATACAAATTACCAGACGTATCCCGAGTAATTCCATATGCCGTATCTACTAAAGAACCACCAGAAATATCTCGTTGCCATTGGATATCAAAATTCTTATCATATTTTGCAACTATAATACTTGAACTTTGAATATGATTTCCAGCATAATACTGTGAACCAGTACTATCCATTACCATATCCACAAATTCAATTTTTTCTGTTGTGTCCATTGATTTAATTAATCCACGACCAATACCATGTACGAATAATTGACTACGAGGAACTAATAAATCTTTGGTAAACCCAACAACATACACCAATCCACTTCCTGTTGCTTGAGTTACGCCGGTAATAAAATCATCAAATCGTCCTGTAATTTCATAATATTCTGGCGGCGATATATTGTTTGGTGAAAACAATGCCATAATACCATTTGTATAATTAATATCAAAATCTGGGTCAATTGCTGCTTTTGTTCCAACATACAATTGTCTACCGTCTTTTAGTTCTATTCCATAAACAAAGGTTTCATTACCATTGAAATCAGTTTGTCGTCTGTCAAAAAATTGTGTACTTGTTGGTTCGTATTGTAAAACTGGCATGGTTGCATCTAGACCTTGTGGCTCTTGTGAACCTGACCGTTTTAATGTACCCGTGGTTGTATCGTACTGTACATATCCATTTGTTAATGCATTTCTTAAAATAAATGAATTACTACCAGTAATATAATCTAAGTGTTTATACCCCGTAAAAGTAACGTCTGGAGTAAAAGAATATACGCCTGAACCAGAGTAGCTTCCAGTTCCAGCTTGTTGTCCAGATATCATTGTATAGAATTTAAATTCTGATTCATTAAAATCTAATCCGTGAACACGCAAGTATATACTAGAAGAGTTTGAAACGATTTGTCCTTCGTTGTACCATGCACTTGAACTGAATTTATATAAATCAACACCACCTTGATTTGGGTTGCTGACGGCTGCATATACTGTGTTATTAGCAATTGCCATATGACAGTCTGGACGCACATTTGCACCAGAAACCATAGTGGTTACCGTTGGCGTTTGTACTAAGTTAGCAGCAGAACTAAAATTCCACACCTTTAC
>Ga0315902_10002689_pt1 | contig 27334 bp, 21 predicted proteins | sample LakEriMetagenome_9_FD_203523 | JGI IMG/M metagenome (GOLD analysis project Ga0315902, IMG submission 203523) | Freshwater fungal communities from buoy surface, Lake Erie, Ohio, United States - Buoy 12 MA117 | ecosystem: Environmental > Aquatic > Freshwater > Lake > Lake biofilm | place: USA...
GCAACTATTTATTTCGACAATCTTCTCCCTGCACATCAACGTTTTCAGGCCTATTTCCTTGACGACGGAATTATTATAGACTCCCTTTTCTCTGCACCGGGAACTATCAACGGGTGCGGTGTAGATGACAATGGTGTTCCCGGAGAAATACAATCCACGAAAGCCATAGCCCCTCTTTCATGGGCAAAATGGACAAAACTGGCTAAAAGCGACAATCTGGTAATCCATCATTACTTGAATACGAATAACTATCCCGGTCAATATATACGTGCAAACAAAAATTGCAAGTTAGATCTACAACTCGTAGTGGATGTATTACTCAATGTAAATATTGGAGAACTATGAAGAACCGAATACTGCTGCACGTTGCATTGTTGTTCAATCTGCATGGAATTGCTCAAATAAACTTCAACGAAATCAACAACCTGCAAACCAGCAATGCAGCATCTAAATACCTGCCATCCTTGATGGGGAGAGACTCATATGTTCTCGACGCTAACTTATTCAACGCCTATGCTACAGCAGGCAATAGCTTTATCTCGCTCTACGACATCAATCACATTGGAGATAGTTTGGGAGTTAACGAATACTATTTTGATCGACTGCTGGAGAAATCAAGGAAAAAGAATACCATATTCGCTGGAACTGACTTGGATTTAATCAACACTACGTTTCATATCCGGCGTGAAGACGAATCCACCTTAACTCTCGGTTTTGGTATTCGGCAAAGAAATGAGTTTCAGTTTACGTTTGACAAGAATTTACTGGCGCTTCTTTATAAGGGGAATGCGCCATTCGCAGGTCAAAGCATAAGTCTGTTGCCTAACATCAATTACCTATCGTTGCTCGATTACCACGTAAGCGGAGCCTATACCTTTAAAAATTTAGATTTTGGTGGACGCAAGTTGAAAGCCGCAACAACACTCCATCGGTATGTAGGCATCTCTAATATTCAGACACGACGTTCCAACATATCCTTCTTCACCAACGAAGACGGCCGATATATTGATGTTACTGCCGACCTGGATGTACACGTGGCCCCGGGGGTTGATTCCGCCTATCTGAGCGACACCGAATTCAATGAAAACACTATTCGTAAGTTCATTCTTAAAGGACATGGCTCCGGTTGGGGAATCGATTTGGGTGTGTCGACGGATCTGACCGAACAAATTGATCTGCATGCATCGCTTATCGATTTTGGTTTTATTCGTTTCGATGATTCCAGTCTCAATTATACACGTTCGTCCACCATTCGCTATGACGGAGTGAATATAGATGGCATTATAGACCCTACAGTCACAAGTAATTTCGAGGGCGATTCTCTTATCAATTTTTTGAAGCTTGCCGAATCACGGGAAGGATATACGATAACAATGCCTACCAAATTTCTTGTTTGTGCAGAATGGCACTCTCCGCGCAAAAACGCGGAACGAATTCCATACTCCACCCATAGCACGTTTGTAACCTACGTGCAAGGCTTGAGTAATTATCTCAGTGCGTCTGCCTATCCGTGCCTCAATATCGGATATACATTTTCAGCAGGCAATATTTTCAGCACAGGCTTCAATACAACGATAGGAGGCATGTACGGAGGTATACAAGCGGGCGGATTTTTCTCGTTGCGATTGAGATTAGTGAAGGTTTCGGTAGGATCAAACAACTTGCTCGCAGCAATTTCTGAAAGATCAGCCAGAGCTTCTGATGGATTTTTGAGCTGTTCCATTCTATTTTAAGGATGGTCATTACAGCGTCATGGGAAGCCTGTTATGAAAGAAACACAAATTGGCTATCTTTGCAGCAGCACTTACCTTCAACTAAAACAACAAATTCATTTAATTAATTAACTCAATTAGCATGGCTATTAATTTAGACAAGGCTCCTACTTCAGGGGGATCTTCCAATCAAACCAAAACTATAGTTATCACCGCAGTTGCTGTAATTGTAGTTGCTTTAGCTGCCGGCAATTATTTGAAAAACAAGAAAAGCGATGCTCCTTCCGATCGTGACAATGATGGTATTGTTGATCAAGTAGACCGCTGCCCGGACGACAAGGGCACTCCCGATTTTTTCGGTTGCCCGGCGGTAGAAACAGCATCTGAAACACCCAACGCACCATCACCCTCCGCCGATACTCAACCCAACAATACTGTTCAGTCCGGCAGCGATGCTAATTCGTATTCATCTGACAAAAGCCAATCACAATCTGCAACCGTTGCAGAACAATCAACCAATAAAAAAGTAGACATTCGTCCTGCGGTGAGCAACGAACCGGCGGGGAAAGCTCAAACCGCGGAGTCTGTTGCTCCGGCACCTGTTGAAATCAAAAATGTGTCAGCGCGCCTGAAAACCAATTCCGGACAGAACACTATTAGCTGGAATGGGGATCTATCGAAGGCGAAGGATTTGCAGCTGAGTATAACAACAGCAAGCGGTTTGAATTTCAAAAAAGACGTTACCGGCATGAGCTCCTACACATTTAACCCCGGTAGCGGAGAATGGCAGGGCAAAAAATGCACTGTCACACTGAGCTCAGCTGATCCCAAGATTACAATCGACAACGCTAAACTTCCCAACACTTTCTTCAACTGTTCTGCCGAATAAGCCATGAAAAACTACAAAAGTCTACTCTTTCTAGGAGCCTTGCTCCTTATTGGACCGTTTGCCTTCAGCCAGCGCTCACTCACAATCATTATCAATGATTTGGATGCTACTACTTCCTCAGCTACACAATTTTTCGCCACTGTATTTTCAGAGAGCAAACCAAAGCTCGACCAGCTTGATGTAAAGATTCTCAAGGGAGGCAACATGAAGAGTGTCAACCGCATTGATTGGATGAGTCCCTCTGCAGATGAAATTTTGGTGGTGGAGGCCCAAACCATTTCATCGGTGGTAAAAAGAAGCGGCACCGCCGTTTGCCAGCCCATTAACGTTGACTGCGGATCAAGTGTTTGTGACAAAGTAAAGGAAGTCACCCAAGGAACTTCAGGAACATTTTGGAACGAACTCAAAGGAATGAGTTGCCCTGAAATTTTCTCGGATACCCGAAAAATCAATAACATCACAGGCAACATCTTCACTTCGGGGAATGCTGCCACGTTGGCACGCTTTATTACCGCACAGTTTGACAACAAAGAGAAGTATCTGAGTGTAGTCATTTACCTCGAAAACAAATCGGTGCTTTCCCGTTTTGCACTTTCGACAGACAAAACTTCGTACACCATTTCACCGGAAGAGAGTGTAACTGTTAATCTAAGCATTGCTCCTGATAACATAGGCCAGCCCGATGCTATAATCTGGACACCTGAACCGGCTCAAACAGGGTTCAATTCAGCTACTCTGCGTCCAATGTCTACAACAACCTACTCTGCGGTTGCCAAGCATAAATCAGGATGTAGCAGTGCACCATTGAATATTGAAGTGAATGTAAAATCGAAAGCCAAAACCGTTGTCCAAGAAGCTGAAGAGACTGTTGAGTTTGCGGACGAAGAACCTGCTCCCAAACCGGCAGCGACAGCCGCAGTGGCAACTGAGGTTGTGCGAGAGAGTGCCCCGGAACCTGCACCTGCAGCAAAATCTACCTATGTTGAAGACGCACCACCGGCTGCGGAAGAAGTTTGCAATTGTGAAACTAGTCCCAAAATGAAGGATGTTTTCGGAAAAGTAGACTGGTTGAAATACCATTCGATTAACAGTACCGAAGACGTTGTGGATGGCTTCAAGTTCTATTCACGCCAGAGCGGCGGTAGAATCTTCGATTTAATTACCACCAAGGTATGCGCTACCCGCTTTAAACTCAAAATCTACAATAAGGACGGTGAAGAGATTTGGCAGAAGACCTATAGCCTAGCTGACGTTACCAGCAGCAGTATACTTACCGACAGCAAAAAATTTAGTTTGGAAAACAACTTCGTTTTCAAAATGGACCTCACGCAATTGGATTCGGAGCAATGGCGCGGTGATAATTTTTTCCAGGTGCAAATTGATGCCATGGACGATGATTCAAATCGATGCGCTCCGTATCGCTCTCCTTACCTAGTGTTCACTAAATGCCCTGAATAATAACCACCATGCGCCTAACCTTCATAACCCTTTGGGTAGCGCTTTCATTTGGAGCTTACGCACAATTGGAAGTATCAGAATTACCACTTGAACCAACGAAAAACGATAGTTCCGTATTTCCGTTTCAGGAGAAATACAAGAACTTTCTTAATTCGAAAGCAACACCTACGATACTCTATTTCTGCCCAACACGGAATTACAGCAAAGAGGAATATTCTGAGAAAATAACAACGCTAAAGAATTCACCGTTTTTGAAAAACCTCAATCAGAAGGTGAATATGTACGTTTTCTATTTCAATGAAAACGATGTTAACGATAAAAGTGGCGTTCAAATCAAAAATGGTGAATGGGTAAACGAAAGCACGTGCTACTTTCTTCATTTCGACAAGGACCGGTTGCAACGACTCGCAGCCAATTTCCCGAGAGAATTTAAGATTGAAAACACGAGTGACGACGCATCCACTAAAGTGGTGCTATTCGATGCTAATCGATGTTTTCCGGATGTACCTACACGACTGGTTGCATATGCCCGGGCCATTCAAGAATGTGCACAACCGAACTACAGCGATGCTGAAGTGAACAAGTTTCAGGAGATCGAAATCAATCAGTTAAAAAACTCAACACAAGAACTGCAAAAGAAACTGGATGAAAACTCGAAAAAAGATGCCTCTCAAGAGGAGCAAATTTTTGAGTCGAAGGACAAGTTGAATAAAACGAACAATCGTATCGACTCCATGATGTCGAGCATGTCTGACGCCGAAATCTTATTGCAGGCTTATACCAGCATGAACACGGCTATTCACGAAAATGACATTCACGTGAACAGTACCTCTGGCTCTTCCTGGTTTTTAGGGGTTCGCAAACGGTTAATCAACAACTCAAACCAACCCGGACAACTGTGCTTAACCGCAGGAATTTCCTTCGGTACCCAGCGTGCAACTCTGACTCGAGACTCCATGCTTATCGAGGAAAATGCTGAAGACATGAATGGAATTGGCTACACTCACCGTGCTTACTACAGCGGTATTAAACAACACATACAGGAGAGTTTTATGGCCATTCCAGTGGGTTTACAGTACGCATATACTCCCCCATCGCTGCGCAAGCTTCGCATCATCGCAGAGGCCGGCATGCAAATGCTCTTTACACAGCAATTGCAAAGTGAAATTACAGAGGGTAGTGTTAGTACTGCGGGAGTTTACAGCGGCTTTGAACAGGAAATCAGAAACATCTCTGACTTGGGGTTTATTGACAATCAGAGAATAGAAACCATGAGCAATCCTGATTTACTCAAGGATAATACCGCCGCCATTTATGGTGGCCTTCAGATGGAGTGGCGCATTGGAACGATGCTCTTTTTAAATCTGAACTCACGTTACAACTATTCCGGAAATCGATTGGGAGAAAACTCTGTGGTAAATCCGATTGCGCCAACATCCGGTCTTTCTTCCTATCGCATGAACCCTTTTCAATTTGGACTTGGTCTCACCTACAGCTTTAAACAATGAAACACACTCTTTTTAGCATAGCATTTTTTTCAGCTTTCTTACAGGGCTTGAGCCAAAACAACTGCGAAACTATTCGACGATGCAATCAGGATACAACCCAATTGCAGGCCGATTTCACAGCTGAAACTTATACTTGGCAAACAGGTAGTACTTGGTCTACATTGACATCACTCGGTATCACACAGAACACGTATACTGTTACTCCTAGTGGAGAGGACCAATACTTCCTTGTAACAGCAGGTGCAGATTCCACTTGTTGGCTACTTAAGACCATTACGTTGAATATAACAGGAGAAAATATACTTTGTGAGAACGAGGAAATTACTCTCAGTGCAAACACCACTAATTGCAACAGCTGCGATATCAACTGGAATGTTACAAACGAACAGGGAACTACAAGCGGAAATTCATTTTCTTTTGACCCAAGCTCCTTTCCAATTGTTGAACCCACGGATTATCTCATTAATGCCACGTTAAACTTTAGCGAGGGAGGAAGCAGCGACTATGAGTGCGAACTTACGTCGAGTATTACGGTGACAGTGAATCCAACGCCCGAATTTACCCTCGATAACGAAGTTTGCGACGGACAATCACTCGCTCCGGAAGGCTTGTCCAATGGGATTAGCTTCAACTTCGCTTGGACTGTGGGAGCAGTTTCTTCCGTTGAAAGCTCAATTCCGGTTGATTCGACGACAGCGGACATTGTCACACTAACAATTACAAATGGTTTAACCGGCTGCGCAAGTACAGTTGATCAAACTCTCACCGTGAATCCTCTTCCAGTCATTACACTCTTAGTGGAGAATGCGTGCTTAAATGATCAAGTGGAATACACGCTTTCAGTTTTTGAAGGAAACGTTTCGTATGTATGGAACAACAATCCTGCTAACAATATGGAAAACTTCGTTATTCCAAATAACGTAGCAGGCGATAACATTGTTTCTCTCTTGGTTACTGATGCTAACGGCTGTCAATCCAATGTGAATGAAAACTACACCATTTTTGCCTTGCCAACGGTTCAAATTGAAGGACCTGTTGAAGCATGCGCTGAGTCAGAGGTAGCGTTTACAACTCAAACAATTGCCACCTCTTACAATTGGACAGTTCAAGGCGATGCGGAAATATTTAACACCAACAACTTGGAGTATACCTTCAGCACAGGCGGTGAATATACCATTCAGTTGGACGTAACAGATGCTAACAATTGCTCAGCAGCTAACGAAGTAGTAATTGCAATCAACTCCTTACCGGTTGCCACCATTGAAGGCGAAAACACAATCTGTTATGGAGCTTCGAATAACTATACGGTTATTGGAGGGATTTTTTCTTCTATAACATGGAATGGAAGCGAAGAAACCGATACACTTCAATACACGGCGGATGCAACAGGCTTAGAAACAATCAATGTAGTTGTTACAGATGTCAATGGCTGCCAGGATGACGATGATTTCACAATTGATGTGACCCCGCTTCCTGAATTCGGTTTCACCGGAAACGAGCTCATTTGTGGTACAACCAACTACCAACTTGTAGCAGACACGGAGGGATACAATTATGAGTGGTTGCTACCGGAAACCGAGCTTTCTGTAACTAATGACACGCTTATTTTTGAAGGCGAGTATGGTCCGTTGCAAATTTTATTGATAGCAGTTAACCCAACTACAACTTGTACCGATACACTCTCCATTGAAGCATTGGCCATTACAGGTCCAGTTTCCGATTTGCCAATGCAAGCCAATGCATGCGAAGGTTCGAATCTCTTGCTGGAAGGCGCCTCAGGGTATAACTACACCTGGTCTGTTATAGACACCGAATCACAGATAGATACGATTTATGGCCATCCCTTATCGGCTGAATTAGCAGTTGGCAACTATGAAATCATTGCCACCGTTGTCGATACAAATCAGGCTGGCTGTATCAGCATCGACACTATTCAAGTTTCGATTCACTCCAATCCAATGTTCCTACTAAGTGAGCCTGTTATTGCTTGCGCCGGTCAAATGCTTGAGGCCAGTGTCTATGACGTTATGGTAAACGATGTGACTGTTGTTGATTACTCCGTTCAATGGACAACGTCCGATGGATCTGTGTCTAACAATAATCCATTTTTAGACCCCAATCCAACTATTGGTAACTATACTGTTTATGTTGAAGTTACCGAGGAACTAAACAACTGTTCTACTGCCGATACGCTTGAAACGAATATAGAAGGAGGGCCTTCGTTCATTCATTTCGTTCCCGAGTCGGGTTGCTTGGGCAATATCGTTGTATTATCCATTGATACGGTAGAAGCATCGTCCTTCGATATTACCTGGTCTATTGGCGGAATAATAGTAAACGATGACCAAGCCAACCTGTCATTGGTAGATAGTACGAACGCATATAGTGTGAGCATTACTAACCTCAATACAGGATGTATTTCTGACTCCAGCTATTCCGTGACGGCTCTCGCATTGCCTGATGCTGTGGAAATATCTATGCTAACCGATGGACTTTTGTCAGTCAACTCAACAACTGAGAATGAATATACCTGGGGCTATACCAGCGCGGCAACCGGCATCGAAATAATAACACATAACGCAACGAATTATGCTTATTTCGAGAATTTCGATCCTGCCAACAATTACTATTGGGTTGAATACAGCAATAGCAACGGTTGTATTCGAAGAGTTTATTTCAATGTGCCGTTGACTGCAACAAACAACTTAGAAGATGGAGGCCACGTAATTGCCTATCCTGTTCCTGCAATGGATCAATTGACTGTATCCGACCTTGGAATCAATGACCGTTCATTGGTTCAATTCACGATTGTGAATTCATTGGGTCAATATGTTCTCCAGGGAAGCACTCGAGTTGAAGATCGTAAAATAACATTGGATGTTTCTGCGCTAGGTCAAGGTCAATTCTACCTTCAGCTTACATCTTCCAGCAAAATTCAGCACATTTCATTTACGAAATAACTGCGCACGAAGTCATGAGTATCAATTCCGGATTATTTAAGGCCTTGACAATAAAAACAGCTGCTACCATATTGTTCGTAGTTGCTTCCGTGTCATTGTTTGCGCAGATTGCAGACCCCGGGGTTATCGTGACCGAAGTAACAGAGGAATTGAGTTGGGATCTTACTCCAATACAAACAACCACATTCGCCAACGGCGATAACTTGAATGTAGCGGAAGAGGATTGGCAATGGATTAACTACTGTTCGAAACGTAAGCCGACGGTTTGGATAAAGTACGAAGATGGTAAGACAGCCTTTTACTACAACTACTACGCAATAACAGACCCTCGCGGACTTGTGTCTGATAAGTCATTTTTGCCTACTGTTGATTTGATTCGAAAGAATGAAATACCCGGATTTCCGGAAAACACATTTACCAAAGGCTACTTGGAGCAGGATTCAGAAAATGAAACCGTACCCACCGTGCCTACTCCCGGAGATCAATACTACTGGACGACCTCAAAACACGAGAGTGCTGCGCAGGGCGAAGAAGTTGCTTACATATTCAAATACAACGGCAAGGGTGGTGCATTATCGGCTTCCACAGGTCAGTTTTGCGATGGTTATGCAGCGATTGCTTACTCTAAACGTCAGGGCAAAAACTACTCGTATAGCGACCTACTGCCTTCTGAATACAAGTCATTGAATCAAGAATTTGTAGACTACCTTTTGATTGAGCCCGGTTTCTATGATAACGTGAAATATGAATTCAATGCTGCCCTTACTTTCGACAGTCAAGGTTTGAATAAAAGTGACAAATTCAGCTTGAAGGTATTAAATGACCCTTCTAATAAAAAGGACCGCATCAGTTCCTTGTACTCGTTGGATGAAACACTGATGAATTTTTCCAAATATCCAAAGTACAAGAACTTACCGCTGGAATGCCGAGATTCCATTCATATTCTTGTTCACACTGTTTGGACGGGCTTAGAGTCTTCCTTAAAAAAAGACACACTACCGGCAGAAATGCTTCCGGAAAACTTCAGGTCAAACTTTTTGAAAGCTGCCCAGGTCGGAAAAACTAGACAAGTTGAGCGAGCATTCATTATTGATGCAAATGGGGAATTGGGAGCTTACAAACAAAAGATACTGAAAGGATATTCTATGCGAGGCCCTATGACGGTGCTACTCTCTCCACTTGGTTTGGGACTAAAAACAGTAACGAAAACGTATAGTCCAGGCTACAAGAGTGGTGCAAGAAAGCTGGGGGTATTTCTGGCGGTGATTACACCTTTTGCGGCGGTAGCAACTATCAAGGGAATCAGCAACAAAAGAGCCTATGAAAACAATAGGCTAACTCCTGAAAACCAAGCAAGATATGAAGCAGCAAGCAAATTAGCCACCGTAGGAGTGTTTACCTATGGTTTCTCACTTTCTGCGAATATTGTTGGGACACTAACCTTGGGAAGTAAAAACAGAAAACTGCAAAAGCGAATAGATTCTTACATGGAAGAACAATACCCCTACGGAATTGTGATTGATTATGACCGCAAATAATTCGGCGCATAACCCCCCCTTCGAATACGGCTTCATTTCGCTTCTATGCGCTTCCTTGTCCTTGATCTGCAACGTTCAAGCGCTTACAGCACAGTCGAATGATTTTTCGAGCACATTACTCAAATGTGGATTGAAGGCAGATAACAATGGAGAGCTTCTTTTGGACTATGTAGAAGCTACCGATAGTACTATAACTCTCTTCATTACACACAACCTTTCAGGCGACAGTCTGCTTTTCGAGGGATATTCACTTCGTGGAGTTGAATGCGTTAATCACAGTGCGAATGATACATCAAGAACATATCAATCCAATATGCTGCTGGCTCAGGACAAGAGGGTGTATGCCGGAACCTCCAATTCCTATTTTTTGAAATTCGACATTTCAATCGATGCCTCAGATACTATCGAGATTCATCAAGAACCAAGCAATGGCCCGCTTCGTTTCCCTCCATTCTGCTTAAACCACTTTAGTCCAATCGACAGCATACCCAATGATATTGGCTATCGTTCTGAGATAACCACCGGAACAGTGGCATTTTATACGCGTCAACGCCTTGGCGATTTAGAAGTATTTGTCGATTCAGCCTATATTGGAACCATCAGCAATTCTGTACCCAAGAAAGACCCTACACCTGATTGCGGTGATATCGGATTGACTCTTGTCAACAGGCGATTGCCTTCAGGCCGTCATAGTTACCGGGTTACCAACAGAAAATTTACCTGGGAAGGTGAGTTTTATATTATTCGAGAATGCTGCATTCGCATTCAAATCGAGAAATAATAAGGCCTCTATTATTCAACCCTTCGGGTATAGAGGCTGGCTTCTGCGTGACGCCTCACGCCATCGGCCAATGTATCATGTAAATCTTCTCGTTCCATAGCATCACGATTGCGTTCCTCTACGGATAGAACAGAGGATTCATGCACACTGATTACCGTTTCGCTCTTACCATCCGACTCGATCTCAAAAAAACCGTTGCATAGGAATCGAACACTGATTAATTCGCATCTGTTCTCTTGAAAAAACCGAATGAGATCCTCTTTTTGGACGAGACTAGCGGATGTCGTTTCATGAAAAACACCATCCAAACTCCAGTAGATGGATAAGTCTTGTATTTGTTTGATTTCCGTTATCAATAAAAATTGATTAAACGGAATGTCAATGGTGAGGTAGCTTTTAACCAAGGTAGTGCGTTGATTTCGGTGGTTTGTTTAATGTGCGACACGAATTTTATTCAGAAAAAAGCGTCCGCTGTAAAGATAGAAGAATATCGTTACACACCGCGGTTATCTTAAATTTAACATTCGTCCCAAACCGTTGTGCATTTTTGGATTGCAATCCATGCAATCACGTTGCACCTTTGGTTGATTCATAATCTCAAGCTATGACGAATTCGCTGAACTACTATTTGATACCCGGAATGGGGGCAGACAAGCGTCTATTTCAACACTTCGATTTACCGAACGGCCGCGTTCATCATCTGGACTGGATACCTCACGCATCGAGTAAAAACCTTGCGGACTATGCGCAACTCATGGCACAGACTATTACGACCGACAACAATATCATCGTAGGATCATCGATGGGCGGGATGGTAACGGTGGAAATTTCCAAGATTATTAAACCGAAAGGAGTAGCACTGGTTTCAGCTCCCACAGGTAGGCACGAGTTTCCGCGCAGTTTGAAGAGCTTGAATGCACTCAAGCTTCACAAGGCATTATCTCCAAGTCAAATCATGCGGTTATCGAAACTTGCCGATACATTCATGGGGTTCAGGAGCAACGAGCAACGAGCCTTGTTCTACGATATGATGAAGGGCAACGGTCCTGAGTTTCTGCATTTCTCGATTGATGCTGTATTAGGATGGCAAAATGTGACTGCGCCTGAAGTGCCTTTCATTCAAATTATCGGCACCAAAGACCGATTATTCACCAAAGCAAAAAGCCCGAATGCAATTATGATTGAAGGAAGCGGTCACTTTACTGCTTTCGAAAAAGGAAAGGAAGTTTCCGAACTCATCGTTCGCTGGACAGAACAATTGCGTTAAGCAACATGAAACGCCCCCCTATTCGCAACTCGCCATTCGCCATTCGCGATTCAGCACTAGTATCCACCTCCAACAGCCACATAACCACGATCGCGGTTGTACTCATCGGCCGCCAGCCACAGTGCATCGTCTTTGGGGGCCTCCAGCAATAAACTGCTGCCGGAAAGCAATAAGCCTAACAACATCATAGGGTTGAATTGAACCGGTCCACCTGCCTGAACAGCAAGTGATGATGCCAGTACCCCGGCACCGCCACCCATCAATCCAAACTGAATCATTCGAAACTTACGATAGTCTTTTAAATGAGCGGACGCTCCAAGATTATCAGCCAAATCAACCTTCATGTTGCTGTAGCCCACCTTCCGCAGAGGCTCGTCGCCCACGTTGTAGTATTGAAAGGTGGTACCATCGGCCAAGCCTTCGCCATTCGCATCAGGCTGCAGAAAAGCGCCACCATATACACTAATATCAATGCGCTGATACAGATTCGTGCGACCTTTATCAATACACATGGCAAAATCGTTTTTTTCAAACCCTTCGATACGACCCAGGTTCGCGAAGTAGCCATGCTTGTTTTTGAAAAACTCAACTTCCCGACTGGGGTACATTACACCATCGAGTTGGAACATCGGTTCAACATTCGATGGAGCGATGTATAAAAGTTCACTGCCCTCAATCGTTTCTCCGCTCATGAGCTGCACGTGAGTGCGTGGATTCGACTTTTGAGAGAAGACTTGAAAACCCAAAAGGGTGAATGCCAGCAGGAAATGAATGCGCATAACGTTTCTTATTTGGCTCGTTCTACGTTGTTATGCCGGATAGGTTACATCCTCTATTGTTTTGCCAGCTGATTCAATGCATCAGCAAGCTCGGGGTATTGAAATACAAAATGAATTTGTTGCGCATTTTCTGAAACAACGTGCATTCCCCGCAACACCAATTCACTATCGACCCCCAACATTGAAGTGCCCAAACGAATGAAAACAGCAGGTGCCGGAATACCAATACTAACCCCCATGCTTTCTCGGAAGCACTGCATGAAATCTTTATTCGATAGCGGATAAGGGGCCGCGGCATTGACTATTTGTGGCGGATTTTCCGAAGTAATAATTGCGTTGACCAGTTGAACCAAGTCTTCGATGTGAATCCAACTCATCATTTGCTTGCCGCTTCCTTGAGCTCCTCCTTGAAGCAAACGCACCAACATTTTGAATGTAGGGTACACTCCCCCACCCTGGCCGAGCACGAGCGAAATTCGAAGAGCGACTTTTTTAGTTCGAGGTGTATTGCACTGAAGCAACGCTTGCTCCCACTTTCGGGCGACATCGGCCATCGTGCCGAGTCCGTCGGAAGGTGATTGCTCTGTATTTGCATTTATCACTGCCTCTCTATAAATGGAAGCACCGCTAGCATTCACCCATACAGGCGGCGGATTCTTACACAAAGCAATGGCATCGCCGATAGCCCTTGTCGTATCTACTCTGGAAGCTATCAAAGCCTCTACATTGCTCGCTGTAAAACGGCAATTGACTGATTTTCCTGCAAGATTTACTACTGCATGGGCGTCTTCAAGAGTGCGGATGAGCGACGGTTGATCATTCCAGGTTGCGTCGCCCTCTGTCCTTCCGATTGTTTTAACAACCCATCCCATTTCCTTGAAATAAGCTGTCATCCTATTACCGATAAAACCGGAAGCCCCTGCAATTACAATTTTTCTCATAAATAGAAAACAGCTCTGCAAAACAGTTGGTTCATGATGAACTGATGCAAAAAAGACAAAAAAAAGAGAAGCCTGTTGAGGCTTCCCTTTGCTATCAATTCAATATTCGCTTACAATCTGAATCCATACATGGCCTCCATGCCATTGGCATAAAAACCACGCAACTCAACGTAAGCACCCGATTTGTTTTGGAGAACTGTTTCCAAATCCTGCGGTGAGTTGATTGCTTGTCCGTCGATACGGGTAATGATGAAACCTTTCTGCAAGCCAATCGACTTGAATTTTCCGGATTGTATTTCCATCACTTTTGCTCCACCCGTGATGCGCAATTTAGATTTATCCTCGGGCGATATGGAACCGAATGTAGCACCCAAGCTTTGAACCGTTGGACCGTTTTCAGCAGCTTTGAAGTCTTCAAGCTCTGCACGTCCGCTGCGGTTGCGCAAGGTTACATCAACAACTTGCTGCTTACCTCCGCGCCATACGGTCACTTTCACCTTATCGCCCGGGCGATAGCGGCTCACTTGCTCTTGCAGCTGCGGAACATTGTTTACCGGGCGTTCGTCAATTTTCTGAATGATATCGCCCGACTCGATGCCACTTTCTGCAGCAGCTCCGCCTTCGGAAAGCGAGCTAACGAACACACCTGCAACCTCCTTCAAGCCCTTCTCCTTTGCAACATCCTGTGAAACCTCTTCGATGCGAACACCAATGAAAGCTCGTTGAACATGTCCAAACTCGATGATATCACGCGACACTTTCTTAGCGATTGAAGAAGGCACCGCGAATGAATATCCCGCAAAGGCACCTGTTCGCGATTGTATGGCTGTGTTGATGCCTATCAGTTCGCCTTTGGTATTGACCAACGCTCCCCCGCTGTTTCCCGGATTGACTGCAGCGTCGGTTTGAAGGAACGATTCAACCGGGAAAACCTCTTCGCCGTTGTTCCTTTCGCGCGAAAGCAAGTTGATATTTCGAGCCTTTGCACTCACGATACCCGCCGTAACGGTGCTGGTTAAATCGAATGGGTTACCTACGGCAATGACCCACTGACCAATACGCACATCATCGCTGTTGCCCCATACTATGGCGGGCAATCCTTCCTCTTCAATTTTGATTACCGCAATGTCGGTGCTTGGGTCGCGCCCCACTACAGTTGCTTCGAAATCCTTATTGTTGTTGAGTGTGACGCGGAGTTTCTCAGCTCCTTCTACCACGTGATTGTTGGTGATGATATAGCCGTCGGCCGAAATTATAACACCGGATCCTGAGCCTTCCTGAACATGAGGCTGCTGCTGATAGCCAAAGAAATCGGACCATGGATTGAAAACAGGCTGCATAGTCGTTTGTGTTTTTACGTGAACAACACTGTTGACCGTTCGCTCAGCCGCCATGCTAAAGTCGCTTGCAGCTTCGGGGGCTACAGACGCAAATTGAGCGCTCGCCCATGGCTGGGAGGCAGCATCTATAAACTGAGCAGATTGTGCCGGTTCGAATAACAATCGATACGATCCAAGAGCCAAAGCACCGCCGGCAAACGCCATGGCTACCATCATAAGATTTCTTTTCATAGTTCTATCGAAATTTAAAATTGAAATACGAGTTCAAATGTATAAACGCACCCGACGGAGTTCATTGCAAGGGTGCTGTAAAATTGTGTTAAGGCGAGGGGCGAGGGGCAAAGGGCGAAGGGCGAGTGGAGAGTGGAGAGTGGAGATGATACGCCTCTATATTCTATTCAACGATGAACTCCTCTAATTTCGCACTGTTTATTCATCGTATGATTAACAGAGGACTCACATTCGTTGTATTGATTTCCATTTTTCTCATTTCATGCGAGAAAGAGATCACTGTTGATCTTCCGGAAGCAGAGCCAAAGATTGTGGTGGAGGGAACTATTTTCCCCGGAGACTTCCCCCTAGTGCTGCTCACTTGGACGCAAGGATATTTTGATCCGACTGATATTACTTCCCTGCAAAACATCTTTGTTCACGATGCGGATGTAACTATTTACGCACAAGGTAATTCCTATGAGCTCATAGAATTCTGCTCATCCGATTTGAGTGCAGAAGAATTGGAATTAGCTGCAGCTGCATTGGGAGTAAGTGTCGCCTCTTTGCAATCTCTAGATCTTTGCCTCTATACCACTTTCGCCTTACAGGGGACAGCAGGAACGAACTATGCGATTGAAATCCATAAGGGAGATATTCACATCACAGGTGAAACCAAAATCCCGGAATTGATTGAGCTCGACACGGTTTATTTCGACATCCTTAATCCGGAGGTTCAGGATACGTTGGGCATTCTCTACGGGAACCTCACTGATCCAGACACCACCGGCAATGCCTATCGCTGGTTTGCCAAGCGCATAAGTCATTATCCGGCTACCGCCCCCGACATAAACCTACGAGGACAGCAAAAAGACTTGACTTTTATCGCTCCTTTCGGTTCTGTTTACGACGACACCTTCTTCAACGGGTTAAGCTTTGAATTTGCTTACCCACGTGGTATTGAATCCAACTCACAGAAGTTCGATGATGAAAATGAGGAACGTAGCTTTTATAAAGTGGGTGATACAGTGGCCATTCGCGGATGCACTATTGACCGAGCAGCATTCAAGTTCGTCAGGAGCCTGGAAGCTCAAATCAGCAACCAGGGAAGTCCATTTGCTATTCCTTTCAACTTGGAAAGCAACCTGAATGGAGGCCTGGGCGCCTTCATCGGCTACGGAGCCATTTACGATACGGTGGTTTGTGAGTGGTAACTCGGAAACGGCGCTTATTCCGCCTGAGGTTTCTTTTTAATAAACATGAACGCCCAAATGCTCCGAGACAATCGGAACATGTAAGGAAAAAACACAAGGGTTGCCACCATACCGGTGGTTAAGAATGTGACGGGGTGTGTCAGAAAACCAAATTCAATCCAACCTAGGGCGTCGAATACCTTGAGCGCAACCAGAACTGAAACCCAAAGTGCCACGGTAAGTGCCCAACTAACGTATGCCGCGCCGAAGTAAAAGCCTGTTTCAGGAACCAAATTCGTATGACACACAGGGCATTCCCTATACATATCGCCCAACTCTACGAAGGTGTAAATGCTTGGATTCTTGTAAATTGAAGCTTTATGGCAAACCGGACATTTGTGACTGAGCATTGCCGTGAACCGATTCCTTTCATTTGTCATGTGACAAACTTATGCACCCCCAAGGTAGTGGTGGGTAACAAAAGTGACCCAACTCGAAATTTTTATGCAACCAAAAGGTGCAAAAAGGCTACATATATACGAAATTCGCACGCCGAAAATTAAATCAACCTAAAAGCAAATTTGTGGATAGAATTCTACGTGTTCTGCCAATTGTAATTACTCTGATTGTCTCAACCTATGCTGACATCCTCGCTCAGTGCATTCAAATCAATGAGATTCTAGTAAACCCAACAGGCAATGACGGTGTTCCACCCAACACCGGCGAATGGATTGAATTGATTAACACTTGTGCTACCCCGGTAGATATTGGTTGTATGATTGTGGGTGATGGTGATTTTACCTTGACCATACCAAGTGGCATTACGCTTCAACCGGGCGCTGTTTACACTATAAGCAGTGGACTGAACAACCTAACCCCCGATTTAAACTGGAATACCTGTAACTGCAGTTCGAGTCTTGTGCAAACGGGCAGTTTGACGGATGCTTCCGAGCAGTTGTTTGTACTCGACAATACCGGCAACTTGATTTCAGGTGTTTTTTGGGGTACAGGAACCTTTCCTGCGCTAGTATCATCGGTTTCTGCCAATGGTTGCGCAGCTCTTACAGGTATTACGCTCATTGATGACACCGGCTTCGAACTTATTACCGTCAATGAAGGTACGACCAATGAACAAGATTGCAGTGGCACCTGGATAACATCCGGAAGCCCGAGCTTTGGAACTACCAACATCGACCAAACTCCGTTGGCCGTTATTGATGTTACCACGAACATCGTTTGTGAAGGCGGCACGCTGAATTTCGACGGATCCGGAAGTTTGGGAGTGAACTATTCGTGGACCTTTCAAAATGCTACACCAGCAACGTCAGCCGATCAAAATCCCATTGGAATTGCATTTAACACCTTTGGCAACCAAACTGTCGAACTAACGGTTACAAACTCATGCGGCGATGCAAGCACGACATCGGAAACCGTTCAAGTAGACCAACCTATTCTGCCCACAGTGACAGCTTCCGGAGCGACCACCATTTGCGAAGGTGATGCACTCACGCTTTCAACCGCAGCGGGAGGAACTATTCAGTGGCGTTTGGATGGAACGGACATAGCAGGAGAAACAAATCCATCGATTACCCCGCTTACAAGCGGAAGCTATTCGGTTGTGGCCAATAACGGAGTATGCACAAATGAATCACTTCCTGTTGTCGTTACTATTAACCCTTTGCCTGTCGCATCCATTCTAACTACCGATACCGAAGTGTGTGTTGACGAAGGATTGATGCTTGAAGGAGCACCGGGCTTTTCGGGATACAACTGGAGCGAGGGAGGCACTACGATATCCACATTGATCAATTACAACGTGGTTACCAGCAACGCAGGCACGTTCGATTACGAACTAACAGTGACTGAAAATGGCTGCAACAGTGCTCCACTTCCGGTGAGCGTCATTGTTCACGCCTTTCCGGTGGTTTCCATCGATCCTGCAGGTCCAATCGATTTATGTCCGGATGAAGACATTGTGCTTAATTCATTGAACACGCATCAAAACTATCAATGGTATGAAAACGGCGCACCTACCGGCACTTCATCTACATTGAACATAACCTATCAGCAAGCAACCACGGTTGAATTGGAAGCTACCGACAATGGCTGCACCGCCACCTCGACTCCTGTTACTATTACTTCGCACCCGGTTGCTACACAAGCTACTTGGACGGCACCACCCTATACTGAAAACAACGTACTAGCCACTTGTCTCACCGAACACCCCATTTTAGGCGTTACCAACGGCCCTATCATTCAATGGTACCAAAATGGAACTTCCATTGCGGGTGCAACAGGCCTTATTCTGACAGCCGATGCGGATGGTGAATACTATTTTACCGCATCGATAACAGGCCAGTGTCCGATTTATAGCGATACGATTACGGTTGATGTTGAAGTAGACATGTCGATAGAAACCATCGCAACCAAAGACACCGCATGCGAAGGAGAAATCGTGGAGATTATCCCTTCAGGTAATTTCATCAGCTATACCTGGCCGGGAGGCATTGAAGCAGACACGCTATTAGTAACGAACTCAGGATTGTATATCGTAACCGCGCATTTGGTGAGTTGCGATACCACCGATACCGTGAGTGTTTTCTTTAGCCCATTTCCGGTAGTAAACGCAGGCGATGATTTCTACAGCGATTGCGAAGAAACCACCATGCTCTATGGCCAAACAACGGGCGATGAAACATATTGGGAAATCGATGGCATTTTTGCGGGAGCAGGCGATACGCTCGCCATTCCCACACCCACTCGAACGTCCAATTTGGTGATGTTCAGTTTCCTAAATGGTTGCGAAACACGCGATACGCTCACCATGGAGGTGGATTGTATCTACATCTTCGCACCGACAGCCATCACACCCGATGGCGATGGACTGAACGATGTATTCCGGGTGTATGCCAATGGCCTTTCCACTTACACGTTGCGCATTTTCAATCGCTTCGGAGAAACGGTTTGGGAAACGAACGACCCCGAAGATGTTTGGACCGGTGGCGCACCCGATTACTACCTGCCAAACGGTGTTTATACTTGGCAGATAGAGGCACTCGATTACAATCAGCAAGAAGCGCTGAGCAAGTCGAGGAGCAGGGGGAGCATATTGGTTATTCGCTAGGCGAAGGGCGAGGGGCAAGTGGCGAGGGGCAAGTGGCGAATAGTCAGTTAGGGATTGTCTTTCTCAATTCGTAATCCGTAATCCGTAATCCGTAATCCGTAATCCGTAATCAACAATTACCCGAAGTTCTGCATCTCCACCAACTTCTTGTAGACTCCCCCACTATTCATCAGTTCTTCGTGAGTGCCTTGTTCGGCAATGGTTCCTGACTGAATAACAATAATCTTATCAGCCTTTTTAATGGTGCTAAGACGGTGCGCAATTACAAGCGATGTCCGGTTTTCCATCAGCTTATAGATCGCATCTTGCACGAGCTGTTCGCTCTGAGTGTCAAGCGCTGATGTTGCTTCATCCAAAATGAGTATCGGTGGATTCTTATACAGAGCGCGTGCAATTGCAATGCGTTGTTTCTGACCGCCACTCAATTTATTTCCGCCATCACCCACGTTGTAATCGTAACGTTCTGTATAGGTCTGAATGAACTCCTCAGCATTGGCCATACGAGCACTCTGCACCATTCGGTCAAAATCCCGATCACCTTCGCTACCGAGCGTGATGTTGTTTTGAATCGAATCATTGAATAGGATCGACTCTTGCGAAACAAAGCCCATGAGGTTGCGCACATCGGCCACGCGGCAATCGCGCAGTGAAATACCATCGATGTTAACCTCTCCTGCAATGGGATCATAAAAACGAGCAAGCAACGATGCCAAGGTGCTCTTTCCACTTCCACTGGGACCAACCAAGGCAACGGTTTGGCCCTTCTCTATCGTGAACGAAATATCATGTATCACAGGATCACCGTAATAGCCAAAGCGGATGTTGCGAAACTCTATGCGTTCATTAAACTTCTCGAGAGCTACCGGCTGTGCAGGATCACTCACGGTGAGCGGAGCATCCAAAATTTCGTTGATACGCTCGAGTGATGCTGCCCCCTTACTGATCTTGAAGATGGCGTCGCTGAAGGCACGCGCAGGTTGGATAATCTGCGAAAAAACAACCAGGTAACCGATCAGCAACTCTCCTCCCATTTCGCCGCTAATAACGATGCGACCACCTACAAAAAGAAGAATAGAGATTACGATAAGAGAGATGAACTCGCTCATGGGTGAACTCAAGTATTCACGGCGATACAGACGATGCATCAACCGGAAATAAGAGTCGTTCATTTCATCGAAACGCTTCTTGAATTGTTTCTCCGCATTAAATACCTTCACGATCCGATTGCCAGTGAGGGTCTCTTCGATTACGGAGATGAGGTCACCCAGACTACCCTTCCCTCTTTTAGCTGCATTTTTCAAGCTCTTGGCTATGCGGGAAATGAGAAAACCGCTGAGCGGTAAAAACAGCAATGCAAACAAGGTGAGTTTCCAGCTGATAACAATGAGTGTAGCCAGCGAAATGACAATCATAACCGGCGACTTCAACAGTGCTTCGAGTGTCCCGATGACGCTGAACTCAATTTCCATGAGGTCGTTGGTCATGCGCGAAATGATATCGCCTTTGCGTTCGTTGGTAAAATAGGCCACGGGCAAATCGAGAATCTTTTGGTATAGCTTCTCGCGCAAATCGCGTGATACCGACGTTCGAATTTTCGCAATACTTAATAGCGAAAGGTAGTTGACCAGGTTTTTCAATAAAGCCAGTACTACTATAAAACCACACATCAGCGCCAGAGCCATACCCTGTCCGTTGGCTGCAATAAATGCATCGAGCGATGTGCTGGCCCATTGCCAAAGTGCATTGCTATTGGCCGTTGAAGAAGGAGTGCTTGAATTGACGCGAAAGAGGATGTATAGAAAGGGTACTACAGCCAAAAACGTAAACAGCGAGAATACAGCATTGAGGATATTGAACACAAAGTTCACCCCTATACTCGTGCGATAGACCCGCACCAATCCCCATATTTCGCGCAGTTTGCTCATAGCGTCTATCCTATCTCAGCATCCAACAGGTCCACGCCGGTATAATTACTTGGAGTAATTGCTTTGAGTTCCTTCTTCACCTGATCGTTCAATTGAAGGGTATCAATGAAGGATGCGATATCGGAAGAAGTTACTTGTGCTTTGCCTCGTGTAAGTTCTTTCAGCGCTTCGTATGGATTGGGATATCCTTCGCGACGCAAAATAGTTTGAATAGCCTCCGCAACCACAGCCCAGTTATCTTCTAAATCGCGGCGCAGCGCATCCTCGTTCAACAGCAGCTTATCGAGTCCCTTTTCGATTGAGTTGAACGCAATGATGATGTGAGCGAAAGGCACCCCTATGTTGCGCAATACCGTGCTATCGGTGAGATCTCGCTGCAAGCGGCTTACCGGCAGTTTTGCGGAAAGATGCTCGAGCAGTGCGTTTGCGATTCCCAAGTTTCCTTCAGCATTTTCGAAGTCAATCGGGTTGACCTTATGCGGCATAGCCGATGATCCAATCTCCCCTTCCTTCACTTTTTGACGGAAGTAGTTCATGGAGATATAGGTCCAGATATCGCGGCTTAAATCGACCAAAATGGTATTCGTTCTTTTCAGCGCATCGAACGCTGCGGCCATGTTATCGTAATGCTCGATTTGCGTGGTAAAACGCGAGCGACGCAGGTTCAGTTTGGTAGCTAGAAATCCTGTAGCGAAATCGGCCCAATCAATGGAGGGATAAGCCACATGATGCGCGTTGAAATTACCTGTAGCCCCGCCAAACTTTGCGTTGTATGGAATTTCTTCAAGCTGATTGAGTTGCTCATCTAGCCGATCCACAAAAACGTAGAACTCCTTTCCCAACTTGGTTGGCGACGCCGGCTGACCATGCGTGCGAGCCAGCATGGGTATGTCTTTCCATTCTTTAGAGAAGTTCACTAATCGCTCTAAGATGCGATCTACCGCCGGAATGTACACCTCCTCGATGGCATCGCGGAACGACGCCGGTATGGCTGTATTGTTAATGTCTTGAGAGGTAAGACCGAAGTGAATGAACTCTTTGTAGGAAGAAAGACCGAGTCCTTCAAACTTTTCCTTCAGAAAATATTCCACTGCTTTTACATCGTGGTTTGTGGTGCGCTCCAATTCTTTGATGCGCAGCACATCGTCGTCCGACATTTCCCAATACACCTTGCGAAGACTTTCGAGCTGCGAAGGAGTTACGTTGGCGAGCTGTGGAAGTGGGATTTCACAAAGACTTATGAAGTATTCTATTTCGACCCATACACGGTATTTCATGAGCGCGTGCTCGGAAAAGTAACCGCTTAGGATTTGCGTTTGTTTGCTATATCGACCATCTACAGGCGAGATGGCTTTTAGGGCGTTGATGTCCATGGCGCGAAGATAAGGACTGAGGACTAAGTACGAAGTACGGTTCGGGTGGGTCTTCGGGCCGAAGCTAATTGTGCCAAAGCGGATGAAGCAACTTTTAACAGCGCTTCAGGATGACGGCCTGTGAAAGGGCGTTGCGTTCAAGGTTAATCTCGGAGGCAACGAACAGAGAAACCGAAGTGCTTTGCTCCGCTGCCTCTGTAGGCGCTGCCGGAGTTGTAGAGAAGGTAACGATCCCAAGAATTGGTTTCGCTTCCCGCCGTGGAACTCCACCAACACGCCTGCGCACCAAGGAGGTTGAAGTTACCAGCTGAATAGCGCCCACCACCGGGAATCGCCGAGAACCCACTGATGTTTGAGGCGTCTGCATTTGGTGAGAGGAAAAAGCCAGTGGACGCTTCAACAGAACCCGTGGTTTTCATTTTGCCACCCGCAAATTCAACACCGCCCAGGTAGTCTGTCAATGCCAACCAATCGTCATCCGTTGGCACGTGCCAACCCACGGGGCACAACTGGCGAGCGTCTACACAAGCATACCAATTATATAGTTTGCCATAGGGGCAAGCGTAATTTGCCTCATTGTTGTAATAGCACCAGGCACCCGTTGTGAGGTCAGCCCACTCTAAAGGATCGGTTACTTCGGGCAGTGGTGTGCCGTCGGCATAACTTGCTAGATTTAAGTTCTCTGCCATCCACTCTTGCGAGCCAATTACAATCGTTTTGTACACATTACCCTCATGGTCTGTGACGCTGCCATATAAACGGTTAGAATTGTGAACGTTGGCGGTGCCGCAAGTATGCTCGCTGATGCTAGAGCTACCACCGTTGTTCGCAAGGCTGATGCCCGGTATGAGCACATAACTGCTGTCGCCTACGAAGAGCGTGTCACCCGTATTGCTCACGTTCAAACGTACACTTGCCGCATGCAATGCGAAGGGTACGCTTAATAGTTGTTGAGTGCCTAAATCAATATATCCATTGCCAAGGTCAAATTCCACCTGAATAAATTTAGCACCACTAGACCAATCCACAACTGTAAGCGGCACACTGCTGCCAAGTTGAGCTGTAAATAAACCGAGAGATGAAGTGGCAATCGTTTGTAATTCTTGCCACACAGCAGGACCTGTGGCAGTAGCGTCGTGGAGGGTAAACCGTGCATTGATTGTGCTGCTAGCCAGAGTTTGCCCCTCGCCATCGCGAGCAACAGCTTGGTAAGGAATGAGTACTGGTGCTTGCGCGCCTACGAAGGCGCTCAGCAACATGAAGAAAGAGAATAAGCTTGCTCGCATAGTGAAAAGTATATTGTCAAATTTAACAACATAATGAATTCACTTTTTCGGTTTATACATTAAAAAAAAGTGTATTGCAGCACGGGCCTAATCCCACTAGGCGTTTTTGAGAAATTAATATCTTTTCAAACCCGCAATCACCTCCTCCGGATTGCTTGAAGCAAACACATAATTACCGGCTACCAACACATCAGCGCCGGCATGTATGAGCTTGGCTGCATTGGTGTCGTTGACTCCACCATCGATTTCAATAAGGAAGGAAAGGTGGCGCTCATCGCGCATGGCTTTGAGCTGACCGAGTTTTGCGAACGTGTTTTCGATAAACGATTGTCCACCGAAACCCGGGTTCACGCTCATCAGCAACACTAAATCGACGTCACCCAATATATCGGTTAGCACACTCACAGGTGTATGAGGATTAATCGCAACACCCGCCTTCATGCCTTCACTGCGAATGGCTTGTAACGTGCGATGCAAATGCGTGCATGCTTCATAGTGCACAGTGAGCAATTCGGCTCCGCAAGCTTTGAAATCTTTGATGTATCGATCGGGATCTACAATCATGAGGTGTACATCGAGAGGTTTCTTTGCGTGCTTGTGCACCGCTTTGATGACAGGCATTCCAAATGAAATATTCGGAACAAACACGCCATCCATCACATCGACATGAAACCAATCGGCCTGCGAGCGGTTAATCATTTCTACGTCGCGCTGAAGATTTGCGAAGTCAGCAGACAGGATACTGGGGGCGATACGATGGCTCATGGGGTGGATTTGCGCACAAAAATCGGATAATCGCGTCATCCCTACCCACATCGAACTATGAATTTTCTCAGTTGCTTCTAAACAAGCCCCACGTGTCGCCCTTTGCGATTCGCTCAATTACTTTTACAGCATGAAGACCACCGATAATTTCATCCTCAGCATTCACTTCGGAATTATACTCTCGTTGGTGATTCTTTTCACTTCCTGCGCCGAAGAGAAAAACTGCCCCGGATTTCCGGAAAACCTAAGTGCCTACATTCCTCAAGAAAATCGTTTGATGTTTTACAATTCAGCAGGCGACAGTCTGTTATTTACTACGGATGTATACAGCAAGACAGAAGCCCATACAGCAAAGCGTAATGTTTGGAGCGTTGGAGGCTCAGGCAGTGCACCTTACTGCACTGCTTCCTGTGGTATGAGCACCAGCTTGTTGTCATCCAATGCCAATGAATTGTCATATAGCATCAACGTGGATCATGAAACAGATACGTGCTCAATAAACATCAACATTTTTTCCGCTCTTATCACCAATGATTACTTCTTTCAATCCGCGTCATTGAATGGATTGCAGCCCGCCTTTGGCGATACGCTTAGCCTAGAAACATTCACCACGACCACAAATCCTCGCTTCAGTCGTGCAGTAATTGTTTATGGTCGTGGTATTATCGCTCTACAAGAGACCTGGTCGGTTGTCTATGGTCGCGTTAAACTGCATCGCACAATACACGCAACACGAGACTTCCTTCTCAACCAAAACGACTATCCTATTTTTACCGCATGAAAGTCATCGGCCTCACAGGCGGCATTGGTTCAGGCAAATCGACAGTAGCTCGTGTGTTCAACACATTGGGAGTGCCAGTGTTTGATGCCGATAGCGAGGCGAAGAAGTTGTATGCAGAAGATCCCACCTTGTTACCCGAGGTTGTGAAAATATTCGGACCACAAATCTTGAATGATGATAGCAGTTTGAATCGCGAAGCATTGGCCGGCATTGTTTTTTCCGATGCCGAATCATTGACAAAACTCAATGCCCTTGTTCACCCGCGTGTCGGAAAGCGATTTCAGGAATGGAAAGAAAAACAACAATGCACTGCGGTTATTCGCGAAGCAGCTATCCTCTTTGAGAGCGGAAGTCACACCGATTGTGATGAGGTAGTTGTTGTGACCGCTCCTGAAAATCTACGTATTGAACGAGTGATGAAGCGAAACGCAATTGCGGCTGATGAAGTGCGCGCAAGAATAGCTCGTCAGTGGACAGGGGAACAACTTTTACAACAGGCAAACGCAGTAATTCAGAATGATGAAAAGACGCTTGTATTGCCTCAAGTGCTTGCCATTGCAGAAAAATGGCAGATGCTACCGATTAGAGAAAAATAATTGCAAGGACTATAAAAAGTACAATCATAACGATGTAGTACCAGAAATCGACAAACCACGGAAACAAGTTCTTATATTTTTCAATCAGTTGTTTCATCAAAATTTAGGGGGTCGAATTTTTATCTGAAGTGAGAACAAACTTCAGGAGTTTTCCGTTTTGAATTTGTCAGGTCACAGGTTCAATCTCAGTTCATAAACAGGTACAAACCTGCTATGGCCGTGCCTACGAGAAACCACTTCTTGGTTTTCATGGCGAGGAGGTTGAGCTCGAAATAATTCATGTAGTAAAAGAAGCTTTCTCTTGTGCCTCTGAAACACTCGCGCTCGATAGTTTTCAAAAAGCCAACGTGAATAGGGAAATAGGATTGTAGGATTATAGGATTGTAGGATTATAGGATTGTAGGATTATAGGGACTCTGTTTCGCATTCCTCGCCTCCCTACTATCCTATAATCCTACAATCCTATTTTCCTATTTTCCTAAAAAGAAAAAACCACCTTCGACGAAAGGTGGTCTCCTCCATTAACCAAAAAAACCATGAAACATTTACTCAACTCAAATGCATTTATTTCAGCACATCGGCGACTTGTAAACCGACGAATGAGTTCCACAAAAAAGGTGGCCATAGGCCAAGTAATGTTTAGGTATTGTTCTGTCGATCCGCTCAAGCTTGTTCCACACAGAACAACACTTATCACATCGCGAACCGATCAGCATCTTGTTCCATTGTTCGCGCAGCTATCGAAGAAAATCGGAAGTGAAAAAACCTTGCAGGGTGTAAATCCTTCTCGAAGAATGCGGTGCTAAGAAGTGACTTTTCTCCGTCCATTCCAAACCATTAAGCCTCAAGATATCAACTTGAAATTGTGAAGTATAAACATTTACTCTGCAACCATGCTAATGCGTCGC
>Ga0315902_10002690_pt1 | contig 27331 bp, 26 predicted proteins | sample LakEriMetagenome_9_FD_203523 | JGI IMG/M metagenome (GOLD analysis project Ga0315902, IMG submission 203523) | Freshwater fungal communities from buoy surface, Lake Erie, Ohio, United States - Buoy 12 MA117 | ecosystem: Environmental > Aquatic > Freshwater > Lake > Lake biofilm | place: USA...
CTGCCAATTGAGCGATTTCCTAAAAGGCTTGGTAAATCAGAGTAACAAGCGTGAATATATTGGCCTGGAGTGGCCCAGTTAAAGCCAATACATGGTGAAAATTTGGCAAATGAAATGGCGCTAGCTAAAAACGCGAATAAAACTATCGTGCGCGTTTTCATTCTAAATTCTTATTACTTCTGATAAACCTGAACGCCACCAGAAGTCATTACTACTGGATCTGTTCCGCCAATATAGACAGGTTCTGGAAAATCAAGAACTGGTTCGCCCTTTAGCGCACCCTTCATGAACGCTGTCCAAATACGTGCGGGGAAAGATCCACCAGTTACTGAAGTTAAACCACCGATGCCATTAAGTGACTGTGATGCATTGTCACGGAAGAGGGCAACAGAGGCAGCCAATTGTGGTGTGTATGCACTGAACCAAGCTGATGCATTTGATTGGCTAGTGCCAGTTTTGCCTGCTGCTGGTCGACCTAAACCACGTGCAGCGCCACCGGTACCACTGGTTACAACTTTTGAGAGTGAATAGGTTAAGTCGGCCATTACATCTGCGGCAAATACTTCCTGAGTTTGCGGTTTGCCTTCGTAAAGCACACCGTTGTTTGAACCACGAACTTCTGAAATCAAATATGGTTTAGCGTAAATTCCATTAGCGGCAAAAGTTGCATAAGCACTTGCCACATCAATTACATGTGGGCTAGCTGCTCCAAGTACAACTGATGGCGTTGGCATCATGGCAACAGATTCTGGTATGCCTGCACGTCTTGCCGCATCGACAACGTTTTCTGGGCCTACTCGGATTCCGAGTGGAACAAAGACGGTATTAATTGAATGCGCCATCGCATTTAACATTGAGGTTTGACCCCAACCTTCGTTTCCATAATTCGAGACTTCATATGGTTTTCCAGCATCATCGAATGTTTGTGGGCTGTCACCATTCCACATTGAAGTTAATGGAATTCCTTGTTCAAATGCAGCAATAAATGCAAAAGGTTTAAAGGTAGAGCCAGCTAGTGCGATTGATTGTGTGGCATCGTTTAATTGCCTTGCTACGTAGTCTTTTCCGCCATACATGGCAACAATTTCACCGGTTCCGGGGCGGATTGCAACCAAACCAATATGCAGATTATCTGGCGCTTTGGCAGGGGATTGTTTATTAACTGCATCAACCGCGGCTTGCTGTGCTTGCTGAACTAAAGTTGTTTTTACAACCAAACCACCAACCATAATTTGATCTTCGGTGAAACCAAATTTAATTAAATCTTTGCGGACCGCTTCAATAATGTGGCCTTTAGGTCCGCTCAGTGAACCAGAAGTTGCGCGTGGCACAATATAAGGAATCTTTAATTTGGCTCCCTCTTTCTCAGTTAGCCAACCTTTTCCGACCATTCCGTCGACAACATAGGCAAAACGTGATTCCAGGCGTGGTCGGTTATCTTTATTAAAAGCTGGGTCGTACAAACCTGGTGAGCGCAGGATTGAAGCTAAGACCACTGCTTGTGAAACTGAGAGTTGATCTACGGTGCGATTGAAATACTGAAGAGATGCAGTTTGCACACCGTAAGAACCGCGGCCGAAATAAATTGTATTTAAGTAGTTCTCTAGAATTTCGTCTTTAGAAAGTTGGTTCTCTAGTTTAATTGCAATTACTAATTCCTTAATTTTTCTCTGAATCGTTCGCTCTGAAGTAAGAAATGCAGTCTTCGCATACTGTTGCGTAATCGTTGACCCACCGCGGCCGTTTCCGAGTGTCAAGATGTTATCTATTACGGCTTGGGTTAAACCTTTTACGCTAAATGCTTTATTGGTGTAGAAGTTGCGATCTTCGGCTGCCATCACCGCTTCGCGTAGATGTAACGGAATTTTCGTGAGTGAAACAATGGTTCGGTTTTGTGCACCGATACGGCCAATTTCTTCGCCGTTGGCATATTGAATAATTGTGGCCTGGCTATTTACATATGCATTCGGGTCTGGGATTGAAACCGTGAAATAAGCGATCGCAAATAAGGTCGACCCCGCCACAAATCCAAATCCACCCAGGAAGATGGCAGCCCTGATAAATAACCGTTTCGAGAGCTTAATTGCCATGGTTCTAGGCTACCTGTTAAGCCCAGTCACTATCTTCAAGGGTTCGGGTGTAACGGGGTGGTTTGCGCTCAACGCCGTCACCCAGCACAAAAGAGACGCAGAGATGATTCCAAGAACAATCGCGACAAACTTCAACTATGTAAACCCGAAACTCGCCATATTCTTTTTCCATTTGGCGCAGTTCTTCGGCATTTTTAATGCGGCCTGAGTATTGGCCGAGTTGATCGCCAAAGGTATACATAAGCTCAACCATTGAAAGATGTTTGCAAACTGGGCATGGCCTGGTGGTTTTAACGCCATGGAATTTGGCAGCTCGCATCAAATATGGATCAGCATCGCAAGCATTAACCGTGCCACGAAAGAGCGCTACCAAAGTGGCGCGCTTATCAAGTGAATAGTCGATGAATGAGCGTTGCGATTTCATTAAAGCTAAGAATAAAGGGTCTTAAGTAACTACGCTTGCCAATATGAATTTCTGGCAGTTGCTAAAGCACCCGCGCTTATCGCGTCTGCTATTGGTGCGCTGGATTGGCCAAGGCACTGATGGCATCTTTCAAGGCGCACTTGCAACATTTGTTCTCTTCTCACCGGAACGCCAAGCCAGTGCCCTAAGTGCTGCGTTGGCATTTGCCGTTGTGTTACTTCCTTACTCAATTATTGGGCCATTTGTCGGAACGGTGTTAGATCGAGTTTCTAGGCAACGAGCGCTTTTGATTTCTAACTTCTCTCGCGCATTAGATTTACTTTTGATCGCACTCTTGGTTTTCACGGGGCGAACCGGGCTTGAACTTACAGTTTTGGTTTTGATCGCATTTGGCCTTAACCGTTTAATTTTGGCGGCCACATCTGCTGGTTTACCTTTATTAGTTGATCAACCAAATTTAATTTCTGCAAACGCAATGGCGGTTACTGGTGGTTCGGTCTTCTTAGTTTTAGGTGGCGGATTAGGCCTTGCACTACGCAAACTATTTGACTCATTCGCCACTGCCGATCATGTTGATGCCTATTTAATTCTGGCTGCAAGTTGTGGTTATGCGTTGGCTTCAACCATGGCGCTGCGTTTACGTAAATTAGAAATTGGCCCATTGGAACGTGACCGTAAGCCCGCATCACTTACTCAAGGTTTTGTTGAACTGCGTGAAGGTTGGAATTTTCTTGGCGCTCACGTTGATGCAATGCGCGGAATTATTGCAAATGGTTTTCAGCGCGGTGGTTTAACCGCGCTCACCTTGGTTGGTTTGATGTTAGAGCGCAATACTTTTAACGATCCTAATCAGCCAGAAGCTGGATTATCTGGCTTAGCTTTAGCGTTTTCTATTGCTGGTATTGGAATTGTTTTAGGTGCACTTATTGCACCATTTGGCGTTAAGAAGTATGGCCGCCACAAGTGGATGAGAAGCATGATGTTCCTAAGCGTTATTGGCCCACTACCTCTAGCTATTTGGGGAACTGAACCAACTTTATTTCTTGCTGCATTTTTGACCAGTTTGTTCGGTCAAAGTTTCAAAGTTACCAATGATGCACTCGTGCAATCCAAAATTAACGATTATTACCGAGGTCGCGTTTTTGCGGTTTACGATGTTTTGGTTAATGCCGCGATTGTTAGCGGTGGCGTTATCGCTGCACTCTTGTTATCTGACTCAGGACAGGGCTGGCAGGTACCTACATTGGTCTCGGCAATCTATTTGCTAACCGCAGTTCGGTTATTGCGAAGTGGAAAATTTCTCCCACCAAGCAAGTAACTCTTTGGTGGCGATTTCTTCACCGAGTGGGCCGCGCTCTAACCGCAATTCCAGTAAGAAGTCGAGGGCTTTTCCAACTGTTGCTGAAGGTTTTAAGTTAAGCAACTGCATAACTGCAGCACCATCTAAATCAGGGCGAATTTTATCTAGCTCTTCAGCTTCCATAAGTCGAGCTATGCGGGCCTCTAGCGATTCATAAGCACTGGCTAGGCGTTCAGCTTTGCGCACATTTCGGGTCGTGCAATCAGCGCGAGTCAAGACATGTAAATGAACTAGTAAATCACCAGAATCACGCACATAGCGTCGCACTGCTGAGTCGGTCCACTCGCCATCACCGTAGCCATGAAAGCGCAGGTGCAGCGCGGTAAGGGTTTCAACCGATTCCACTACTTCACTGGAATAGCGCATTTTCTTAAGTCGTTCCCGAGCTAAGCGAGCGCCAACAACTTCGTGATGATGAAAGGAAACTCCACCACCTTCTATTAGCGCACGAGTTTTAGGTTTTCCAATGTCATGCATTAAAGCAGCTAATCTAATTATTAAGTTAGGGCCGCCTAAACGTTCTTCTTGGGCAATAGCTTGTTCTAAGACAGTTATTGAATGTTCGTAAACATCTTTGTGGTGATGGTGTTCATCTATCTCTAATTTTAACTTTGGAATTTCTGGAATTACCAGCGCTGCTAATCCGGTATCGACCATGATGGAAATACCACTGCGTGGATTATTAGACATTATCAATTTAGTAAATTCATCACGGATGCGCTCTGCTGAAACAATTGAGATTCGTGAAGCCATATCTTTCATCGCCGACAGCGCTGATTCTTCGATATCGAAATTTAATTGGCTAGCAAAACGAGCAGCACGCATCATTCGTAATGGATCATCCGAGAAAGATTGTTCAGGTGTAACCGGGGTGCGCAAAATTTGTTTCGTTAAATCAGCCAATCCATTAAACGGATCTATGAACTCAGGTGTTGCAGTAGTTAATTCAAGTGCCATGCAATTAACAGTGAAATCTCGACGCGATAAATCACCTGCAATATTGTCACCGAATTCAACTTCAGGTTTACGGCTTTCTGGATCGTATTTATCGCTGCGATAAGTTGTTACTTCAACAGTTGTGTCACCACGTTTTGCGGCGACAGTTCCGAATTCAATTCCGGTATCCCAAATATTCTCGCCCCATATTTTTAAAATCTTTTTGCTCTCTAGGGGAAGTGCATCCGTTGTGAAATCCAAATCGTTTCCCAAGCGTCCTAAAATTGCATCGCGAACTGGCCCGCCTACTAAGGCCAACTTGTAGCCGGCCGCTTTATAGGCAGCGGCCAGCGAACTGGCTAAGGGGGCGCGTTCGATAAGCGAGCGAATAGCTATCTCGCCTGCGGCACCTAATGGACTCGTCACAATAGGTAAGGCTAGAGGACTACCCTTGCTCCATGACCCCGGCACCTAGTGCGGGCAGCGAAGGTACGAAGAAAAAGCGGCGACGTAGACGTCCCGGCAATCGCGCCCCACAAGCAGTTACCACCCCAACCGATGGCAATTCGCCTGCTCCAAAAGCGCCAGATAAGAGTTCAAGTAACGCGGCAATTAAGAAGAGTTCTGAGCGACGTCCTTATGCCAAACGCGTCGATGAAGTCAGTGCCGGCGGTTTAGTTATTGATTTTTCCGGAACGCGCGGACTTTTAATCGGGCGTATCGATCACAAAGATGCATCGCGCGAACGCTTGCTTTGGTCACTACCCAAGGGTCACATCGAAGCAGGTGAAACCCCAGAACAAGCTGCTATTCGAGAAGTGCAGGAAGAAACTGGCATAACTTCAGAGATCACTAAATCTATTGGGGTAATTGATTTCTGGTTTATGGCCGGCGGTAAAAGAATTCATAAGACAGTTCATCACTTTATTTTCAAAGAAGTCTCTGGTGAACTAACTCCCCAAATTACTGAAGTTGATGAAGTTTCGTGGTTCCCGCTCTCGGAAATTGTCGAGCGGTTGGCATATCCAGATGAAAAGAAGTTAATTGCAAAAAGCGGCGAGTTCTCGTTATGAAACGTATCTGGTTAGTTCTGACTTTAATTCTTGGGTTGCAACTCACTTTTCTGCCGGCCCAAGCTGTAGATGCAAAAATTATTAGATTAGTTACTGAACCAAATCGTAATTACAGTGGTTACTTCTATAGTGATGAACTAACAGCGCGTTTAGCACCGACTGGCGACCTAGGAAAATTGGTTTTTTATCCGGTTAACCGGCCGCGTATTTGGGTAGTTGACACCGCATTCATTGACGATGTAATTGCGATGAAAGATGAATATGAAATTGGGTTAGAAAGTGGTGAAAAGATTGACGGTATTGGTTCCGATGTTGCGACCAATTGGTTAAATCAATTTTCTTTCATTTCTAGTAGCGATCAAGTAGTCGTTCTGCCTTACGGAAATCCGGCGTACCGATTACTTAAGAATTATGCACCCGGTGAATTGAATTACTACTATTTTCATGCGAATAAGCGATTAACAACCTTTTTAGCACGCCCGGTAATTAGCGATAAATTAGGTAAATACAGCAAAGGTTTCCTAAGCAGCACCAACGATTTACGTATTAACTATACCGAGAATCGAAGAGCAGTAACTACTTTAAGTCGAGTTATAGATGCTCCCGAATTAACAACTTTACGACTACAGCTAGCTCGTTTCCTTAACCCAAATGTTGATAACAAATTTAGAGCGCGTTTGTTAAAGAGCGCTGAAAAGGAAGTTACTCGCTCAGAGCGAAAATTAAAAGTTATCTCTGGTCGATATCGCTTAACTTCAGCTTCAGATAAAATACCAATCACTTTAGTTAACGACTTCAGTACTTCAGTAAAGGTGACTTTGGAGCTGATGCCGCGAAACTCAAGAGTTCAAATTTCTGGTATTACCGATGTAAGTATTGCTCCAAACTCCAAAATGCAACTGTTGATGCCAGCAAATGTAATCACCCCTGGCACGGTTACCGTCGCAGCTCGTTTAACTGATGCAAAAGGCGTTCCAATTACTAAGTTTTCGCAATTAAATTTAAACCTTTCAGTGGTTGATTCGAGGGTAGCTTGGTTTACTTCTAGCGCTGCAGTGTTGCTCTTTGTTGCTGCGACTTTACAAACCATTCGTCGAGTGCGACGGAGTAGAAAATGAAACCAGTAGATTTATATCGCGCCTCTAGTGTTATGGCGATCGGCACCATCATTTCTCGTATTACTGGTTTTATTCGTGGCGTTCTACTTGTTGCAGCCCTAGGCACTGCTTTGCTGGCAGACGGATATAACGTCGCAAACACGATGCCAAATATTATTTATAACTTGGTTGTTGGTGGTGCGCTGACTGCAATTTTTGTTCCGCAGTTAATTCGCTCTTTCGCAGATGAAGATGGTGGTGTTGGCTTTGCTTCGCGCTTGGTAACAACTATTAGCGCTTTATTGCTTGGTTTAACTGTAATCGGAATGATTTTTGCGCCGTTATTAGTTCGAATTTATGCACCTGAATTCACAACTCCAGGATTTGAGACGGAATATTCAATAACTGTGGCATTTATGCGCTATTGCTTGCCGCAAATCTTCTTCTTAGGTCTTTATGCAATGTTGGGTCAGGTAGCTAATGCCCGAGGCTCGTTTGCACCGCTAATGTGGGCTCCGATTTTAAATAACCTCGTAGGCGTGGTCTTATTGGGTGGCTTCCTTTATTACGCGCCAAATATCACCGCTGACACAATTACCGATACCCAAATTGCGGTCTTGGGCTGGGGAACAACTTTAGGTGTTGTGGTTCAAGCTCTGGTTTTAATTCCAGTAATTGCCCGTACCAAAATTAAATTGCGTTTAAAGTTTGGTTTTGCCGGTCTTGGTAAATCTTTTAGGTTAGCTGGCTGGACTTTGGTTTATGTTTTAATTTCTCAACTTGGATATCTAGTAACAGTAAACGTTGCTACTAGTGCTGCAGTTCGCAGCGCTCAAGAGGGAATTGTTCGTGGTGTTGGTTTCACGCCTTACAGCAATGCCTATCTAATTATGTTATTACCTTATTCAATTGTAACAATTTCAATTATTACCGCTTTGTTGCCTCATTTATCTAGACTGGCAATAGCTAAAGATTTCGAGGAAGTGAAATCACAACTAGTAAAGGCGATTCGTTTAGTTGGAGTTATCACGATTCCTAGTGCAGTTGGCCTAGCATTTTTCGGTCCACTAATAACCGAGGTTCTCTTCTTTGGTATTAGTCGCGAAGATTCCTCTTATATTGGTTACGTTTTGTCAGCACTTAGTTTTGGTTTGATTGCATTTTCAATAAATCTTATTTTAGTTCGCGGTTTTAATGCTTTTGAAGACACTAAAACTCAAGTTGTCTCAATTTTCATTATTAACCTGATAGCAGTAGCACTCTCTTATGTGATCCTAGATACCGTAGAAAATGAATATGTCACTATTTGTCTAGGTTTAGCTTTCTCGCTCAGTTACATAGTTGGCATCGTAATTACAATAAAATTAATTAAAAAACATGTTGGAGTAATTAAGTTTTCACAGTTTATGGGGCAGCACTCAAAACTAATCCTGGCTGCTGTTATTGCAATGAGCCCAATGTTTGCACTGAGCCGTATTTTTGATTGGCACGGGCCTATGGCACTGCTTTTAGTCATGTTGGTGAGCACAGTTGGATATTTCTTAGTTGCGAAGTTGTTGCGGGTTGCAGAGATTTCAATGATTACCGCCCTGTTGCGCTCTTCACGCGGTAAATTGCGAAAAAAGGAATAAAACCGGTTCTGGAAAGGTTATGGTGAAGCCATGAGTGAAGTCGAGAATTTAGTAATCGTTGGGTCCGGCCCATCGGGCTACACCGCGGCCATTTATGCTGCCCGCGCCCAATTAAATCCAGTTATTTATGAGGGTTCAGTAACTGCTGGTGGTGCGCTAATGAACACTACTGAAGTTGAAAATTTTCCTGGTTTCGTCGATGGAATTATGGGTCCTGATTTAATGGATGCAATGCGCAAGCAGGCAAAACGATTTGGTGCAAATTTAATTACCGACGATATTGTTGAAATGGATCTATCTGGGCCGATTAAGGTTCTTAAAGATGGTTCTGGAAATACCGTGAAAGCTAAATCAGTTATTTTGGCAATGGGTTCGGCTTATCGCGAAATTGGGTTAGAGAATGAAAAGCGTCTTTCTGGTCGCGGTGTTTCTTGGTGTGCCACTTGCGATGGCTTTTTCTTCCGTGATCAAACAATTGCAGTTGTTGGTGGTGGTGATTCAGCAGTTGAAGAAGCAACCTTCCTAACTAAATTTGCCAGCAAAGTTGTTTTGATTCATCGTCGTGATTCACTGCGTGCTTCAAAAATTATGGCCGAGCGCGCATTATCTAATCCAAAGATCGAAATGCTTTGGAATACCGAAGTAATTGATGTATTGGGTGCCGAAAAAGTAGAAGCGCTTTCGCTTAAGAACACAATTACTGGCGAAGTTTCTAAGCGCGACTTCACTGGATTATTTGTGGCAATCGGTCATGATCCAAGAAGCGAGCTGGTAAAGGGCCAAATCACGCTAGATGCCGAAGGTTATGTAATTGTCGAAGGTCGTTCGACGCAAACTAACCTCGCAGGTGTTTTTGCATGCGGTGATTTAGTTGACCACACTTACCGTCAGGCTATTACAGCCGCGGGCACAGGCTGCCAATCTGCGCTAGATGCTGAAAAATTCTTATCGCACCACTAAAGTACCTACATACAAGTATTAAACAAGAAAAAGTAAACACAAGGAGCAAAAAATGAGCGCAGCAACCCCAGTCACAACTGCTAATTTCGCAGATGTAGTACTTAAGAGCAGCACCCCTGTATTGGTTGATTTTTGGGCCGAATGGTGTGGGCCTTGCCGCGCAGTTGGACCAATCCTTGATGAAATTGCTAACGAGCATGGCGACAAGATCAAGATCGTAAAGTTAAATACTGACGAAGAATCAGCGATCGCGATTAAGTACGGAATTACTTCAATTCCAACCCTTAATGTTTTTGTAAATGGTGAAGTAGTTAAAACAATTATTGGTGCTAAGCCAAAGCCTGCTTTGCTTAAAGAGCTCGAAGGTTTTATCTAAGCCGCTACTTTCTTAGATCTGCAACCAACATGAAAGAGCTAACGCCAGATGAGGTTCGTTCCTTTCAACAGGGTCGCGGATTAACTGTTACAGGTCTGATCGACGATGTAACTTCGCGCGCGCTAGAAGAAGCCCGCTGGAAACTTGGTGATCGCTCACTTCATATATCAACTCCATCGTTAATGCATGGCGATGATGTAGCGACTCTGCAAAATCGATTAGTTGAAATGGGTTTTGATTGCGGCCGAGTCGATGGCATTTATGGGCCTCGTACATCTAGCGCTGTAAGTGAATTTCAAAAATCTGTTGGTGTAACTGTTGATGGTAAGTGTGGTCCAGCCACAATTATTGCGTTATTGCGCCTAACTACAATTGTTAGTGGTGGCGCTCCGGTTCGATTACGTGAAGATGTTTCACATAAAAATCGTGGGCCGGCGCTGGCAGATAAAGTCATTGTTTTGGATCCAAGTAATGGTGGTGAAAGTCGCGGCGTTAGCGGTTTCGGAGTTGAAGAAGCCGAAATTGTTTATGACATTGCCCAACGTTTAGAAGGACGTTTATTAGCTCTCGGGGTTAGTGTGTTTTTAACGCGCGGAAAAGATAACTGTCCAACTCAACAGGAACGGGTTGATTTAGCTAACAAAACTTCTGCAGACTTAGTGATCTCTTTTCACGCTGACCGTTATCCAACCCAGAGCGCTCGTGGTGTGGCTACTTATTACTACGGCAGCGACTTGCACTCGCTTCACTCAGTTGTCGGCGAAAGATTTGCATCGTTAGTACAGCGCGAAATATGTGCTCGCACCGATTTAGTTAATTGTCACTCCCATGCCAAAGTTTGGGATTTGTTGCGTTTGACCAAAGCCCCGACAGTTCGGGTTGATTTAGGATATTTAACAAATCCGGGCGACGCCGAACGCCTAGGCCGTGCGGATTTCCGCGATGTAATTGCCGAATCAATAGTTATCGCGATTCAACGGCTTTATTTAGCTTCCGAAGATGATGCCAAAACTGGAATGTTGCGACTTTCTGACCTACGTAAAGCTGGTTTGCGTAGTAATTAACCTACGCCTATTCAAGCCTCGCTATGAGATGATTCGCAGATGTCCGACTTAACAACTCGTTTCCATACCGGAACCCCTCAGCACCTTGAGGAGCGTTTCGCGCACCGTGCCACTGGCATGGTCGCTAGTGAAATTCGTTCGTTATTCGCCGTTGCTTCACGCCCTGAGATTGTTTCACTTGCGGGCGGAATGCCAAACCTTTCTGCGCTACCAATGGAGATGATGGCATCGGTTGTCTCTGATTTGATTTTAACTCAAGGCCAAGAAGCATTGCAGTACGGCAGTGGTCAGGGCCATCCAAAATTACGTGAGCAAATCTGTGAAGTTATGGCGCTTGAAGGTATCCGCGCTAATCCAGATGATGTTGTTGTAACAACTGGTTCGCAACAAGCACTTGATTTAATTTCTCGTATTTTTATTGATCCAGGCGATGTTATTTTGGCTGAAGCTCCTTCATATGTAGGCGCACTCGGAACTTTCCGCCAATACGAAGCATCGGTTGTACATGTTGAAACAGATAACGATGGAATGGTTCCGGAATCGCTAAGACAGGCCATTAAAACCCTGCGCGCAGCAGGTCGCAAGATTAAGTTTCTATACTTAATTCCAAATTACCAAAATCCTTCTGGTGTTTTATTGCCTGCAAACCGCCGCACTGAGATTCTTCAAATTTGCCGAGTTGAGCAGATCTTTGTAGTTGAAGATAATCCTTATGGGCTTCTTGGTTTTGATAAGCCTTCACCAAATGCAATGCGTGCAGAAGATTCTGAAAATGTTATCTATTTGGGTTCTTTCTCTAAAACCATCTCACCGGGATTACGTGTCGGCTGGGCGCTAGTTCCACAATCACTAAAGGATAAATTGGTTATCGCAAGTGAATCTTCAATTCTCTGCCCATCTAATTTCACCCAAATGACAATTTCTAACTACTTAGCTAATCAGCCTTGGCGCGACCAAATCGCTTCATTCTGTGAGCAGTACAAGATACGTCGCGATGCAATGCTTGAATCTCTTGATGAATTCTTTCCAAAGAGCGCTACTTGGACTAAACCAGGTGGTGGCTTTTATGTGTGGGTTACTTTGCCACCAGAAATTGATACTAAAGCGATGATGCCAAAGGCGATTGTGGCAAAGGTTGCCTATGTTCCTGGCACTGCGTTTTATGCCGATGGTTTTGGAACTTGGTCGATGCGACTTTCTTACTGTCATCCAACTCCAGAGCGAATTCGTGAGGGCGTTAAAGCTTTAGCGGGCGTTGTTAATCAAGAGATTTCGCGCCGCGGCGGTAATTTAGAACTTAACTCTTAACCACATAGCTTGAATTCATTTAGGATTTATAAATGAGTGAATCAAGCGAAATAACGCCCGCCGCCCGACCTTGGTACAAGAAGAAGCGGTTCATTATTCCTTTTGCGTTAATGGTTTTAATTGTTGGTTTTAGTGGCTCCTCTAGTTCAGATAGTGAAGATGCAAATAGCACTTCGGTGGAAGCGCCCGTGGAAGTGGTCCCAACCGAAGATCCGAATATGACTGATTACGGCTTATATCCGCAATCTCAAGCTGACTTCATTTCTTTAATTGAAAAAGCTCGTGAAGATTTCGACGACGCGGAGACGGATTTGCAAGAGTCGGTAATCATCAGAGGTCGCGACAAAGCCCTGTGTGGCGTTTTATCTAACCAAACAGCAAATAACTGGGTTGGTGAAGTTAAAGACGTTGGCGCAAACGGCGAAGGAAAAGCCTACCTTGAGATTGAGATCGCAAATGATGTTCGAGTTAAAACTTGGAGTAATGCTTTGTCAGACATTTTCGATAACACCCTGATTCCCACTTCAAGCAAATTCTTTGATCGACTTGTAGCTATGCAGAAGGGTGATTTAGTTTATTGGAGCGCAAAATTCTTAAGTGAATCCAATTCTTGTCTTAAAGGCGCAAACCTGACTGAGTATTTTTATGGTAAAGATCCAAAATTTATCGTAGATTTTAAAGATGTGGTTAAACAGTAATTAACTTTTAATCTCTTTAATTATTCGTTGTAGATCTTCGCCGCCGGAATATTCAATGACGATTTTTCCTTTTTTGGCTGAACCCTCGATTTTTACCCGCGTATCAAGGTAATCGCCTAGCTCTTCGGCAATCTCGTTTAATTCAGGGTTGCCTTTATGGGTTTTGCGTTTAGTGGATTTTTTCCCACTTCCACCGGTTGCAATTATTTCTTCGACCGAGCGTACCGATAAATTTTCGGCAACAATTCGATTGGCGAGTTTTTCAATCTCAGTAGCATCGGATAAGCCTAAAAGTGCGCGGGCATGACCGGCTGAAATGATTCCAAGTGCAACTCTTTTTTGAACTGCTTGCGGAAGCGTTAGTAACCGCATGGTGTTTGAAAGATGTGGGCGTGAGCGACCAAGTTTGGTTGCTAACTCTTCGTGCGTGCAGTTGAAATCGGTAAGTAATTGAGCATATGCAGCGCCTTCTTCCAGCGGATTTAATTGGCTGCGGTGAATATTTTCGATTAGTGCTTCACGTAGTAATTCATTATCTGGAGTCTGTCTAATAATTACTGGAATTGTTTTTAGGCCGACTGCTTTTGCGGCACGATAGCGACGCTCACCCATGATTAATTCATAGCGCCCACCACTTACTTCACGAACTACTGGTGGTTGTAGAATGCCGATCTCTTTAATTGAGACCATTAATTCTTTTAGGGCAGCTTCATCAAAAACGGTGCGTGGTTGTTTTGGGTTAGGTGAAATTAAATTAATATCGATTTCATTTTGTTGCCCAACTTCTTTTCCGGCAACTGTTAAAGATGTAGGAATTAGTGCATCTAAGTTAGTGCCGAGGCCACCGCGTTTTGCCATTACTTCTTCTCCGCTATCTCTCTTGCTACTTGCATGTAGGCAACTGCTCCCGGTGATACCGGGTCATAAGTCATAATGGTTTGGTTATATGAAGGTGCTTCAGAAATTCGCACAGTTCTTGGAATTGGAATATTAATTAGCTCGTTTGGGAAATGTTGGCGCACGCTATCTGCAACATCATTAGCAAGTTTTGTACGGCTATCAAACATAGTTAAAATAATTGTTGATAAATTTAAGTTGGGGTTTAACCGTTTCTTAACGAGCGAATACGTTTCTAATAATTGAGTTAGGCCTTCGAGGGCGTAGTACTCACATTGAATTGGAATCAATAGCTCTTTTGCCGCAGCGAATGCGTTAATAGTTAACAAACCTAGACTTGGTGGGCAGTCAATAAAAATGTAGTCATATCCAGAGCCTGCTTCAGTCTTAAATTTTATTAAATCTTCGATCGCATCTTTCAAACGCATTTCACGAGCAACCATCGGTACTAAATTAATTTCTGCTTGCGCTAAACCAGTATTAGATGGAATGCATTCCAGATGCGCAAAGCCAACAACTTTCTGCACAACATCTTGAATTTCGGCAGAGCCCATTAATATTTCAAAAACTCCCGGACTTTCTTTATGTTCAACCCCAAGGGCGGTGCTGGCATTGCCTTGCGGGTCTAGATCAATAACTAGAACTCTTAAGCCACCCATGGCTAGGGCGGCGGCGATATTTACGGTGCTGGTGGTCTTGCCGACCCCACCTTTTTGGTTGGCCACCACGAAAACTCGGGTACTTGCCGGGGCTGGCATAGGCTCTTTAAGTTTGCGGATTCCGATAACCGTTTTGCTGACCCGCTCTGTTTCACGTGAATCATTCTCGCGTGAATCAACAGTGCTCATGAGGGTAGTTAACTACCTTTAACTTTACTTAGCCACCTTGACGATGCGTGCAAGCTCAAGTCCGGGCAGATTTACCTCAATTACCTCAGCGTTGGGCACAGTTTTTGCCTCTTCCGCCGCTGACTCCCCTTTCATTGCCAGAAGTGCGCCGCCTGGCTTGATCATATGGGAGGTAATCTTCTTTAACTTCTCAAGCGGGGCAACAGCTCGAGCGGTCACATAATTGGCGCTCTTCTTAACATTTTCAGATTTTCCGCGAATCACAGCCACATTTTCGATATTTAGGAGCGCAACAGCTTCTTCTAGGAAATCTACCCGGCGCTGCAGGGGCTCAATCAGGGTAATTTTTAGATCAGGTCTGGCCAGGGCAATTACTAGCCCGGGCAAGCCCGCCCCTGAGCCGATATCAAAAAGTAGGGATCCTTCTGGAATTAAGGTAGAAACTGGAATGCAGTTGAAAATATGACGTTCCCAGATCCGCTCCCCTTCGCGAGGGCCGATTAAACCACGCTCAATTCCTGGGCCAACCAGGAATTCGGCATACTTTTTGATCTCATCTTGACGAGCAGGGAAATATCGCTCAATTAGCTCTTCTTGCGAAAAGGCTGTTTCACGTGAAACTTCCATTATTGGCTATTAATTAGGGAAGATAACTACAAAGCGATCTGGATCTTCGCCCTCAGATTCACTGCTTAGGCCAAGGTCTTGGATCGTGTCATGGATGACTTTGCGCTCAAAGGCATTCATTGGCTTTAGGCGGATTTCCTCGCCAGTTGATTTTGCCTTCTCAGCCATCTCTTCGGCTAACTTCTTAAGCTCGGATTTACGACCTGAGCGGAAACCTTCGACATCAAGCATTAAACGGCTGCGATCACCGGTTGAAGTCTGCACAGCAAGGCGAGTTAACTCTTGTAGGGCATCTAGTACTTCGCCACCGTTGCCAACTAGATGATTTAGCTTTCCACCAACAATGGCAACCGCTGCGCGGTCATTTTCCACATCGATATCAATATCGCCATCAAGGTCGGCAATATCGAGTAAACCCTCTAGGTAGTCAGCGGCGATGTCGCCTTCTTCTTCTAGCTTGGCAATTGTTTTTGGGCTCTTTTGACCTGGTTTTAACGCCTTTTCGGTTGTCTCTTCTACAACTGTTTCTGTCTCGCTCATAATTGATATTTCCTGTCCTATTTGTAGGTTTTTAATAGTATTTGTGGCTTTTGCCCTATTTACTTCTTCTTCTTTTTCTTTTTATTTGGTTGTTGGCGCTGACCTTTAATTTCAGGCTCGATTACAGATCCTTCTGCTGCGCCATCAATATTTTCATTTGCTGTATTTGGGTTTTTCGAAGAACGCTTTTTTTGCAACTCTTCATAAGCTGGTGAACCAGGTGTTGGGTTTCGTTTAATTACGTAGTACTGCTGTCCCCATGTCCAAAGGTTTGTTGTTGACCAATAAATTAAAACACCGATTGGAAAGTTAACACCGGAGACTGCAAAAATAACTGGGAATAAATACAACATGATTTTTTGCTGTTGCAACATCATATTGTTTGAGGAATCCATTTTCGGCATTCCTTTAACCATTAACTGACGCTGTGTTGTAAATGTTGTGGCCGACATAAATGCAATTAATAAAACAGTCACAATTTTTACAGTTCCACTTGAAGTACCTAAGAAGGTTTCCGAAATTGGTGCTCCGAAGAATTCTGCTTGGGCAGCAGATGCGGCGTCCGAGGCAGTTAATACACCTTTTCCTTCTGGCGGATTTTTACCAATTGCGTTAAGAACTGTGAAGAGTGCGAAGAAGATAGGTGCTTGCGCCAAAATAGGAAAACATGATGCGAGCGGGTTTGTCTTATGCTCTTTGTAAAGCTTCATCATCTCTTCAGATTGCTTCTGACGATCGTCCTTGTACTTCTTTTGAATCTCTTTCATGTGAGGTTGTAGCGCTGTTAATGCGCGCTGACTTTTAATCTGTTTAACAAAGAGTGGAATTAAAATAATACGAATAATAATAACCAGGCCGATGATGGCAAATGACCAAGAGACACCGCTCGCCTCACCAAAGATTGGTGATAACAAACCGTGGATAGTTGAGATAACCCATGAAACCGCAACATATAAGGGGTTTAGGATGGTATTCATAGATATAGCACCGGTGCTCTCTCGTGTGTTTTTTGCGTATTTATTGGTACGCCTTTTACAAAATCAACTCCGCCGTTGGACCAAGGGTTACATCGCAGAATTCGCCACGCGCCCATAGCCATTCCTTTAATTCCGTAATTCGCAATTGCGATCTCGGTATAGGAAGAACAGGATGGGTAATATTTACAACGCGGCCCCAAAAGTGGCGAGATGAATCTCTGATAAAAATGAATTGGTGCGATTAATAGGCTTCTCAAGATTTCACCGCATTTTTTTGATCAGCTTTTTTAACCAACTTTGAAATTAATTCAGTAGCCTCAGATTTTAAATCTGCGACGTTTGAAGCCGGCAGTGCTCGGATTACCAGAAGTGAACCTGCCGGAAGTGAAGTTAAGTTAGCCGCGATTATGTGACGGATCTTGCGGGCGACGCTATGGCGGATAACTGAATTTCCAACACTTTTATTGATAATCAAACCGCAACGAGCTGCCTCGCCAGAGTTTGAGAGATGGAGGTATCCAACAAGGCTGTTAGTCGTTGAACGAAGTCCGCTTTTTGTTGCTTTAGCGAAATCTGCGCTGTTAGAAATACGAGCCGTTTTGGCCAGCATTAGAAAAATTAAACCTAGGTCTAAATTCCGTTAGCAATTAAGCCGAAAGGCGTGTGCGTCCCTTTGCACGGCGTGCTGCTAAAACAGCGCGACCTGCACGTGTGGCCATACGAGCACGGAAACCGTGCTTCTTGGCGCGACGACGAACGTTTGGCTGGAAGGTGCGCTTTGTCATGGGGACTCCTTGAAAATCTAACGGGGCTTTGCGTAGCTGCAAAGCGTGCTCAGGTAAGGAGGTAACGGTACGGGTCTGGGGATAAATCGGTCAAACTGGCTTCTTACCCCTTCTAAACCTTCCGTGCTGAAAATTTCTGTGGATAAGCAGTTGCTTTTATTCCGAATAGCCTCTACTTTTCGCTTCTATCCACAGGTGCTCATTGGAATAAAGGGTAAACCTCTCCTTTAGACCCACAGGCTGTGGATAAACATGTGGATTGTTTGCGTAGGTTAATTGACGGGTGGTTTAGACGGTGGATGTTGTAGATCTTGAGCTCACCGCCCTTTGGGGGCGCGTAATCGATGCTGTTGCACTCGATGCACCTCAACATCGCGCATTTTTAACTCTAACTAAACCGCTCGGTTTGTTACCGGGCAATGGCGTAACAAATTTATTGGTTGCGGCTCCAAATGCTTTTGCGAAAGATGTCTTGGAAACCCGCCTTCGTTCAGTTTTAGGTGAGGTTTTATCCCGCGAACTAAATGAGCGAGCAAATATTGCAGTAACTATTGATGAAACTCTAGAAGTTGCAAATAACCCGGCGGCACCTGAGGTTGAAATTGAGATTGCCGCGCCAAAGTCTGGAACTGGGCGAGATGATAATTCCAATAATTCAGTAACTGCAAGCAAAAGTTCTGAGCAATCACAATTAAACCCGCGCTACATTTTTGAAACTTTCGTTATTGGATCTTCTAACCGATTCGCGCACGCCGCAGCTGTTGCTGTAGCTGAAGCGCCCGCAAAGGCGTACAACCCACTGTTTATTTACGGCGAATCTGGTTTAGGAAAAACTCACTTGTTGCACGCGATAGGTGCTTACGCAAAAGAGTTATATGGTAATGTCCGCGTGCGTTATGTTTCCTCTGAAGAATTTACTAACGACTTTATTAACTCAATTCGTGACGATAAAGCTTCGGCTTTCCAGCGCCGTTATCGTGATTTAGATATTTTGTTAGTTGACGATATTCAGTTCTTGGAAAACAAAGAACGTACTCAGGAAGAGTTCTTCCACACTTTCAACACTTTATATAACGCCAATAAACAGATCGTTATTTCAAGTGATCGGCCACCAAAGCAGTTAACTACTCTTGAAGATCGTTTACGTAGTCGTTTTGAATGGGGTTTAATTACCGATATTCAGCCACCTGAAATTGAAACTCGTATCGCGATTCTTCGCAAAAAAGCTGCGCAAGATAAATTAAACGCTCCTGATGATGTTTTGGAATATATTGCCAGTAAAATCTCTACCAACATTCGCGAATTAGAGGGTGCGTTGATTCGCGTTACTGCTTTTGCCTCCCTTAGTCGCCAAGGTGTTGATTTAGGTTTGGCTGAAATTGTTCTAAAAGATTTAATGCCAACCGATGCGGCCCCTGAAATCACCGGCCAAGCGATCATGGCTCAAACTGCGGCTTACTTCAGTTTGACCCTCGAAGACCTTTGTGGCACCTCGCGTTCTCGAGTTTTGGTAAATGCCCGCCAGATCGCGATGTATTTGTGCCGCGAGCTCACTGATCTCTCTTTGCCTAAAATTGGGCAAATGTTCGGCGGCCGCGACCATACGACCGTTATGCACGCCGATCGAAAAATCCGCCAATTAATGGCTGAGCGCCGTTCGATCTATAACCAAGTCACTGAACTAACCAACCGGATTAAGCAACAAGCTCAAAAATAGGTATTTGTCTGATTTGAGGGGAATTACCCCCAGATTGTGTATAAGTTGTGGATAACTGTGGAAAAGGAGGGGTTTTATGTGGGTAACTATTAGCCAAGCTGTTGAAGCGTTAAAACCTGCGTCAGCCTCGCGTTCTTTAAACGGTTTTACCCACAACCTTTCCCACAGGTTAAATGGCTTTAATTCGCCTCTGACTTGGGGTTATTCAAGTTTCCCACAAAAAAGTGCTCTGGCTACTACTACTACATATAACTATATGAAAACACCTGTGCGATTCCCTTTAGTTAATTTTCAATTTGATCAACTATTTAAAATAAAAAACTTGCAAAGTTTTACTACAGCGGGAAGGCTAACCAAATGAAATTCATTGTCGAACAAAACGCACTAGCAGATTGCGTCAATTGGGTTTCCCGTAGTTTATCTACCCGGCCAATTAAAACCGAGCTACTCGGAATAGTAATCGACGCTACTGGTTCAAAAGTTGAACTTTCTGGTTCAGATTTAGAAACATCTAGTAAAGCTAATTTCACAGCACAAATTATCGAAGCTGGAAAAGTTTTGGTTCCTGGAAAGTTGCTGGTGGAAATAACTAGATCGCTACCAAACAAGCCAATTACAATCACTTTAGATGGCACTCGAGTTTTAGTTACTTCCGGCAGCGCAAAATTTACTTTACCAACACTTTCAATAAACGAATATCCAAACTTGCCCGAGCTTCCAGAAAGCACAGGCGTGATAACTAGCGACACTTTCGCAGCCGCGGTTGCCCAAGTAGCAATTGCTGCCGGTCGCGATGACTCACTACCTACCCTTACCGGTGTGCATGTTGAAGTAAATGAGAACACTGTTACTTTGGCCGCGACAGACCGATACCGCCTAGCTGTGCGCGAAATGCAGTGGCAGCCATCAAAACCAGGCGTCGAAACCACCGCTTTATTGCGCGCACGCACATTAGCTGATGCCGCCAAATCACTAACTACTTCTAAAGAAGTTTCTTTATCTCTTGGTTCAGCAGCAAGTCACGACCGTTTAGCTGGCTTTGCCGGTGAAGGTAAAACAATGACTTCACGAATGCTTGATGGAACTTTTCCGCCATACCGACACTTACTCCCGCAAGACATCACTACCACCGCAATTGTTGAAGTCGCACCACTTCTTGATTCAGTCCGCCGAGTAGCTTTAGTAACAGATAAAACAGTTCCGCTTCGTTTGGAATTTACTAACGGCTCACTCTCACTAGAAGCTGGTGCTGGCGAAGAAGCCCAAGCTACCGAGTCAATTGAAATTTTATTAACCGGTGAAGATATTTCAATCGCGTTCAACCCAGTTTTCTTAGCTGATGGTTTAAATGCAGTTGGCACACCGTATGTACAAATTTCCTTTACTGGTTCAAATAAGCCAGCGATTTTGATGGGCCGAGCTACCAAAGATGGCGCGGCTATCGAAAACTATCGTTACTTGTTAATGCCAATGCGTTATGCCTCTTAAGTAAATTTATTCAATCGATAGATACTTAAGATGCGCATCACAAAGTTAGCGCTTAAAGATTTTAGGTCTTACCAAAACTTACAATTAAATCTTCAGCCTGGCGTCAATACCTTTATTGGCGATAACGGCAGCGGAAAAACAAATATCGCCGAGTCACTGATTTATTTAAGTTTTTTATCTTCGCACCGTGTTGCTAACAACCAACCACTCATCTCTCTTGGTGCAACTCAAGCAATTATCCGCGCAGAAATAGAACGAGATGATCGCACCTTACAAATAGATTTAGAAATAAATGTAAGCAAAGCTAATCGCGCCCGAATTAACCAAAACCCAACCCGTAGCCAACGCGAAATTTTAGGTGCTTGTCAAATAGTTTATTTCTCCCCAGAAGATTTAGATTTAGTTCGTGGCGACCCAGGAAACCGACGCGATTTTATAGATCGGTTATTAATCACCCGCAGCCCACGTTTAGCTGGAGTTATTGCTGATTACGAACGCGTTGTAAAGCAGCGTAATACGCTTCTAAAAACTAGATCTAACAGCGCCACTCTTCAACCATGGAGTGAGCAGCTAATAAATATCGGCGCCAATTTAACTGCCGAACGCATTGCGCTAGTAGCTGCGCTAAATCCGTTCGTCACTGAAAATTATCGTAATTTAAATGAAGTCAAACCAGCAAGCATCTCGTATAAATCAAGCTCTGAAGGTTTAAATAGCGATGCAACCAACAATGTCACGGTTTTAACTAACCGACTCGAGGAAGTTCAGTATCAAGAGATTGAACGAGGAACTACTTTAATTGGGCCACACCGTGACGACTTAAAACTCACCATTGGCGACTTTCCGGCCAAAGGATATGCCAGCCACGGCGAATCCTGGTCTATGGCAATCTCATTACGTATCGGTTCTTTTAACTTATTAAAAAAAGAGGGTTCGGACCCAATTCTGATTTTAGATGATGTATTTGCTGAGTTAGATACTTCTCGTAGACTGCAATTAGTTGCTGCAACAAAAATGGCTGAGCAAACAATTATCACCGCAGCAGTCGAAAGTGATCTGCCTGCCGACTTAAACAGTACGAAGTTTTATGTGACACCTGGCCAAGTAAAGGCAGGTAAGTAGGATGTCTAAACGAGATCTCGCTAAAGATTTATTTATTTCATACAAAACTGGTTATATAAAAAAATCTAAACCGGTTCGAGAAGTGAATCTAAACCCAACCGACCCACAATTAATTAGCGATGTTCTAAAAAATTTAATTCAAGACCGCGAATGGCAAAGTGGAATTGCTGAAGGAAATTTATTCGCTAACTGGGAAAATATTGTTGGCGCCGAAATTGCTGAGCACACTGAACCAATTGCGATCCTCGAAGGTGTTCTAACAATTAGAACTTCTTCAACTGCGTGGGCAACTCAATTAAATTTAATCAGCAACGATGTTTTAGCTTCACTACAAGCTAGTGCACCAGGGGCTTTAGTTGAAAAACTTTCAATAATTGGCCCCCAGGGCCCAAGTTGGAAGCGCGGTATCCGAACTATTCGAGGCGCTCGAGGCCCACGAGACACTTTCGGCTAAATCGCCAATAAAGGGTGATTTCTTCCACTCATCTAATAGGAACCCTAAATAGGTAGTAGAAGATCGCTTAAAACCTACCCACAGGGCGAATGACGGCTAGATCTGCAACGCTTTTACCACTAGGATAAAGCCCATTAGCAGCGGGATTTATCCCTAGCCGCCCTCTAGGGCGATTTTTTAAGATCGAAGGAGCGCCACCTGTGGTCGAAAAGTCGGGCAATTACGACGCCAGCGCGATCACCGTCCTCGAGGGTCTAGAGGCGGTTCGTAAGCGCCCCGGCATGTATATCGGCTCCACTGGCGAGCGCGGCCTCCACCATCTGGTTTATGAGGTTGTAGATAACTCAGTAGATGAAGCTTTAGCTGGAATTTGTACCGAAATCAACGTCACCTTGATGGCCGATGGCAGCGTCAAAGTAGTTGATAACGGACGCGGAATTCCGGTCGATATGCACCCAGTTGAAAAGAAACCAGCTCTTGAGGTTGTTTTAACTGTTCTGCACGCCGGCGGAAAATTCGGCGATGGTGGCTACTCAGTATCTGGTGGATTACACGGTGTTGGTATCTCGGTTGTAAACGCACTCAGCACAGATTTAGCTGTGACAGTTTTGCGCGATGGTTTTACCTGGAACCAATCTTATAAATTAGGAGTTCCAACTGCGCCAGTTGCTAAAGGTGCAGCCGCGACAACTACCGGCACCACAGTTCAATTTTGGCCATCAATTGAAATCTTCGACACCACCGATTTCTCATTTGAAATTTTATCTACCCGTTTCCGCGAAATGGCATTTTTAAACCGTGGTCTAACTATTACTTTAACCGATGATCGTGCCGGACATGTTGATGAAAAAGGCGAACAACTACAAGCAGTGTATAAATTCGATGGCGGAATCGCTGACTTTGTTAAGCATTTAAATACCACCCGCGGCGAAACACATAAGTCAATTATTTTTATTGAGAACGAAGATAAAAAAGCGCGCATGTCGCTAGAAATTGCCATGCAATGGAATGCTGGATTCTCCGAATCTGTTTACACATTTGCTAACACAATTAATACCCACGAAGGTGGCGCTCACGAAGAAGGTTTCCGCACCGCTCTTACCTCAATTGTAAATAAATTCGGCGAAGATCAAGGATTTATTAAAAAGAAAGAAGATCGTTTAACTGGCGACGATGTGCGCGAAGGTTTAACCGCCATCGTTTCAATTAAATTAGCTGAGCCGCAATTTGAAGGTCAAACAAAAACTAAACTCGGAAACACCGAAGCCAAATCTTTTACGCAAAAGTGTGTAAACGAGGCTTTAACTGCTTGGTTTGAGCAGAATCCAAATGAAGGTAAAGATATTGTCCGTAAAAGCATTGATGCAGCAGCAGCTCGTGTTGCTGCTCGTAAAGCTCGCGACTTATCACGTAGCCGCAAAGGTTTATTAGAAGGTCGCGGTATGCCAGGTAAGTTAGCTGATTGTCAATGGACTGATCCAGAAAAGTGCGAGCTTTATATTGTTGAAGGAGACTCAGCTGGAGGTTCAACTAAAGGTGGCCGTGACTCACGCAACCAAGCCGTTCTACCTATCCGTGGAAAAATTCTAAACGTTGAAAAAGCGCGTATTGATCGTGTGCTACAAAACAATGAAGTACAAGCTTTAATTACCGCACTTGGTACCGGAATCCATGATGACTTTGATGTTGCCAACTTGCGCTACCACAAAATCATTTTGATGGCCGACGCTGATGTTGATGGTCAACATATTCGAACCCTGTTACTGACACTACTTTTCCGTTTCATGAAACCACTTATTGAAGGCGGCTTTGTTTACTTAGCTTCACCACCACTTTATAAATTAAAGTGGGGCGGTAAGGAACCAGTTCAATATGCATTCTCTGATCGCGAGCGCGATGGCATGATCAAGATTGGTATCGATGCCGGCAAACGTTTACCAAAAGAAGATGGAATTCAACGCTTCAAAGGTTTGGGTGAGATGCCAGCTAAAGAACTTTGGGATACCACCATGGATCCAGAACACCGCGTACTTATCAAAGTAACTCTTGATGATGCAGCGGCTGCCGATGATTTATTCTCAGTCTTAATGGGTGAAGATGTTGAACCACGTCGCTCATTTATCCAACGCAACGCCAAAGACGTTAGATTTTTGGATATTTAAATGGATGAAATAAGAAAAGATTACGATCGCCAAGAAACTGTCGACCTACAGGTCGAGATGGCTCGCTCTTATTTAGATTACGCAATGTCGGTCATCGTGGGCCGCGCCCTGCCAGATATCCGCGATGGACTAAAGCCTGTTCATCGCCGCGTTCTATACGCAATGTATGACGCTGGTTACCGCCCAGATAAGGGTTATTACAAGTCTTCTCGCATCGTAGGTGACGTAATGGGTAATTACCACCCACACGGTGACACCGCTATTTACGATGCAGTAGTTCGCTTGGCTCAACATTGGTCACTTCGATATCCATTAGTAGATGGCAATGGAAACTTTGGTTCGCCAGGTAACGACCCAGCTGCAGCTATGCGTTACACCGAAGCTCGTCTGTCACATATAGCCATGGAAATGATGCGCGATATCGATGAAGATACCGTTGATTTTTCACCAAACTACGATGGCCGCTCTCAAGAGCCAAATGTTTTACCTTCACGTTTCCCAAACTTATTAGTTAACGGCAGCGCTGGCATCGCAGTTGGTATGGCTACAAATATTCCACCGCATAACTTGCGCGAAATTGGCGAAGGTGTGGCTTGGGCACTTGCACACCCAGAAGCCAAATCTGATGAACTGCTAGAGCAGTTAATGAAAATTGTTAAAGGTCCAGATTTTCCAACTAAAGCACTGATTGTTGGTCGCACCGGTATTGAATCCGCGTATCGCACTGGTCGTGGATCAATCACTATGCGCGCAGTTGTACAAGTCGAAGAAATTAATAAACGCACCTGTTTAGTTGTTACTGAGCTGCCTTATCAAGTTAACCCAGATAACTTAGCTCTAAAAATTGCCGAGCTAGTTAAAGATGGAAAAATTAAAGGTATTGCCGATGTCCGCGATGAAGGTAACGAGCGCCTTGGCCAACGTTTAGTAATTGTTTTACAAAATAGCGCGATTCCAAAAGTAGTTTTAAATAATCTTTATAAGCAGACACAACTACAAGATACTTTTGGTGCAAACATGTTGGCACTAGTCGATGGTGTCCCTCGCACACTCCGTCTTGATGAATTTATTAAGTACTACATTGATCACCAAGTCGAGGTAATTGTTCGCCGCACTAAATATCGTTTAGTTGAAAAAGAGCGTCGCGCACATATCTTGCAAGGATATTTAAAAGCCCTCGATGCCCTCGACGCCGTTATTGCCTTAATTCGCGCTTCAACTACCCCTGAAGAAGCCCGCACCGGCTTAATGAAGTTACTCGATGTTGATGAGATCCAAGCTAACGCAATTCTAGATATGCAGTTGCGTCGCATTGCCGCTCTTGAACGCCAGAAGATTAATGATGAATACGACACTTTAATGGCCGACATCATTGAGTTAAATGCAATTTTAGTTAGCCCAGAAAAACAGCGCGAAATAATCGCGACCGAACTAACTGAAGTAGTTGCTAAATATGGCGATGATCGCCGTTCGCAGATTGTGGCTAGCGAAGGCGACTTCTCAGCCGAAGATTTAATTCCAGATCAAGATGTAGTTGTAACGATTACGCGCGGTGGTTATGCCAAGCGAACCATGGCTGATCTATATCGCTCACAGCGTCGCGGTGGCCGTGGCGTTAAGGGTGCTTCACTCAAGCAAGACGATGTAGTCGATCATTTCTTTGTGGCATCAACTCATGACTGGTTATTGTTCTTTACTAATCAAGGTCGCGTCTATCGCGCAAAAGTTCACGAACTACCTGATGCCGGTCGTGATGCCCGTGGTCAACACGTTGCTAACTTGCTGGCATTTAAACCAGAAGAAACTATTGCCCAAGTTCTTTCAATTAAGGATTACAACGCGGCACCTCACTTGGTCTTAGCAACTAAGTCAGGTTTGATTAAAAAGAGCGCGTTGATTGAATATGACTCACCTCGCGCTGGTGGGCTCATTGCAATTGCACTTAAAGGCGAAGACGAAGTTGTTAGCGCCGCTTTAGTTGATGCTGGCGATGAACTTTTGCTAGTTTCCAAAAAAGCTATGTCAGTTCGTTTTGCAGTCGATGATGACTCACTTCGCCCAATGGGTCGCTCCACAAGTGGAGTTATCGGAATGAAGTTCCGCGCAGAAGATGAACTGTTAACAATGGCGCGAATTACCGCCCAACATGCTGGCGATACTTTTGTTTTCACCGCAACCGACGGGGGTTACGGTAAGAAAACCCCACTCGATGAATATCGCTTACAAGGCCGTGGTGGCATTGGTATCAAAGCGGCAAAAATTGATGAAAATTCCCGTGGTTCACTAGTTAGCGCACTTGTTCTACGCAATGAAGATGAAATCCTGGCCATCACATCAAGCGGCACTGTTATGCGCACACCTACGGCCGAAGTTCGCCAAACCGGTCGTGACTCCATGGGGGTTCGCCTAGTCAACCTCGACGTTGGGGCGCAACTCTTATCCGTGACTTGTAACCCTGAAGAATCAGGGGCGACTTCCCCTACAGAATCTGCTTAGATACGCACGAGTTTTGGTTAAGTGGCGACTTCGGGGTAACCTTTGGCGCTTACCGTAGATGAATCCATTATCTACGGGCCTATAGCTCAGCCTGGTTAGAGCGCTTCCCTGATAAGGAAGAGGTCGATGGTTCGAGTCCATCTAGGCCCACCCCCCGCTCAACACGGGGACCTAGCTCAATTGGTAGAGCACCGCCTTTGC
>Ga0315902_10002691_pt1 | contig 27329 bp, 19 predicted proteins | sample LakEriMetagenome_9_FD_203523 | JGI IMG/M metagenome (GOLD analysis project Ga0315902, IMG submission 203523) | Freshwater fungal communities from buoy surface, Lake Erie, Ohio, United States - Buoy 12 MA117 | ecosystem: Environmental > Aquatic > Freshwater > Lake > Lake biofilm | place: USA...
GGCGAAGCACTCCTGCACGGCCGCGGTGTGCCGCTCGTAGGCCCGCTTGTAGTGATCCGCATGCTCGACGATGGAGAGCAGGCCCCATGCCGCCGGGTCGGTCTCCGGCCGACCGCGGAGCAGATTTCGGAGTTCCTCCTCCCGGTCGTAGATCCGCGCGTGGATGTCCGACCAGCCCGGATTCATGCCGCCGCCGTGATGGCACAGGGACGCGAACCAATCGTCCGGATCCCGGGTGAGGAGGATGAACTTCGCGTCGGGAAATCGGGCCGCGAGGTGGCGGTGGAAACCCGGGCACCACCACGGGTCGTCCTCCAGGATCTCCGCCGACCGGAACTCGTCGGCCGCGAAGATCTCCTCGTAGCGGCCCTCGAACCAGAGCCGGGTCCAACCCCGACGCACCGCGGTGGGCGAGCCGGCACGCACCAGCCCGTGGGCCTCCAGCCAATCTCCCACCGAGGTCGTGCCGCTGCGTTGCATCGACACGCAGAACACGCGGCACGGCGGCCTGGTGCGGGCGGCCCGCACGCGGGCCGGACGCGTCTCGATGGCATCCACGTGGGCCGCCGTGAGCCGGACGACCGGCGCGGCGTCGTCCGGCGGCGATCCGTCGAGCCAGCCGGTCGCGTAGCCTCCGAAGACCTCGGCGAGTGCCTCCATCTCCGTGCGGTAGGCGGCCTCGATCCGCGTCCGCAGGGAGTCGGGGATCGGCCGCGGATCGGCCGTCTCGTTCACACGGCTCCGGATCGCCGCGTCGTCCACCGGCACGTCGGCGAGCCCGAGAAACCCGAACACGCCCCGCAGGGCCTCGCGCGGCTGCCTGGCGAGGCCGTCCTGGAACGCGATCAGCACCTGCGCCGGGTCGTAGCGGCGGCAGTACCTCGCGATGGTCCGGGTGTATTCCCCGCGCGGCCTGCCGTTCGACGAGTCGAAGAGCCGCATCGCGGCGGCGTCGCCTGCCTGGAGCGTGCCGAAGCCGTGCATCATCTTGCACTGGGCCCAGAACCGCTCCACGGGATGCCGCAGCAGGAACACGAGCTTCGCCGCCGGGGCGACGGCATGCATGTGCGCGATCTCGGCGTCTCCGCAGATGGCGTACCGCGGCGTGATCTCCCCCGCGATGCTGGCCGCGGGCGCCGGGGCGAAGAGCATCCGATACCAATCGTCGTCCTGGTCGAGGAACTCGTAGGCGGCCCGCCACGCGGCCCCGTGGAAGTCGCCCGCCTTGGCGAGCCCTTCGATCGCGGCGACCGCCTCCTCGAGCCGTGCGGAGTCGGACAGCCTGTCGGCCGCGGTCGCGGGCGGGAAGACGGCGCCCTCGAGGGGGCGATCGAAGTAGTGCAATTCGGCCACGGGCGGCATCCACACGCCCGGGTGCCGCGCCAGCTGCGTGCGCAACCACCAGGTGCCCGCCTTCTGGGCTCCGATGCCGATGAAGTCGGGTGGTCGCGGTTGCATCGCTCGTCCATGAGGGCCGGGCGCGGGCCGGCAAACCGGGGCCCGGATCAGCCCTTCCAGAGCACGAAGCCCTCGATGGCCTCGTATTCCGGCAGCCCGAGCCGGTCGTAGAGCCGCGCCGTCTCGCGGTTGCGATCCTCGGCCCGCTGCCAGAACTCGCGGGGATCCGTCGGCCCCGGGAACAGGGCCCGATCCTTCTGGCTCTCGTGCTTGAAGATCGCCATCCGCTTGCGCTCGACCTCGTCCGGCGAGAGCGGCACCGCCATGTCGATCTCGTGCGGCTCCCACTCCTGCCAGGCGCCGCGATACAGCCAGAGCTCGCACTCCCGGGCCCAGTCGTGCTCCCGCGCGGCTTCGACCGCCTGGGTGATCGCCATCAGGCACACGCGGTGCGTGCCGTGCGGGTCGGAGAGGTCGCCGGCGGCATACACCTGGTGCGGCCGCACCCGCGCGAGCAGATCCCGCGTCAGCCGGATGTCATCCTCGCCGATCGGCTTCTTGCGCACCCGCCCGGTCTCGTAGAAGGGCAGGTCGAGGAAGTGGATGTTCTCCGCCTTGACTCCCGAGTAGCGGGCGGCCGCCCGGGCCTCCGTCCGCCGGATCAGCCCCTTGACCTGTTGCAGTTCCGGGATGTCCACCGCGCCCGGGCCCTTCGAGCGCAGGAAGCCGCGGATCCGCTCCACGATCTCGCCCGCCTCGGTGCCGGCGCCGAACGTGCGACAGAACTCCTCCACGAAATCGACGTGCCGGTCGGCCGATTCGTCCCACACGGCGATGTTGCCGCTGGTTTGGTAGGCCACGTGCACCTCGTGCCCCTGCTCGCAGAGGCGGATCAGCGTGCCGCCCATGCTGATCACGTCGTCGTCGGGATGGGGGCTGAAGACGATCACCCGCTTGGGAAACTCGTCGGCCCGCGGCCGGCCGCCGCCGGCGTTGACCTCGACGCCCCGGATCCGCCGTGGCCTGCCCGGCTTCCCGCCCGGCCAGCCGCTGATCGTGTCCTGCATCGACCGGAAGATGTCGATGTTGATGTCGTACGCCCGGCCGCGGGCCGAGAGCAGGTCCTGCAGGCCGTGCTCGTTGTAGTCCTCGTCGGTGAGCTTGAGGATCGGCTTCTCCAGCTTCAGCGCCAGCCAGATCACCGCCTTGCGGGCCAGGGCGTCGGTCCACTCCAGGCCCATCGACTCCAGCGGCCCGACCAGCCACGGCGACTCGAACCGCGACAGCCGCGCCGCCGCCGCCCTGTCGAGCACGAACCGCGCGTCGGCATGCTGCTGCAGCGCGCTGGCCGACACGTTGATGCACGGCGGCTCCTCCACCGCGCGGCGGACCACCGGCGCCTTGTGCTCGCCGAAGGCCAGCAGCACGACCCGCCGGGCGTCGAGGATCGAGCCCACGCCCATGGTGATCGCCTGCCGGGGCACGTTCCACTCGCCGAAGAAGTCGTTGGCGGCGTCGCCCCGGGTGACGCTGTCGAGCGTGATCAGGCGGGTGCGGCTCTCCAGCGGGCTGCCCGGCTCGTTGAAGCCGATGTGGCCGGTGCGGCCGATGCCCAGGATCTGCAGATCGATGCCGCCCGCGGCACGGATCCGTTCCTCGTACCGGACGCAGGCGGCCATGATGTCGGCCCGGGCGAGCGTGCCGTCGGGAATGTTGACGGCGGCGGCGGGAATGTCCACGTGGTCGAACAGGTGCTCCCGCATGAAGCGGTGGTAGCTCTGCAGCGCGTCGGGCTGGATCGGCCAGTATTCGTCGAGGTTGAACGTGACCACGTCCTTGAACGACAGCCCTTCCTCCTCGTGGAGCCGGATCAGTTCGTCGTAGACGCCCACCGGCGTGCTGCCCGTCGCCAGGCCGAGCACCGTCTTCTTGCCGGCCGCGGTCCGCGACGCGATCAGGTCGGCGATCTCACGGGCCACCGCCCGACTGGCGTCCCGGGGCTGGTCGTAGACCGACACGGGCACCCGCTCGACGGTGGTGACGTGGGGCAGCGGACCCCGGTAGATCGGCACGGACGTGGCGACCGACGGATCGGCGGACATGGCGGCAGCTCCTGGCAACGGCTGGCGGAAGCCCGAGAATTGTGATGGACGCCGCTCGGTTAGCCAAGCAGGGCCTGCCGCATCTGGTCGAGCACGACCGCGAGCCGAGCCGTGTCGCCGCCGCCGACCTCGGCGGAAACCCAGCCCGTGAAGCCGATTTCCCCGAGCGCGGCCCGCACGGCGGCCCAGTCGATGTCGCCGTCGGCGATGTCCACGAAGCCCTTCCGCTTGCCCTCCTTGTCGGCCCGGGCGTTGGAGTAGCCCTTGATGTCGAGCTTCGCGATCCGCGGCCCGAGGCCGCGGACCCAGGCCGCGACGTCGCCGTACCGGGCGTGGTTGCCGAGATCGAAGAACGCGCCGACCCAGGGGCTGTGGAAACTGTCGATGTAGTCGGCGAACGGTCGCACGCTCTGATCGCGAGCACCGTCGTCCTCGTAGAAAAGTCCGTTCCACACGTTCTCGAACAGGATCCGCTGGCCGAGTGCCGCCGCGAGCGGGATCGCCTTGCGGATCTCCGCCCGGGCCCGATCCGGCCCCTCGGGCCCGTCGTCCGCATTTCCGATCACGATCAGCACGCTGCTGCCGCCGGCGGCGTGCGACACGCGGATGCAATGCTCGAGGTTCGCCAGCGCCTTGGCCCGCGTCGCCTCGTCGGGGCTCGTGAGCCTCGCCTTCCAGTGCTCGTGGTTGATGGCGTCGTGGATGAACACGCCCGTCTTGGCGGCCGCGTCCCGCAGGCCCGCGGGCGTGACGGACGCCGCCTCGTCGAAGTCCACGCCATCCAGGCCGGCGTCGCGGGCCGACGCCAGCCGCTCCTCGAGCGAGGCCCCCCGGGTCATGGAGTACTTGCAGGAGAAGAGCAGCCCGCGCGGCGGAAGCGGCGGCACCGGCACCGGGCACGAGGGAGCCGCGGCCGTTTCCCCGGCGCCGGCGGGCAGGACGAACGTCACCGCCGCCCCCGTGGCGGCCAGCAGATCCCGTCTGCGGATCGTCATCACCGATGGCCCTCGAGATGCGGCGGCGCAGAGCCCCCTCGGGACCGTGATGACCGGAGGTTCCCCGCGGCCGGTCATGCTACCATGCGACCGCGGAACGCATCGACTCCAGCACGACTCCCAGCCGCGGTGAGGTCTCCATGTCCGGCCCCGTCACGCACTGCGAATCCCGTGCGCCGCTGCCGCACGACGGCCACTGCGCGTCGCGGCGACGGTTTCTCGGGGCCGGCGCCACGGCCGCCGCGGCCGCGGGCCTGATGGCCCATGCCGCCGAGGCCGCCGCCGATCCCCGCCCGCTGCGGCTCGGCATCGTGGGCTGCGGAGGCCGTGGGGCCGGCGCCGTCGATGATTGTTTGTCCATCAACGAGGGCGTGACCCTCGTCGCCGCCGCCGACCTGCATCCGGCGAAGTGCGAAACCCTCCGCCAGGCGATCGCCGCGGCCCACCCGGGCAAGGTCGCGCTCGACGACGCCAAGCTCCACGGCGGTCTCGACGGCTACAAGCGGGTGCTCGACGACCCGGCGGTGGACGTCGTCCTGCTGACCACCTCTCCCGGGTTCCGACCCCGCCACATCCGCGAGGCGATCGAGGCGGGCAAGCACGTGTTCGCCGAGAAGCCTGCCTGCGTCGATCCGGCTGGCTACCGCATCTGCCTGGAGGCGCACGATCGGGCCGTGGCCAAGGGCCTGGCCATCGTCACCGGCACCCAGTACCGCCGGCAGACGAACTACGTCGCTGCGGTCGAGCAGATCCGCCAGGGGGCGATCGGCGACATCGTCTCGGCCACGACCCGCTACTGCGCCGACGGCATCTGGTACCGTACCCGCAAGCCCGGCATGAGCGACGTGCAGTATCAGCTCGACAACTGGATGCACTTCATCTGGCTGAGCGGCGACCAGATCACCGAGCAGGCCGTCCACAACCTCGACACCATCAACTGGGTGATGGGGACGAATCCGGTGTCCGCCTTCGGCTGCGGTGGCCGGTTCACCCGGCCGGAGGACAGCGAGATGTGGGACTCCATGAGCATCGACTACGAGTATCCGGGCCAGCGGATCGTGTCGTTCATGTGCCGCCAGATTCCCGGCGCCCAGGGCGACAACGGCAGCGTGATCCACGGCACCGCGGGCCGCTGCGAGATCGGCGCCACGAACCGCGGGTCGCGGATCGTGGACCGGGCCGGCAGGCAGGTCTGGGAGATGAAGGGCAGCATCTCGGCCGCCTACAAGCAGGAGCACAAGGATCTCATCGACTCGATCCGCGCCGGCAAGCCGATCGTGGAACTGCGACAGACGGCCGACAGCTCGCTCGTGGCCGTGCTCGGCCGGCTGGCCGCCTACACCGGCCGCGCGGTCACGTTCGACTTCCTCGCCAACGAATCGAAGCTCGACCTCTTTCCGGCCGACCTGCGCTGGGACGGCACGCTGCCGCCGCCCCGCCACGCGGTGCCGGGGCGGACGAAACTGGTGTAAGCCGCCTCCGGCGGCATCCCCGTGGCCCGGCCGTGGCCGCCCTTCATCGACGCCCGGCGAGCACATGGCCATGGATCTCCACGTGGAACGGCAGGAACGTGGCGACGGCCTCACGCTGGTCGTCACGGGGCGGCTCGAGGCCGAGACGGGCGGCGAGCTGACGCGGCTGGTGGACGAGGAACTGCGACGCGGCGTGCCCGCCATCGCGCTCGACCTCGCGGGCGTCAGCTTCCTCAGTTCCGCCGGCATCCGGGTGCTCTTCGAAACGCACCGCGCCGCCCAGGCCACCGGGGGCAGCTGCCTGATCCATGCCGCGAGCGAGCCCGTCCGCAGGGTGCTCGAGCTCACGCGGCTCGCCCCGCTGCTGATGGCCGGCCGCGGCGCGGACCCGCCGCGGGCGGCCGCGCGGCCCACGGCGGCAGCGACCACGCTGCACGCCGAGGGCATGACGCTCGTCGGATGCGAGACGCCGACCGGCGGCCTCCAGGGCATCCCGGTCGGGGCCGCGGGCGACGCGGCCCGCTGGAGCGTGAAGCATCCGCTGCCCCGCCACACCTGCGGCCTCGGCCTCGGGGCGCTCGCCGACGAGCCGCCCGTCCCCCAGCGGGCCGGCGAGCTCGTCGCCGCCTGCGGCGCGGTGTTCCATCGGCCGCCCCGCCCCTTCACGGCCGTGGACTATCTCGTGGGCACCGGTGATCTCGTGCCGGCCGCGCAGTTCATCCGCGGCCTCGTCTGGCACGGCCTGCCCTCGGGCCGTGCGGCCTTCGAGCCCGCCGCCGACGAACCGGCCGTGCCGATCGCCGCCCTGGCCGCCGTCGCCCTCGCGCAGAGCGCCGCATCCACGGCCGCCTTCGTCGTGGCCGGCGAGGTGCATGGCCTGGTCGGCGCCGAGCTGATCCGCCCGCTCGCCGAGGCGACGCCGGGCGACGCCCCGGCCGCCGCCGACCGCGACGTCGCCGCCCGCTGGCTCTCGTTCTCCCGCGAGCCCGTCCACCCGCGGCGCACGGCGCTGGCCGTGGGGGTCGTGTGTCGGGGCCGGCCCACGGGCCCGCTCGCCGAGTTCGTGCGGCCGCTCGGCCACGGCGACCTGCACGGCCACGTGCACGCCGTCGTGTTCCCGCTGCGGCCCCTGCGCCGCGCGGCCCTCGACCTGGCCACGACCGTCACCGACCTGGCCGGCTCCGAGCCGATCGCCGTCATGCATCTGCTCGACGACCCCGAGCCCGTGCTGGGGAGCGGCCGCTCGGAGTTCGTGCGGGGCTGCTGCTGGTTCGCCCCGCTCGCGGTGTCCGGGGAGGCGGCCTCATGATCACGCTGCTCTCCACCTGGACATTCGGCCTCGCCCTGGGGTTCGTCGCCCTCGGCGTGTTCGTGAGCTACCGCCTGTTCTCGTTTCCCGACATCACGACCGACGGCTCGTTCACGCTCGGAGCGGTCGTCACCGCGGTGGTGCTGGTGGCCGGCGGCGATCCGGTGGTCGCCACGGTCGCGGGCATGGCCTCCGGCGGCCTGGCCGGCGCGGCCACGGCGTCGGTTCATGCGTTCCTCGGCGTCGAACGCCTGCTGGCCGGGATCCTCGTGACCACCGCCCTGGCGAGCGTGAACCTCGTCGCCCTCGGCCGCAGCAACGTGCCGCTCTCCGGCACGGCCACGATCTTCGACCGGGCCGAGGCGGCCGCCGGCCCCGCCATCGCCCGGCTCACCGGCGGCGACCCCGCCGTGGCCGGCGAGGCGGCGCGGACCCTGCTCGCGCTCGCGCTCGTGGCCATGGCGATCGGCGGCATCTACGTCTTCTTCCGCACGCGGCTCGGCACCGCGATGCGGGCCGGCGGCGACACGCCCACGATGGCCCGGGCCCTGGGCCGCGACACGGGACTGCTCACCGTGGCCGGCCTGGCGATCGCCAACTCGCTGACCGCGTTGGCGGGGTCGCTCGTCGCGCAGTACCAGGGTTTCACCGACGTGCAGATGGGGATCGGCATGGTCGTGTGGGGCATGGCCAGCGTGTTCCTCGGCGCCGCGCTCGTGGGGCCGGCGGGCCTCGGCGGCGCGCTGACCGCTGCGGTCGCCGGCAGCGTCTCCTTCCGGCTCCTCGTCGCCGCGGCCCTGCGGGCGGGCCTCGATCCCGACTGGCTCAAGGCCGCCACGGCCCTCGTCGTGCTCGCCGCCCTCGTCGCCCCGCGGCTCCTCGCCCGTCGCCGCCATGCTTGAGCTCCGCGCCGCCACCGTGACCTTCGCCTCCCCGGGCGGCCCGACCGTGCGGGCCGTGGACGGCGTGTCGTGCACCGTGCCGCAGGGGGAGTTCGTGGTCGTGATCGGCACCAACGGGTCGGGCAAGAGCACGCTGCTCGGCGCCGTCGCCGGCACGGTGCGGCTCGATGCCGGCTCGATCCACGTCGCCGGCCAAGACGTCACCGCCTGGAGCGAGCACCGCCGCGCCGCGCTGGTCGGCCGCGTGTTCCAGGATCCGCGGGCCGGCACGGCGGGCAGCCTCACGGTGCTGGAGAACCTGGCCGTCGCCGCCTGCCGCGGCAGACGGCCCGGCCTCGGCTGGGCCACGGGCCGCGGTCTGCGGGACGAGGCTGCCGCCCGCCTGTCGCGGATCGTGCCCGGCCTCGAGGCGCGGCTCGACCAGCCGATCGGCTCGCTCTCGGGCGGCCAGCGGCAGATCGTCACGCTCCTGATGGCGACCTGGCACCGGCCCGAGCTTCTGCTCCTCGACGAGCACACCGCCGCGCTCGACCCGGCCGCCGCCGACCGCGTCGTGCAGGCCACCGCGCGGATCATCCGTGATGGCAAGCTCACGGCGCTGATGGTCACCCACTCGCTCGCCCAGGCCGCCAGCCTCGGCGATCGGCTGCTGCTGGTGCACCGCGGCCGGATCGTGCTCGACGTCGCCGGGGCCGCCAAGCGGCGGCTCACGGCCGAGGATCTGGCCGACCGCTTCGACCGCCTGCGGCGGGCCGACCAGCTCGACGACGCCGCGGCCCGCACCCTCGCCACGCTCTACGTGTAGCCCCGCCATGCATGTCCCGACCACGTTTTTCCGCCGCATGCTGCCCACGCTCCTGCTGCTCGCGGGCGGCTCGGCCCTGCTCCTCGCCACGGACCGCGCCGGTGGAAGGCGGTCGCTGCCGGCCGTGGCCGTGCTCCAGCAGGTGAGCACGGCGGTCCTCGACGACGCGGTCCGCGGCATGATCGAGGGGCTCGCGGAACGCGGCTACGTGGACGGCAGGACCGTGACGATCCGTCGCTACAACGCCGAAGGCGACCTGGCGCAGGCGAACGCCATCGCCCGCGAGATCGCCGGTGGTCCGTTCGACGTCGCGCTCACCTCCAGCACGCCCTCCCTGCAGGCGCTGGCCACGGCCAACGCCCGCGGCCGCGTGCTGCACGTGTTCGCCGCGGTCGCCGATCCCTTCTCAGCCGGCGTGGGCCTCGATCGCCGCGACCCGCTCGTCCACCCCCGGCACCTCGTCGGCTACGGCAGCCTGGCGCCCGTGGACGCCACCTTCGGCATCCTCCAGCGGATCAACCCCGCGGTGCGCAGGATCGGCGTGGCCCACAATCCCGCCGAGAGCAATTCGCGGCGGTTCATGGAGCTGGCCCGGGCCTCGTGCCGGGCCCGCGGCATCGAGCTGCTGGAGGCGGCGGTGGAGAACTCCTCCGGCGTGCTGGAAGCGATCCAGGCGACGATCGCCCGGGGCGCGGAGGCGATCTTCGTGCCCGGCGACACGACCGTGGCGAGCGTCATCGACTCGATCGTCGCGACGGCGGCGAAGGCGGGGCTGCCGGTGTTCACGGTCGTGCCCGGCCGGCCGGATCGCGGCACGCTGTTCGACGTCGGCTTCGACTTCCGCGAGGTCGGGCTGCTCGCCGGCCACACCGCCGGCGACCTGCTGGCCGGGGCCGACCCGGCCACGATCCCGATCGGCGAGACCGCCCGTGAGATCCCGCCCCGGCTGACGCTGAACCTCGCCGCCCCGGGCTACGATCGGACCCGCTGGCGGGTGCCGGACGAGCTTCTCGCCCAGGCCCGGGTGCTCGTGGACGACCGCGGCACCCGCGAGCAGCCCGCGGCGGTGCTGGAGGGACCGTTCACGGAGCCGGCGGACCGCTGAGGCCGCGGCCGTTGGCATTGAGCGGTCCCCGCCCGCCGGGTACGTTCCCGCCCGCTTTCGGACGCCCCCGGGGACGCCGCCTTGAACACCGCGACAGCGTGCCTGGTGACGCTGGCCGCCGCGAGCAGCGGGCTCTACGCGCTGGCCTGGGTGCTGCTCCACGCGTGGGCCGCCTGGCAGCGGCGGCATCCCGGCATCGCGGCCGCGGGCGGCGTCACGGTGCTCAAGCCGCTGTGCGGCGCCGACGACGAGCTGGAGCGGAATCTCCTCTCCTTCTTCCGCCTCGAGCACGCCCCGCTGCAGCTCGTGTTCGGCGCGGCCGCCGCGGACGACCCCGCGCTCGAGGTCGTCCGCCGCCTGGCCCGCCGCCATCCCGGCCGCGACGTGGCGATCGTCGTCGGGTCGAACGAGTCGGCCGCGAGCCCCAAGGTCGGCCTCCTCGAGGCCCTGCTGCCTCACGCCCGGCACGACATCGTCCTCCTCTCCGACAGCAACGTGCGGATCGCCGCCGACGAGGTGAGCCGCGTGCTCCCCGGCTTCGCCGATCCGCGGGTGGGCATGGTGCACCAGCCCGTCGTCGGCGTCGGCGAGCGGACGCTGGCCGCCGCGTTCGAGAACCTCCACTACACGGAGTTCGCCGGCTTTCTCTCCGTGGCGGCCACGGTGCTTTCCGGCCAGCATGCGGTGAACGCCAAGGGGCAGTGGGTGCGACGGGCCGCGCTGGCCGACGTCGGCGACTTCGCGGGCGTCCGCGACCACGGCGCCGACGACTACGTCCTCGCCCAGCTCGTGCTCGCCCGCGGCTGGCGGCTGCGGCTGGCGCCCGTGCCCGTGCGGACGGTGCAGGCGGAATGGTCGTGGCGGAAACTGGCCCTGCGGCACCTGCGGCACTCGGGCCTGCGCCGCCGGATGGTGCCGTGGGCCTACCCGCTCGAGCTGCTGCTCAACCCCGTGCCGTGGGCCTTGGCCCTGCTGGCGACCGAGTGCGCGGCGGCCGCGGCCCCGCTGGTCGCCCTCAAGATGGCGGTCGAGATTTCCGCGGCCCGCACGCTCCGCGGCCGGCCGCTCGCCTGGCGGCATGCCCTCGCCATCCCGGTGAAGGATGTGCTCTACTTCGTGGGCTGGTTCGCGTCGTTCGGCGTGCGCACGGTGTCCTGGCGGGGCCGGGCCTACGGCATCGGGCCCGGCGGCCGACTCACCCCGCTCGACCCGCTGTCGGCGCCGGACATCGCCACCCGCTCCGCCGCGTGAGGCCGATCGCCGGGAGATCCCCTGGCAGGCGGCACGAGGAGATCGATCGATGCGTTGGCTTCTGACGAGCTTGCTGCTGCTGCCGGCCGTGGTCGCCGCAGCCGAGCCGCCGCTCCGCGTGGGGATGGAGCTTTCCTATCCGCCGTTCGAGATGACCGATCCGCAGGGCCGGCCGACGGGCGTGAGCGTGCGGCTCGCGGAGGCGCTCGGCCGGCACCTCGGCCGCGAGGTCGTGATCGAGAATATCGCGTTCGACGGCCTGATCACCGCGCTCAAGGCGGGCAAGATCGACTGCGTGATTTCGTCGCTCACGGCCACGCCCGAGCGGCGCAAGTCGATCGCCTTCTCCGAGCCGTACGTGAAGACGGGCCTGGCGCTGCTGGTGGCCACCGCGTCGCCCGTGCGGTCGGCCGCGGACCTCGACGCCCCCGGCCGCGTCGTCGCCGTGAAGAAGGGCACGACCGGCCATCAGTACGCCGCCACCAGCCTGAAGCGGGCGCGGGTGCTGGTGCTCGACAAGGAGTCGGCGGCCGTCCTCGAGGTCGCGCAGGGCAAGGCCGACGCGTTCATCTACGACTCGCTCTCCGTGTTTCAGAACCATCGTCGCCATCCGGAGCAGACCCGTGCCATCCTGGAGCCGTTCCGCGAGGAGACCTGGGCGATCGGCCTGCGGCCCGGCGACGACGAACTGCGGCGCCGCGTCAACGAGTTCCTGGAGGCCTTCCGCGCCGCGGGGGGGTTCGAGCGGCTCGGCGACGAGTTCCTTGCGGAAGAGAAAGCCTTCTTCAAGGCCCGGGGCCTGCCATTCTACTTTTGACGGCCGCGGCGAGACCCTCGTGTTCGACTCCCCCGCGGATGGCCGCTCGTGCCATCCAAGCATCCATTGACGACCGAGCGAGCCCGGAAGTACCGTCAAGTCATGCGTTTCCGCCTGCCGCGCGTCCTGGCGATCCTCACGGCCTGCTCGACCGTGCTTGCGGGAATGCCGCTTTGGGCCGCGGGCCAGATCTGCGGCCCCGATCACGGCTGCTGCATCGCGGCCGCTCCCTGCGACGCCGAGCGGCAGTCGCTCGGCGAAAGTTTCGAGGAGGAGCGGAAGCAGGAGGAGGAGCAGGAGGAGACGGATTCGGAACTGATCCTCTTCGCCGGTCCACCCTCCATCCCGGCCCCGCATCAGGGTCCTGACGAAGTGGCCGGTGCCGAAGCCTCGCGGACGGCCGTGACTTCGGCCGGGAAAGACCGCTCCATCCGCGGCCCGCCGGCCCGCTGACCGCCCGCGCGGCGATCTCCTGCGCGGGCACCCTCGCCCGCCCGGGTTCTCCGGGCGGATCGTTCCCGCGTCGCCTTCTTGGTGGCGTCGCGGAAAGCCAGTCCGACCCCTCGCCGCCGGTTCCCACATGACAGTTCCCGACAGCCCTCGCGACGCGGTCGCCCGCGCCATCGCTGCCACGGCAGGGCTCCTGCCCACGCAGGGACCGATCGACGTCTTCGTCGCCCAGAACATCCTCCAGGGATTCGAGGACCGGCCGTTCGAAGCCGCCGTCGTCGAGGCTGCAGGCATCTTCGGCACGGAGCCCTTCATGCCGGAATCGGTCTACCGGGAGGAGATGGCCCGTGGCCGCATTCACACGGCCGACCTCGAGGCGGTGATCGACGCCGACCTCGGCGCCGCGGGCGACAAGCGACTGGCCGCCGGGCGTGTCACCCTCCGCGCGTTGCTCCTGGCGCTGCTCGAGCATCCCGTCCACCAGGAGGACGACGATACGGTCCGCTGGACGCTGACCGAGCGACAGCCGTTCGCGACCGCAGACGCCCAAGACCTGTGGCACGCCTGCATGGAGTGTGTGTCGCTTTTTCGCCCGGCCCTCATCCACTCCCGCCCCCCCGCGCGACCTCGCGACCTGATCGTGGCCGTCGCCCCGACGCTCGATACCGACGCCCTCGTGCATCCGCGCCTGATCCGGCTGTGCGCCGCATTTCTCGACCAGGGTGTCGCGGCCCGGCCGATGCCCGGACGTGACCTCGGGCTTCTCGAGGCCTCGGCCCGTCTGCTGGCGTGGCCGTTCGGCCCGGCGGAACCCTGGGCGGCCCGGCTCCCGGCCGCGATGACGCAGGTTCGCGGCCACGACCCGCTCGACGTGATCGTGGAGGAAATCCACGGCCTCGGCGTGCCTCCGTCCCACCGCGACGAGGTCGTCAGCCGCTCGCTCCTCGCCCTGCGCGGCTGGGCCGGCATGATCCACCAGCTCGAAGAGCGGCCCGACCGCGCTCCCGTCCGCCGCGTGCCGGCACGGCTCGCAGACTTTCTGGCCCTCCGGCTCGTGCTCGACAGGGTGGCCGCGGAGTGGACCGCGGCCTCGTTCGGCCGCGCCGGCGACATGGCCGGTCTGTGGACGGAGCTCCGCGACCGGCATCAACCGCACCGGGGTCCGGGCACCGTGGCGCGGGCCTTCCTGCTCTGCCAGGTGGCCCGACTCGTGGGACTCACCGCCGCGGACATCCGCGGGCTCGACGAGCCCGTGCTCGTAGAATTCGAGCGCACGGTGCAGCAGTTCGATGCCGTCGCCCGTCGGCGGCTGTTCCACCTCGCGTACGAGCGCCGCCACCGCATCGTCATCCTCGACGCACTCGCGGCCCACGAGGTCGCGGCCGAGCCGCCGGACCGGCCGGCGGCGCAGGCCGTGCTCTGCATGGATGACCGCTGCGAGTCGTTTCGCCGACACCTGGAGGAGCTCGGCCCGGATTGGGAGACGTTCGGGGCGGCGGGATTCTTTTTCGTGCCGATGTACTACCGTGGCATCGACGATTGGCACGCCACGCCGCTGTGCCCGATCGTCATGCGGCCGCGGCATACGGTCTTCGAAGTGCCCGTCGATGAAGCAGCGGGCCGCCACCGCCTCCGGCAGGCGGTGCGCCGGACCCTGGGCCGGCTGCGCGGGGGGGTCTCCTCGGCCAATCGCACGCTGGTCGGCGGCGGCCTGCTGGCCGCGGTGGGCGGGGCGATCGCCGCGGTCCCACTCGTGACCCGCGTCGTGTTTCCCCGATCGACCGGCAGGATGGCCAGCACGACGGCCGACCTCGGGGGCCGGCGGGTCGCGACGCGGCTCCTGCTGGACCGCCTGGAGGATCCGCCGTTGCCGGACGGCACGTTCGCCGGGTTCACGGTCGAGGAGATGGCGGCGATGGTCCGCCGCCTCCTCGAGGATACTGGGCTGACGCGCCGGTTCGCTCGGCTCGTCGCGGTGATCGGCCACGGGTCGACGAGCCTCAACAACCCGCATGAGAGCGCCTACGACTGCGGCGCCTGCGGTGGCGGCCGCGGCGGCGCGAACGCCCGGGCCTTCGCCCTGATGGCCAACGACCCGCGTGTCAGGCAGAGCCTCGCCGCGGGCGGGCTGGAGATCCCCGCCGACACGGTGTTCATCGGGGGCATGCTCGACACCTGCTCCGACGCTCTGGTGCTCTACGATCGCGAACGTGTCCCGCGGAGCCACGGCAACGATCTCGCTGGCTTCGTGGATGCCTGCGAGACGGCCCGGGCGGCCGACGCCCAGGAGCGATGTCGGCGGTTCGATTCCGTGCCGCTCGACGTGACGCCCGGCGAAGCGTTGCGCCGCGTCGAGGCCCGAGCTGCGGACCTCGCACAGGTGCGACCCGAGCTCGGCCACGCCACCAACGCCGTCTGCATGATCGGCCGCCGACAGCGATCCCGGGGACTGTTTCTCGACCGGCGGGCGTTCCTCGTGTCGTACGATCCCGAGGCTGACGCCGACGGTGCGATCCTGGCTCGCACGCTCGCGGCCGTGGGACCGGTCGCCGCGGGCATCAACCTCGCCTACACGCTGTCGCGGATCGATCCGATCGGCTACGGCTGCGGCACGAAGCTGCCGCACAACATCACCGGCCTGATCGGCGTGATGGACGGCCACGCCAGTGACCTGAGGACGGGGCTGCCGTGGCAGACGGTCGAGATCCACGAGCCGGTCCGACTGCTCGTCGTCATCGACGCGCCGCCGGAGCGGATCGTGGCCGCCATCGGTCGCGTGCCGGCGGTCGATCGGCTGGTGAAGAACCGCTGGGTGCAACTGGCCGCGTGGCACGGGCCGCGGGGCCTTTCCTGGTTCGATGGCGGGCGATTCGTGGCGTACGATCCCGAGGCGGATCGACTGCCGACCGTGCCCAGGTCGATCGACTGGTTCGGCGGCCATCGGGGCCACCTGCCTCCGGTTCGCACGGCAGCCGCGGTGAGAGGAGTCGCCCCATGAGCCTGCCTGCCGCCGAGGTCGCTTCGGGCCAGCCGCACGGTCTCGTGACCGTGCTGGTCGTCGCCCAACTGGCAGCACCGGCCCTCGCCCTGCTCGGCATCGGCCTGCCGCCGATGCTCGGCCGCCCGCTCGCCGAACGGCGGACCTCCCGGATGGTGGGCGCGGGCTTCGCGATCGCTTTCCTGGCCGCGATCGTCATGTTCGCCATACTGGCCGGCCGTGGCTTCGCCCCTGAGATCGTCCACCTCGGCACCTGGTTCTCCTTCGGCCACCACGCGGCGACGATCGATCTGGTGGCAGATGGGCTGTCGGTGCCGTACGTCTGCTTCTCGACGGGCCTGTGCCTGCTGGTCAACGCCTTCGCGGGCAAGTACCTCCATCGCGAGCCGGGATTCACCCGCTTCTTCGTGCTCCTCGCCGTGTTCGGCACCGGCATGAACCTGATGGTGCTGGCCGGCAGTTTCGACGTGCTGTTCGCCGGCTGGGAACTGATCGGCATCTCGTCCACCCTCCTCATCGGCTTCTTCCACGAGCGTGCCAATGCCGTCCGGGCCGCGATCCGGGCGTTCGTCACGTACCGGATCTGCGACGTCGGCCTGCTGACCGCGAGCGTCGTCGCCCACTCGGCCGTGGGCTCCGGCGACTTCGACCGACTGTTCCACGGCGGCTGGCCGGACGCGACCTGCCTCGTGCCGACCTCGACGGCGATCCTGCTGGCCCTGCTGTTGATCTTCGCGGCCCTCGGCAAGTCGGCGCAGGTGCCGTTCACGGGCTGGCTGCCCCTGGCGATGGAGGGCCCGACGCCCTCGAGCGCCATCTTCTACGGCGCGCTGTCGATCCACGCCGGCGCCTACGTGCTGCTGCGGTGCGAGCCGCTGCTCCAGGCCGCGCCCATGGCGGGGTGGATCCTGGTCGCCATCGGTGCAGCCACCGCGGCGCACGCCAACGCGCTGGGCCGCGTGCAGACCGACCTCAAGAGCGTGCTGGCCTACGGCTCGATGGCGCAGGCCGGGCTGATCTTCGTGGAGATCGGTCTCGGGTGGCGGATCGTGCCGCTCGTGCACGTCGTCAGCCATGCCTTGCTCCGCAGCCTCCAGATCCTGCGCTCCCCGTCGGCGCTCCACGACCGACATGCGCTGGCCGCCGCGCTCGGTGGCCTGCCGGGCTCGGGGCGATCGTGGACGGACCATCTGCCGAAATCCTGGCAGCTCGCGCTCTACCGCGTGGCGATCGACCGTGGCTACGAGGAGATGGCGGTGGCGAGGCTGCTGGTCGAGCCCTTCCGCCGCCTCGTGGAACGGCTCGATGCCGGGGAGCGAGCCTGGACCGATTGGCTGGGCAACCGACGGTTCCGCGAGTTGCGCCACCGGGAGCCCCCGCCATGAGCGGCCTCGCCCCGGGAGACCTGCTGCTCGTCGCGGGCGCCGCCGCGGTCGCCGCACCGCTGGCCGCCGCCGCCTGGCTTCAGTTCTCGGCCGAGCGGGCGGAGCCGCGGCGGGCCGCGGTCGCCGCGCTCGTCGTCGCGGTTCTCGCGGGACTGGTGATGCTGGCCGCCTGGCACGAAACGCCGGACACGTTCGCGTGCGGCCCGCGGCTCGGCGGGGGCGCGGCGTTCCAGGTTGACGGCGTGACGGCGGTCATGCTGCCATTCGCGGCCGCCTGCCTGCTGCTGGTGTTCGCAACCGCTCCGCGCCGCATCCTGGCACCGCGGATGGCCGCCACGTGCCTGGCGGGCGCGGCGGCGACCCTCGGGGTGTTCCTCACCGCGCATCCGCTCCTCATCGTGGCCCTCTCGGCGGCGGCGGCCGCTGGCGTCTGGCGGGCGACCCGTGATCATCCGGGCGGGCGACCCGCGGCCCGCGTGTACGCCTTCGTGACGGGGACGAGCGTGCTCTGCCTGGCCATCGGCACCGCCATGATGCTCGCCGACCCGCCGTGGGAATCGAGCGCCGGCTGGGTGGGGACCATGGGCGGCTGGCTCGTGGCCCTGGCGGTGCTCGCACGCGAGGGACTCGTTCCCCTGCACTTTTGGGTGCCGTCGCTGTTCGCCGGGGCTCCCCTGCCCGTCGCCCTGCTGGCCACGGTGCCGCAACTGGGCAGTTATGCGGCGATTCGGCTCCTGCTCGGGCACGCCGATGGAGTGGCCTCGGAGCTCGTGGTTCTGGCGCAGGTCGGGCCCGTGACCGCCGTCTACGGTGCGGCACTGGCGCTGGTGCAGCGCGACCTCCGCCGACTGATCGGCACCCTGGCGTTCAGCCAGTCGGCGCTCGTGCTGGCGGGCCTGGCCGGCACCGTGCCGATGGAACTGGCCGGAGGCTTGTGCGTGTGGATCGCCAGCGGCCTGTCGCTCACCGGCATCGGAGTCGTCGCCGCGGCGCTCGAGGGCCGGGCCGGCCCGCTGCGGCTCGACCTTCCGCAGGGCCGGTTCTGGGACGCTCCCACGCTGGCGGCGTTCTTCCTGCTCTTTGGCCTGGCAGGCATCGGGCTGCCGGGCACGCTCTCCTTCGTGGCCGACGACCTGATCATCGCCGGCAGCCTCTCCGAGCACATGCACGGCGGAGTTCTCGTCATCCTGTCCACCGTCTTCGCCGGGATCGCCGTCATCCGCGGCTGGTTCGGCATCTTCGGCGGTCCGCCCACGATCGATGCCCCGCGGCACGCGATCCTGCCGCGCGAGCGGGTCGGCTTCACGCTGCTGCTGACGCTCATCTTCGGCCTCGGCCTCTTTCCGCGGCCCCTCGTCCAGACGCTTGCCCGGGCGTGCATTCCGCTGCTGCGTCACCCGACCGTCTCACCCGAGCACCACGCGCCCCCAGGAGTGCCCCAGCCATGAACGAGCCGACCCCTGCGGCCACCCTGGAGACGGGCGACGACGTGCCCCGCGGCACGCCGACCGGCTTTCTCCGGTTCCTGCACGCCGACCTGACCAGCGGGTTCTTCGTGTTCCTCATCGCGCTGCCGTTGTGCCTCGGCATCTCCCTGGCCAGCGGCTTCCCGGCCGTGGCCGGCGTCTTCACGGCGGTCATGGGGGGGCTGCTGACGACGTTCATCAGCAACTCGGAGTTGACGATCAAGGGACCCGCGGCCGGCCTGATCGTGATCGTACTCGGAGCCATGCAGGCCTTTGGGTTCACCGGCGGCACGGATCCGGCGGCCGATCTGGCCGCCTACCGGCTGACGCTCGCGGTGACCTGCGTGGCGGGCCTGGTGCAGGTGGCCTTCGCGCTGCTGCGGCTCGGCGCGCTGAGCGATTTCTTTCCCACCGCCGTGGTGCACGGGATGCTCGCCTCGATAGGCCTGATCATCATGCTGAAGCAACTGCCGGTGGTCTTCGGCCAGAAGGCGAGCGGCGAGCCGCTGGAACTGATCCGCTCCTTGCCTGAGAAGATCGCCCACCTCAACCCGCAGATCGCAGTCATCGGCCTGGTGAGCCTGGTGATCCTTTTTGGCTTCCCGCTGCTGAAATCGCGGCTCCGCCCGGCCTGGCTGCGGATGATCCCCGCCCAGCTCCTGGTGCTCGCGGTGGCGGTGCCGCTGGGCACGTGGTTCGACCTGGCCCATGAGCACACCTATTCCTTCCTCGGCGACGAGTACCGCCTTGGCGAATCGTTCCTGGTCAGCGTGCCAGGCAATCTGGTGGCGGCAGTGACGACACCCGACTTCGGCGCGTTCACGTCGGGCGCGACCCGCATCACGGCCTGCTGGTGGGTGGCGCTTTTTGCGCTCGTCGGCAGCATCGAGTCGCTCCTCTCGGCCAAGGCCGTCGACCTGATCGATCCGTGGAAGCGTAAGACTTCGATGGACCGCGACCTGCTCGCAGTGGGCGTGGCGAACGTCGCCGCCGGCGCGATCGGCGGGCTGCCGATGATCTCCGAAATCGTGCGCAGCAAGTCCAACATCGACAACGGCGCCCGCACGCGGTTCGCCGACATGTGGCACGCGGCGTTCCTGCTGGGATTCGTGGCCCTGGTGCCGGGGCTGATCCACCGCATCCCGCTCTCCGCACTGGCGGCGATGCTCGTCTACACCGGATTCCGGCTCGCCTCGCCCCGGGAGTTCATCGACGTGTTCCGCATCGGCTCGGAGCAGCTCATGATCTTCGTGGCGACCATCTGCGGTGTCCTGGCGACGGATCTCCTCGTGGGCGTGGGCATCGGGGTGGCGACCAAGTTCGCGATCCATGCCATCAATGGCGTACCGCCACGGGAGTTCTTCAAGCCCTTCCTCGACGTGACCACGATCGACGAATCGACCGTGCGGATCGACGCCGGTGGCTCGGCGGTGTTCTCCAATTGGATACCTTTCCGCCGGCAGATCGAGCGACTGGGTCTCGTACAGCGAAACGACGTGATTCTCAACCTCGCCGATACCCGGCTGGTGGACGCCAACGTGATGGAGAAACTCCACGCCCTCGAGGCGGAGTTCACCCGCGCCGGGCTGCGGCTCGAAATCGTCGGCCTCGAGGCGCACCGGCCGCTTTCGGCCCACCCGCTCGCCGCCCGCCGCCGTTCGCGGAAATGACCCTGCGGCCGGCGTGCTATCCTGCGGGCATGCCCCGCTGGCTCGCCCATACGGTCGTCGTCTCCCTGCTGATCGGCGGCATCGCCCTGGCCTTCGCCCGCGTCGGCTACGCCTGGAACTGGGCGGGCGTGTGGGAGTATCGGGCGAAGTTCGTGCAAGGCTGGCTGGCGACGGTCGCCCTCAGCCTCGTGGCCCTCGTGGCGAGCATCGCCATCGGCGCCGCCGTGGCCCTCATGCTGCGGTCGCGGCACACGCTCGTGGAGGCCTGCGGCCGCACCTACGTGGAGGTCATCCGCGGCACGCCGCTGCTCGTGCAGTTGCTCATCGGCTTCTACGTCGTGGCCAGCGCCGTGGGCCTGGAGAATCGCTACGTCGTCGGCACCCTCGTGCTCGCGCTGTTCAGCGGCGCCTACATGGCCGAGATCTTCCGCGGCGGCCTCGACGCCATTCCCGCCGCCCAGATCGACAGCGCCCGGGCCATCGGCCTGACGCCGACCCAGACGCTGCGGCTCGTCGTCCTGCCGCAGGCCGTGCGGATCGTGCTTCCCGCCGTGGCCGGCCAACTCGTGTCGCTCGTCAAGGACTCGTCGCTGCTCTCGGTGATCGCGATCTCGGAGTTCACGCTCGCCGCCCAGGAGGTGAACTCGTTCACCTACTCGGCGCTGGAGAGCTACCTGCCGCTGGCCGCCGGCTACCTGGCCCTCACGCTGCCGCTCTCCGCGCTGTCACGCTGGTTGGAGCGGCGGTTCCGCTACGAGGCCGCATGAGGCTCGAGGTCGCCGGACTCGTGCAGCGGTTCACCGACCCGCGGACGGGCCGGCCGGCCACCGTCCTCGACGGGCTCGACCTCGCCACCGGCGACATCAAGGCGCTCGTGCTCGTCGGGCCGTCGGGCGGCGGCAAGTCCACGCTGCTGCGGATCCTCGCCGGCCTCGACCTGCCGGCCGCCGGCACCGTGGCCTTCGACGGCACGCCGCTGCCCCGCGACGAGGCGGGGCTGCGGCGTTATCGCCGCACCGTCGGCACGGTCTTCCAGGGATACAACCTCTTCCCGCACCTCTCCGCGCTGGAAAACCTTCTCTTGCCGCTCGTCCACGTCCATGGCCTGACCCGCGCCGCGGCCCGCGACCGCGTCGCCGAGCCGCTGGAGCGGTTCCACCTGGCGGACCATGCCCACAAGCGGCCGGCCGAACTCTCCGGCGGGCAGAAGCAGCGGATCGCCATCCTCCGGGCGCTCGTCGTCCACCCGCGGCGGCTGTTCCTCGACGAGCCGACCAGCGCCCTCGACCCGGAGATGACGGCCGAGGTGCTGGAGATGATCGGCGAACTGCGGGAGGCGGGCACGCAGTTCGTCCTGGTGACGCACGAGATGGGCTTCGCCCGTCGGGCCGCCGACGAGTTGGCCTTCGTCGCCGACGGCCGCGTCGCCTTCCACGGCCCGCCCACGGCGTTCTTCGACCGCTGCCCCGTGGACCGCGTCCGCCGCTTCCTCCAGACGACGAGCCATCCATGACCGCCCCGCCCGACGCCGCGACCGCCGCACCGGCCGTCGCCGCCTTCCTCGGTTCCCTCGTCGGCGACGCCCTGGCGATGCCCGTCCACTGGTACTACGACCAGCGGGCCCTCGACCGCGACTACCCCGACCTGGCCGACCCCGCGCGGCCGGCCGGCTACCTCGCGCCGCGATCTCCGCATCCCGACAGCATCCTCTGGCGGTCGCACTACGAGCCCGCGGGCCCCAAGGCCGACATCCTCCGCGAGCAGGCCGCCTACTGGGGCCGGCGGGGCGTCCACTACCACCAGTTTCTCGTCCCCGGCGACAACACCCTCAACTTCACGCTCGCCGTCGAGCTCTACCGGATGCTGCGCCGCACGCGGCACCACGACGCCGAGAAGTGGCTCGACCACTACGTGGACTTCATGCTCACCCCGGGCCGGCACCGCGACACCTACGTCGAGGAGTACCACCGCCACTTCTTCACGAACCTCGCCGCCGGCCGCAAGCCGATCAACTGCGGCGTCCGCGACGTGCACATCGGCGGCCTCGTGCCCGTGCCGGCGCTGGTGGCCGGGCTCGGGCCACGGCACCCCGACCTGCGGGACGTCGTCCGGCGCCACGTGGCCCTCACGCACAAGGACGACGGCGTGCTCGCCGCCGCCGACGCGCTCGCGCGGATCCTCGTCCGCGTGACCCGCGACGACCGCGGCTCGGCCGATCGCGACCTGCGGACAGCGATCCTCGAGGAGGCGGCCGACTGGATCTCGGCCGCCAAGTGCCGCGACTGGGAGGCCCGCGCGGCCGGCGGGCCGCCCCCGTGCCCCGACCGGGCCGTGGTGGGCGGCGTGCTCAGCCCGGCCTGCTACATCGACGACGCCTTTCCAGCCGCGCTGTTCCTCGCCTGGCGGCACGCCGGCGACGTGGCGGCCGGCCTGCGGGCCAACGCCCTGTGCGGCGGCGACAATTGCCACCGCGCGGCCGTCGTCGGCAGCCTCCTGGCCGCGGCCTCGCCGATTCCTCACCCGCTGCTCGCGGGTCTGCGGGCGCATGCTACGATTGCCGAGGCCGCGACGCCGTGACGCGACGCTCCCCTTCCCACGTCCCCATGCCATCGATCTCAACCTGCTCCACGGCGGCGGCGGACCCGTTCGCCGAGTTTTCCCGGCCGCTCGCCCCCACCCGCACGGTCCTGCTCACGGCCGACCCGGCCACCGCCGATCCGGTGGCCGCCAAGCGGGCCGAACTACGCCGCTATTTCCATCAGACCTGCGAACTCTACGAGCGACTCTTCGCCCTGATTCGCGACGACGCCTCCTACTACGAGCGGCACGAGCCGCTGCGGCATCCGCTGATCTTCTACTTCGCCCATCCGGCGGTGTTCTACGTCAACAAGCTCACGGCCGGCCGCTACATCCCGCGGCGGCTCGACTCCCGGCTGGAGGCGATGATGGCCGTGGGAGTGGACGAGATGTCGTGGGACGACCTGAACACGGCCCACTACGACTGGCCCGCGGTCGCCACCGTCCGCCGCTACCGTGCGGAGATGCGGGCCCTGGTGGACGACTTCATCCTGACGATGCCGCTGGAATTGCCGATCGCGTGGAACTCGCCGGCCTGGCTGATCCTCATGGGGATCGAGCACGAGCGGATCCACCTGGAGACCTCCAGCGTGATCATGCGGCAGATGCCGCTGGCGGAGCTGCGGCACGGCGCCGAGCTCTCGGCCGAGGAGCGGCGGCTGTGGGCCGCCTGCCCGCAGAGCGGGCCGGCGCCGGCGAACGAATGGCTGCCCGTCGCCGGCCGCAGGGTTCGCCTCGGCAAGCGGCCCGACGACCATACCTACGGCTGGGACAACGAGTACGGCGTCGAGGAGCACGACCTGCCTGCCTTTCGGGCGGGACGGCGGCTCGTGTCCAACGCCGATTTCCGCGCCTTCATCGAGGCCGGAGGCTACCGCGACGAGTCGCTGTGGACCGAGGAGGGCCGCGGCTGGCTGCACTACACCCGCGCCGCGCACCCGAAGTTCTGGCTGCGGCGGGACGGCGGCTTCTGGCAGCGAAACCTGCTCGACGAGCGGCCGCTGCCGCTCGACTGGCCGGTCGAGGTGAACTGCCTGGAGGCCCAGGCCTACTGCGCTTGGCTCGCGCGGGAGACCGGCGAGAACGTGCTCCTCCCGACGGAGGCCCACTGGCACGCCCTCCGCGAGACGATCCCCGGCGACCAGCCGACCTGGGAGCGTGCCCCGGGCAACGTCAACCTCGAGCACTTCGCCTCCAGCTGCCCCGTGGACGCGTTTCCGCAGGGTGATTTCCGCGACATCGTGGGCAACGTCTGGCAGTGGACGCGAACGCCGATCATGCCGTTCAAGGGCTTCGAGGTGCACCCGCTGTACGACGACTTCTCCGTGCCCACCTTCGACGGCCGCCACAACCTGATCGTGGGCGGCTCGTGGATCTCCACGGGCAACGAGGCCCTGGCCAGCGCCCGCTACGCCTTCCGGCGTCACTTCTTCCAGCACGCCGGCTTCCGCACCATCGTCGAGCAACCCGGCAGCGAGGCGGTGACCACCGGCTCGCGGCTCTACGAGACCGACCAGCTCGTCACGCAGTATCTCGATTTCCACTACTTCGACGCCGCCGCGTCCGCGAGCCGGCCGCCGCTCGACGTGCCGAACTTCCCGCAGGCCTGCGTCGCGGCGACGCTGCCCCACGTGCCGGCCGACCGCCGCGGCCGGTGCCTCGACATCGGCTGCTCCGTGGGCCGCTCCGCGCTCGAGTTCGCCCGCCACTTCGCCCACGTGGACGCCCTCGACTTCTCGGCCCGGTTCATCCAGGCGGGCGTGCGACTGCAGCAGGGGGACGAGCTGCTCTACGAGATCCCCACCGAGGGCGACCTCACGATGCCCCGGGCCGTGTCGCTCGACCACCTCGGCCTGGCGGCGACGGCCGGCCGCGTGCTGTTCATGCAGGGCGATGCCTGCAACCTCAAGAGCCTGTACACCGGCTACGACCTCGTCTTCGCGGGCAACCTGATCGACAGGCTCTACGACCCCGCGCTGTTCCTGCGCGAGATGCCGGCCCGCACCCTGCCCGGCGGCCTGCTCGTGATCACGTCCCCCTACACCTGGCTGGAGGAATACACGCCGCGGGAGAAATGGCTCGGCGGCCGTCGCGAGCACGGCGAGCCGCTCACGAGTCTCCAGGGCATCAGCCGGCTGCTCGAGCCCGCCTTCACGCTCGTGCATCGGCAGGACATCCCCTTCGTGATCCGCGAGACGGCCCGCAAGCACCAGCACTCGATCGCCGAGATGACCGTCTGGAGACGGAACGACCCCGCATCTGCTAGCCTTGCGGGCCAAGGCTAAGGGCCGGCTTGGCCGGCGATCTTCGGGGGGAGTCGATTCGCATGCCGGGGCGTGGTGGCTTCGATCCGTGTCGCGAGTGGCTCGGCATCGCCGCGGTCGAACTCACCGATCCCTTTCGCGCGCTCGGGGTGCCGGCGGACGTGGCCGACCCGCAGGTCGTGCTGGCGGCCGCGGAGAAACGACTGGCCCGCCTGCGGGGCGTCGACCCGGGCCCGTTCAAGCTCGCCCGCGACGCGCTCCTGCGGCGGATCGAAGCCTGCCGCGACGAGGTGCTGGCCGCGGTGTCGGCCCGGCCGCCGCTGGCCGCGCCGCCACCTCCGGCCGGCTTCGCGCCGCCAACCCCGCCGGCCGTGACCGCCATCGATCCCATCGAATCGGCTCCAGACCCGGCCCCGGACGACGGGTTCGAGGTCATCCGCATCGATCGCTCACGACGGGTGCGGCCCGCGACTCCCAGCCCGCTGCCCGCGATTCTTTCGTTGCTCGTGCTCGCGGCGGTGGGCATGGCGCTCTACACGATCTGGCCCCGCCTGCCCATGCGTCACCAGTTCGAGAGCATCGCCGACGTGTTCACCGACGGCCCGGAGGATCCGCCGCCCGCCGCGTCGCCCTCTGACGCGGGCGTGCCGAGCGTCGACCCGCCCGTTCCCTCACCTGGAGACCTCGCCGCCGGCGGAGTCGCCACACCCGCCGTCCCGCCGCCGGACCGTCCGTCTCCGCCCGCCGAGGATCCAGCGACGCACACCGCTCCGCCCGTCATGCCGGCCCCGCCCCCGGTCACCGATCCGGAGGACGTCGCCCAAGGGGCCGATGGGGTCGAGCAGCCGCTGCGGGCGGCCTACGACGCGATTCGCCGCAACGCCTTCGACGAGGCCGACGAGCAGGTGGCGGCGGCCAGACGGCTCGTGGCCGCGGATGACGCCCTGGCGCGGCGGGTGCAACGCTGGGAGCAATTCGCCCGCCTCGCCCGCGAGGCGGCCGTGTATCGGGAGCGGGCGCTCGATGCGGCGAACTCGGGAGGCGAGTACGACGTGAATGGCAAGTTGATAGCGGTCGTCGAGTCCACCCCGCAGCGGTTCGTCTACCGGATGGCCGGCCGCAACGTGGCAATCAGCCCGCGTGACAAGGTTCCCGGACCCGTCGTGACGACGATCCTCAGGACGTGGTTCGCCAGCCGCAACCTGCCCAAGAACCACGTACTCTTGGGCGTCCATCTCGTGGCCCGCGTCGATCCCAACTTGCGTCGCGCCGCCGATGCATGGGCCGTGGCCGGTCGTGGCGGCGAGGACGTCTCGCTGCTCGAGCCCCTGCTCGACGACCCGATCGTCACCGCTGTCGCCAAGAACGGCGCCAAGAAATGAAGCCGCGGCGTCAGTAGGCCGCCTCGAGAATCGGCAACAGCCGCTCGGGATCGAGCCGCAGCGGATTGCCCCGCATGCTCGTGCCGCCGGAGTTCTCGGCCAGCCAGCCGAGACGCCGCCGCTCCAGCCCCAGGTCGCGGAGCCGAAGCGGCACGCCGACCGCCGCGCACAACCGCGTGATCCGGGCCGCGAAGGCCGCCGCCGCCTCGCGGTCCGACCGCGGTTCACCGCCGGCGGCGGCCCGCTCCAGGGCCGCGAAATCCGCTTCCGCCGCCGCCAGGTTGGCCCTGACGGCGATCGGCAGCAGGACCGCGCAGGCCAGCCCGTGCGGCGTGCCGCACTCGATCCCCAGGGCCGCCGCCACGCCGTGGGCCATGCCCAGCCCCGAGTTCGCCAGGGCGATCCCCGACATCAGCGCGGCGTGGGCCATGGTGGCACGTGCGCGGACGTCGTCCGGATGCTCCACGGCCCGCGGCAGCGCGGCGAGCGCCGCGGGGAGCGCGTCGATCGCCAACGCCCGCGGTACCGGGCGAGAGAAGCGGCAGACGAACGACTCCACGAGCTGGGTGATCGCGTCGAGCCCCGACGCCGCCGTGGTCGCCCGGTCGCAGGTCACGGCGAGCAGCGGATCGACGATCGCCGCTCGCGGCACCATGAGCGGGCTGCGGAGGCTCTTTTTGAACCGACGCCGCGGGCAGGAGAGGACGGCGTTGCGGGTCGCCTCGGCCCCGGTGCCGGCGGTCGTGGGTACGGCGACCAGCGGCAGCGGCGGCACGTCGATGGCGATCCCGCGGCCCACGCCCTCCAGGCGATCGACGATCGCGGCGTCGAAGTCGGCCGTATCGGCGGGCACATTCGTGGCCAGGGCCGCCACCGCCTTCGCCAGGTCGATCGCCGCTCCTCCGCCCACCGCGATCACCACGGCCTCCGCCCGGCCGTCGCGCGGCAGGCCGGCGACCGCCGCCGCGACCTGCTCGACGG
>Ga0315902_10002692_pt1 | contig 27318 bp, 34 predicted proteins | sample LakEriMetagenome_9_FD_203523 | JGI IMG/M metagenome (GOLD analysis project Ga0315902, IMG submission 203523) | Freshwater fungal communities from buoy surface, Lake Erie, Ohio, United States - Buoy 12 MA117 | ecosystem: Environmental > Aquatic > Freshwater > Lake > Lake biofilm | place: USA...
CCATCGACAAGAGTCGATCGCGTTTCATCAGCGTACTGGGAAAGGTAAGTTTCATACACTCAAAGAGCATGTTCCACCAACGAAAATCAACAGTATCGAACGAGGCGCACAGTATCTTCTTCACAAAATAAAGCTTATTGGGCCGCATTCGAATCGATGGGCTCCCGGTCTACTAGGGGTGGTAGATCGGGGGGGCAGGGTAGTGGGAATCATCTTTTATTTGACGGTCTGGTCGCCGGGCGTTCCCCGGTTTTGATCTCGCTATCTTTCACCCCAAATATCCTCCTCTTTCTGGCGGGCTATTTCCTGAGCTTCCTCGATTTCTTTCGCAACTGTGACGGCTGGGTTTACGATTGCGTAGCCTCGTAACACTAATTCTCTGTTCAGCCACCGGTTTCCAGAAAAAACATTGGCATCTTTGCCAGTTTCGGCGAGCATTTCAACTCTGACCAGCGGATGTTTTGCAATCAATTTGACCAGGAAATTTTTTCCATCCACTTCCTCAATCCCTTTGGGGGCGAGACCGAAAAGATGGAGATGTTCGGACTTCCCTCTCAGGTCTGTAAATTCCAGCGTATCTACGCTAATAACTCTTGCAGTACCGAATCTTACGCATGCATCTCGATTGCTATGTTCCGGTCGAATCGCCTCTAAGTAATTAGAGTCAGCTTCACTCAGTTTTTCTGATGGAACGGTCATATAGGTTCCATCCTCACGAATTAAACCAACCTTACCTAAACAATGATCCGAAAGCTTAGCGTTTGTCTTATACTTCATGTTTGAGTCTGACCACTGGCGGTAACTAGCTACACCTCGTGTTGCCTGTGTACCGGGTTCCAATCGCAAATCCTCTTCAAGTGAAAGTCCTGACGCAATCGAGAATGTGAATCCTTCTGATTGGTCGTATGTCAAATCCCCCCAAGGTGTAGCATCATCTTCTTGATCTTCCAGAAGGATTTCGATAGAGGAGTCCTTGCCGTTACTTAAAGCACCTGGAATAGCGTAGATGTCAGCACGGCTTATCTGCGTTTTAGGCGTCGTAATACGAATCCTTGCGGTGTACAGGTTTTGTATTGCGGACGACCTAATTAGTTCGAACTCCAAAAAACGGCTGATAACGTACTTTTTGTAGGCTTGTTTGCGATAATGAGTTCTTGCTGTTGTTCGTGCTGTAGTTCTTGCTTGCGGAAGAGACTCATCCCTTTCAGAAAATCCTCCAAACTGGCGTTGGCGCTTCATCTGGTCGTTCAGATCGCCTTGGCTGGGATTACCCAATCCACTATTGCCCCAAAAACTATTACTACCAGAGTCTTTTTTATTATCGTACTTCCCTCCGCTATGCGAGTGATATCCACCCGGTCCATTATGTCCACCCTTGCTATCTAAGCCACCTCCGTGACAGAATGCCTTGGTCGCAAAGTAGTCAGTCCATGTAAGGAGCAAAGCAAGGACGAAAACAAAGTTGGTCAACGGTCTCATCGGATAGCAGCACTCACTACATAGCCTAGGGAAAGGACTACAGCGGCAAGAATAATCGCCATTGCGATATTCCCCTCTTTAATCAGCTTCCATTCATCAACTTCTTTTGAAACCAATGTGAATAGCTTTAGAGTGATGATTATGCCAAGCCCCATCGAGATTGATCCAATAATCGCCCACCCAAAGGTAATCAAATAAGCGTAGAAAATGTCCGGCATGGTTAGCCTCTTAAAATAAGTAATAAGTCGGGAATGCTCGAATTATCCAAGGCGTTACGAATTCGCTAGTCCCTGAAGTGCCGCATTGTACCCTGTATCAACCCCATTATCAGTAGTTTTTCCATAGGCTGGCACTTATCAATCGCTATTCCTAATCGCATCCCGCACATCCATCAGCGCAAAACCTAGCAGGTTCTCACCTTGCCAATTCGCTGGATTACTCGCTTTTGGATCATCTGCAAGTAGTCCAATCCCCCAGATACGGTCATAAGGGCTAGCTTCTACCAAGACCTTGGTTCCTGTTGCTAACAGGAACTCTTTCAACGCTTCGTTCTGACTGAATTTGGCGATGTTGCCTTCGGTGACTATCCTTCTGGCGTTGGCAACCCACACTTCGTCCTTGAAACCACGGACTTTGCGTCCCAGAGCTTTCGCCGATTTTGGATCGGGAGCAACGAGGATCTCTTGGAGAGTTTCATTGTCAGAAAACAGCCTTGCCTTCCCAGCCATCATCCAGTGCTCGGCGGTTGGGTAGACGATGCCGTCAACCGTGAATGGGGCAACAAACCACTGGCTAAAGCATGCCTTTGTGATTTTGCCATCTTTCGATGGGGTATGCCCCCAGAATAGCAGGTATTCAAACTGCTCACCGTTTTGGCAGCGTTTAATGAGGTTCGTTAGATCGAGCATGTTGTCTGTTCCTTTCTAAGACGTCAAAGCTTGACACATTTTAGACGAAACGGTTCGAAGCTTGCCTAGCGTTTGCGACATGCAAACGGTACTTAGTACTCTCCCCTAAGCAGGATCGTCGTCGTTTGTCTTCTGCCGTCGTCTCCCTTGGCATCGGTGATTATGTAGATCTCCTGACCGGTGGAAAGTCGGTAGTAAGACAGTATCCGGGATCCACACTCCAAAGCCGATTCATTGGCCTGGCAGTCATCTTCGCACAGATCCCCCCAATCGCCGGTCACATGACGGTCTAGCATTTCCGTCGCGTCCATACCCGCACTCTCGATAGCATCGAGCGCAGCCGGTGTTGCTACGCAGGATCCTGGATCAAACAGTGGTTTTCGAAAGTCGACCATGGACAAACAATTTGGTTGTGGAAATGGTGGTAAATTGCCTGGATTCAGCGAGCTGATAGAATACCTCGATAGTACCAACCAAGCACAAAACAACGGATAGCTCCAGGGGAAAGCTCCAGCACTATTGTTCGGAAATCTCCACATCTCCCGGCCGAGCCTCATCGAAAGCCCCAAAATGTCCACCGAGTCGCTTACTGTTGATCTGCGAGAACTGGACTGGAAACTGCTCGATAGCACCGAGAACCTCTCCGACGACGAGGTTTTGGATCTGGTTAGCGACTTCCTGATCGAGCAGTTCGAGAAAATGGGTGCTCGCGCCCAAACCGAGCTTGTAGCGGACCTGCAGATGTCTGTGTCTTGGCAACAAACGATCGACACCGAGAAAGTTTTAGAGCAATCGAGAGACTTGCTCAATCAGGGGCAAGTCCAAAGTGCGGCATCGATTCTGTGGACAATGCTTCGCATCGAGACCATCCCCAAAGAAGATTTCGTCGATGGTATGTTCCTTTTAGGCTCGGCCTATAGCCTTCTGGAGCGCCACGATGATGCTGTCTCGGTACTCGAAGTTACACTAGAGTGTGACCCAGACCATTTCCTGGCTATGTCGAGTCTTGGCTACGCCGAACTTGCCCACGGCAATCCTAATCTTGCAGAAGAGTGGTTTCGGAAATCGCTCTCAATCGAGTCTGAGAATCAATGGGCGCTGAAGAACCTCGGGATTTGCCTTGCCAACCAGAGACGTTTTGCTGAAGCGCAGATTGAGCTTCGACGATGCTTGGAGCTTACACCGGATGACATCGGTTTGCTTGTTAGCCTTGGCCAATGCTTACACCATCTTGGAGATCTGACCGGGGCCAAGGAGCAATTCGAGCGTTCAATAACTCTCGGAGGCCCAGAGCACCTGCTAAGCATGGCCAAAGACTACCTGACCAAGTACGAAAAAGATGCCGAGAGAAATGGAGACGACTTCAATGAGGTTGCATACGGGTACATGGTCGATGCCCTTGATCGCCTATCCAGCATGGATCGAGAACTCAAACGAGCGGTCGTCATTGAGCTAGTCTTGCTCGCTGCCAAGGGGATGGCGATCAATGACCTTGAAACCAAGCATAGGCTAAGGACTCTCGACGGCGAATTTGACGGACTGTACCTTGCGTGCTTGTTTTATGCTGCGGTCCAGGAAGTAACTCCTGGGGAAGACATCGGAATCGATTTCAGCCGAGAGTACCAGAAGGCCAAGGAAAAGAAGTGATGCGAGATGCCAGCGAGATTAAGGAATCGTGTGCGAAGAAAATCTCGCAGGTGGAACTAAGTGATCATTTTCGTGCGATCCTTGGGTGTCTGCTTGAGCAAGAGTGGACAACACCAAGGCTGGTTCAAATGGTGCTGAGCCCAGACGGCCACTTGCTTGGTAGAGCAGAAGACCAAGCCACAGAGCAAGTGTATCTTGGATCCGGGGATGATCTGGTAAGAAACATTTAAGGGCTCGTGGAGGTTGCTGAGCTAGACGGCGATGAAGCTGGGTATCTTGTCGGGGCAGTGGCAGCTATCAAGCGGAAGAGGTAGAGGGACGCCTATTGCTAGCCAAAACAAAACCATGCCTGGTGCAACCTCACCACCTTTAACCAAAGTGTACCTCGCGATGACAGTTTGGACAAAGCGATAGGACATTTTCCAATGAATCTGCTCCATCCTCGGAAAGAGGGATTTTATGGTGAACCTCGAGGTAAGGCGATCCGTCGCTCTTCCTTTGAAACGGAGCCGCTAGTCCGCATCGTTCGCAGAATCCTTTTGCCCTTTAGAGTGCTTCGGCGACAACGTCAGGACTTCTAACGAAGGCATAGGAAATCGTTTGAATCTTCTTGGGCTTCCCATTGTAGGATTGCAGCCTCTCCAACCGTTGTTCTGTCGTGTCTTTCAACGCCTCTTCCACAGACTTTTGAAAGTTCTGTTCGTGTCGCTTCTGCTCAATCAGAACATTCGTCTTGTATGCGATAAGATCTGCGACGAGATCAGACGAGTCGGGAAGCATTGAAACTTCATGAATGACCGATTCGATGTCCAAACCGGCGCAGGCCCCCTGATGTTTGGCTCGTAGTCCCTGGTAGTGGAGAATTCCCATGGACTGAAATCCCTTGGTGTAGGAAGAGTCTTTTCCAAGGAAAACCTCGTCAATTTTGCGGTGACTAAGTTTTGCCTCTTGAAGAAAAGCAAAGGCAATCTGTCCTCGAAGATTCGCAGGATAGTCCTTGTATTCTCTAATTCGGGATGACCGCTTCAGTGCTTCCATCTACAACTCCGACTAAATGGTTCTTTCCATCCGCCCTAAACCCTTATTTAACGCCGCCAATCAACCGCCCCACACTGCATTGAAATCTGATGTGACTCTATAGCGGCCTCACCTTTATCTCCCCATTTCCATCACCACCCTGAATCCCAGGTAGTAGTAAGTATCTGCTGGGGGATCGCTGTTTCTGGTGGCTGATCGACACAATGCGCTTTCGACCAAATAGCAACCGCCTCTGTGGACCTTATCTTTGCCCTCCGATGGCCCTTTGGGATCGATTGTGTCTTCCGTTGGATAATCGCCACTCCAGTCCGAGCACCATTCCCACAGGTTGCCGTGCATGTCGTAGAGTCCCCAGGCGTTGGGTTTCTTTCTACCTACCGGGTGAGGTGTGTTACCGTTTGCCATCAATCCTAAAGCATACTGCTTGATGTTCCCCTTTGCTTCGCGGAACTCTTCTGCCGAGTCGATCGGTTTCGAACCAGCGTTGTCCCCATACCATCCGGCTTGTTCGAGACTTTCCTTGCTATCCCCCGTGTTGTAAGCAGTCGTTGTGCCAGCTCGGCAAGCGTATTCCCACTCGGCTTCGGTGGGGAGACGATACACATGGCCAGATGCCTTCTCCTGGGGCATCTCGCTTAAGCGTTTGCAGAACTCCACAGCATCGTCCCAAGTGACGTGGTCGACCGGATGATTATGGCCCACTACACCTGGCTTCATGGTCTCGACGATTTTCTTGTTCTTGAGCAGGATCTTCCCGTGAAAGATGCTCGGGTTTTTACCTATTACGCGCAAGTATTGGTCCTGGGTGACCTCGTGGACCCCCATGTAGAAGCCTTTGGAGATCGTGACTTTGTGGGGGTTCTCATCCGGTCTTGTTCCCGGCTCTCCGGTTGGTCTCGGAAAATGCCAGGATTTCAATCGCCACATGGATGTTTTGGGTATTGCGAACAGTTTTTTGCTATAAAATCGGGTTTTTCTGACTTGGTGGCCCCGAACACGGAGATTGGATTGATGAACTTTGCAACTATGCTGCTTCTTCTTGCTGTATGTGATGTGACGGATAACGATTTGACTGCTTTTCTGAAATCTTCCAAAGCTGCGTCAAATGAGCGAAAGATCGAACTCAAAGCTGAACTGGATTCAGTCGAACAGTACTTGAAAGCTACAAAGAAAGTATTCATCGATCAAAGCCTCAAAGAAGCTGCGGTTGCAAAGAATGACAAAGGTGATCCATACGTCATCGCTCCAAACCGACGAGTGGCGGATGATTTCAAGAAAACTTTGTTAGCTAAGAAAAAAACAATCGAAGCCCAGATTACTGATCTGGATAACGGAGTCGGAATTATCCCCAAAAAACTTTTGATGGGCTCTAAAGAGGGAGACGTTGCGATTTTTCAACTTAGGTCAATGGACATTGATGGATCGACTAGACCCGCAGGAACACTAGCCCCGACAATCAGTCCAAATTCATCGGAGTACTATCGGCTTCTTGCTTCCCAGCAGGCAGATCTAGCAATCGTTCCCTTCCGCCCGAAAAAACAACAAAGAGAATCCGGAAGAATTGTAGGGCACCTCTACAAGCATTTGTTTGTATCAAACGACATTGGTCTCGATAATTTCGACGACCGAATCGGAAGAATCGTCAGAAAAGACGATTCTTCTATTGAAATCTACTGGTTCACTGAACAGGAATCGGAGCAATTGAAACAAATGGCTAAGGACGCAAATATCGGAAAGTGATAAATCAGTTTCAAGTGCTCCGCGTGAAAATGCCTTTATACCAAGTAGTTCTTCCGCTAGCGCTCGGTGGGAGTATTTATGCTTTCTTTCGCGATCGCGACAACATTCTCTTTTATGTGATCGACCAAATTGCACCATGTAACTTCCTGCCCCAGCTTCATTGGTTCGATGGGACGTGGATTGCAAATTCTCTTCCAGATGGACTTTGGGCGTATGCGTCCACGTGTTGGCTTCTGCAAATTTGGAAGAGCAACTGTATTTTCACAGTTTTACCAGTTGTTTTTGCGGTTGCTTCTGAGTTGGGACAGTGGGCATATATAATCCCAGGAACTTTTGATCCAACTGACTTGTATTTTTATTTTATGGGGTACCTTCTAGCTAGGTTACGAACAAATGAAGAAACAGGCTAACTCAATCCTTGTATTGCTTTTTCTATTTGGCCTTGCGTTTGCTAGTCTCCCATTGGGAACAAGAAGTTCTCGCAAAGATATGCCGAACACAGACGCCAAAACACCTGAAAACTCGTTAATCGGTAATCAGCAAACCTTAGACACCACTCCGACGGCTAATATCTCTATTGATACAGCTGAGATCGAAACCAGAAGTAAGTATGAACAACTTCAGATTGCCTATCAATCAAGCCTTCAGGATTGGAACGCAGACCAAGAACAACTCGCCAATATTCAGAAACAAAAGATCGATTTTGAAAAAAACTTGAAAGAATTAATTGCTACAAAACAAGAGTCACCCGCTTTTGAACCACGTGAATGGGCCTCCAGTGACGGCAAGTTCAAAACAATTGCAACTCTGATAAGCTCTGACTTCAGAACCGCAAAAATCAAAAAAGAAGATGGAACAGTTATCGAGGTTTCAAAGGAAAAACTATCGGATGCTGATAAGCAAGTTATTGAAAGAGCATTTGCAGTGATTGAGGTCGCGAACAAGAAAAACAAAGATCGACAAAAGCAAATCGATGACATCAGGGCGAACATCAAGGAGAGCATCGATAAAATCAGAAGTTTGACCATTGAAAAACCGGTCGAGCCTACCATCGAGGATGCCAAACGGATACTGATGGCAGAGAAAGAGATAAAGGCGAAAGGAGAATTGACTAGGGAAGCCGGTGACCCGAATTTACTTGACAACAGGTTTATAGAGATTCTTGAGACAAAAGTAACAGATCGCGTCAACGCGGCTGGTGTCCCAGTAGATGTCATCGAAACAAAATTTAAAAATATAGGTGCTGAACCAGTTAGAGTTATCGATGTCGAGTACTTGGTGTCCGATGCTAATGGAAAAGTTGTCCTCAGACAGCCATATACTCTTTTTGTTGCTCTCAACGAAAATTCAGGGCTTAAGCCAGGTGATACCCTTCAAACGAAAGATGATGGTCTTTATTTACCAAAGCATCTTGCTGCGAAAAAGGCAAAAGTTGAAGTAACGAAAGTGATTTCATTCAAGCGTTTGGATGCATCAAAAGTCGGCAACAATGGTCAAGATAGCTTGCGAGATTATGTTCCTTCTGGCATACATTTTATCTCTTCTCGCGAGGATCCTAGAACTCCCGGAGATTTCATGCATGTTTATTGGAGTAACAAGAAGCCATTAGAACTAAACGAACTAGTCTCTTTCTGCAGAGCGTTTCGCGAAAAAGAGGCTGGCAAGCGATTTTCTTACATCGTTGTTTTTGATACGAAAGAAAATGCAGCTTTCCCTCAGAATCCATACACCGCACTTTACGGTGTAGATTTCGACATCTTGGAGCATATTCGATTCTACTACGAATGCAACAAGGTGAATGGCTATAGCAAGTTGACTTTTGTTAAAGATAGACCGCCTTCTGGGGCGACAAATTCAATCGATATCCCCTAGTTTGGCTAATCGGCTTTGAAGAATTTCAAGATGATTCTTTTAGTAGTTCTGATCTCCGATACGGTTGGTCGATTGACAGGCGCTTTGATTCCAATTGGTGGATAGTCACCTATCAGCGCCTGTTTTAGCGGTTGATACCAATAAAGTTTCTTAAAAAATCAATCTGTGAATTCGAGCGATTGCCATAATGCGAAGTCGCCGGACCCACCACGATACCGGACGGCCTTATTTGCTGGCTTTGTCTCCCTTTGTTTTGTTGCTTTCTTTCTGTTGCTGAATTGCATGATTTCTGTCAGCGTCAATCAAGGACGATGACTTGATTGATGATTGTTTTCCGTTTCGATCAAGGATCTGAAGATTACCATTTTTAAGTTCTAAAAATCTTCCTTCAACTGATTTCCCATTTTTCAGCTTCCAAATTTTCATTGCCGATTCCGGCTGTGGTTTCGATCCATTTTTTGATGCGGCAAATTTGGATAGTTCCTCCTCCCAGCGAGCGTGGGCAGCAGCGTCTTCATTCATCCTACGCTGCGTTTCTTCTTTGCTCATTAATTTAAACGCCCATACGGTTGAACTTGCACCCAGAATGGTCGTGTAGGTTTTGGTCTCTGTTGCTGTTACATAATCGATAATTACTGTTTTTTGCCCATCGGCAAATCCATCTGTTGGATATCCTTCGAGCCAAATTGTCGTTTTTAGCGATGGCGAATACAGTATCATGTTTTGTTTATCAGCAATACTAACAATATCGAATATTAAGCAGTTTCCTGGGCCAACACCAGCTTCGTTAACAAATCGTCCGATAGTACCACTGTTAATTGAATTGGCTTTGATAACTTTTGATGATTTACATTTGTTTACATCAGGGGGCGGTGATAGGAGTGTTATTTTCTTAGCGCTTTCAAACGCTCTTTGCTGGTCAAGCAGAAGTTGTTCGTAATTGTATTTTTGAAGTGCATTTGATGCACTACCAGCAGGTAGTGTTGCGGATTGAGCGTGCACCCGACAACTGATAGATAACAGCGTAGTGGTCACTAAGAAGCTAAGTTTGGCAATCTTTGATATCATTTATGGCATTGCTTTCAGATTGAGGGCGAAGTCAGCACAGCAGTCGAACAGATCTCTAGTTTACGATATGACTCAGCTTTTGGGGAGCACGCTTGATGTGGAAATTCTGTTTGGATGAATGTCCCGTTAGTCGAAACAAGTATTTTCTTGAAAATGCTCGTAGCTCTCCGGCAAAGTAGAAACCCGGCACTGCAGAACATTCTGGAAAAAAGCGTTCGAGAACTCGGCGAGCCGTTGGGTGGCTGGAGAGTGGATCGTAGTGCGTTGAAAGTAGAATCGAACCACTGGGGCAGAGCGCTTGCCCGCTGTGAACCACGCGATATACCGACTGGTCTGATAGGGCTCACGCTGCATTATTGCGGTGCAAAATCTTTCGCCGAAACATAGCAAGGTTGCGAGTCTAGGACGCCGCCTCCATCACCCAGGCCACCGCAAGGTGACCAATGGCAATCAGACCCGCTGGACAACCCCAGCGGGTCTTTGCGTTTCTACCCAATAAAATCAAAGGGATAGCGAGTTAGCAAACTTTCCAGGCAGCTAAACTGCGGGACGCGCTCGATGACCATGACACGCCCAAAAGGCTCAATTCGGGGTAAAAGGCTCTAAATCGCGGGACTCACCCCCAAACGAGTCCCGGGGCATTTCACCCTGTAAAAACATGGATATTTGCGATTTTGTCGCCTGTCGAATTTTTAGCGAAAATGGCCTATGGCAGGGGGATGAAAAACCAGGCTATTCGGGTCCCGCGATCCCTGCTCAGAGTGAGCAATCTTGGGATCGTTGCGAAAGATGACTAAATCACAAAGAAGAGAAGAACAGCGGTAGCGATGGTGTGGTAAAGCTTTGCGTATACTGTCTTAGAGCCTATCCGAAAACCTGATTGCTATTGAAAAAAGCGAGCCAACCTTGGAAATGAGAGTAGCACACTTTCACCAGCCAAGGAGGGCTCACTATGGAATCGAAGGGCAGTTTTGATTCGTATCGGATGCCGGATGCGATGTGGGACAGAATCCGAGTACTTCTTCCTGTATACAGAACAGGTCCGTTTGGAGGAAGGCCGCGGAAGGACTTACGATCCGTCGCGGACACGATTTTCTACCGATTGCGTACTGGTTGCCAGTGGAAAGCCATTCCTTTATGCCTAGCTTCGGGCAGTACCGCTCATGCCTATTTCCAGTGTCTTGCCTCGGGTGTTTTGGCTCAGCGTGAGTTGCGGATTGTGCGATAGCGCTTAGCTTACTGGATATGGACTAAAGGCTGATTTTTTGCAATGGGGCCAGCCCCCAAACCCCCGGGATTTATCGCATTGTGGCCAAAAGCAAGTTGGGTGCGCCGGGCGCTTGGTGACTTGCCAACACGCCCAACGCACTTGCCTTCGGCATCGACTCGGCGCTCGGGTCGCTTCCCAGCGTTGCCCTATCCTCCGACCGAGTACTCATAGTATAGCTCTCTGTTGGCGCCTTGGCACGCGCTTCCGCGCGCCTTTCGCGAGCCGCTTCTAACTTCCGATCTCGCTCTTCATGAATTGCCTTCTGGCGGCCCTCCAGCATGTCACGCGGTGTGACGTAGCCAATCGCGCTGTGGAGTCGCTGCTCATTGTACGTGTGCACAAATTCCGCTGTGACTCGTTTGGCATCCTCAAGATTCAATGGCGTTTTCTGACGTATGCACTCGTGCTTGAGCGACCGATGGTAACGCTCCAGCTTGCCGTTGCTCTGAGGGTAATATCGGTCTAGCGGTTTATCTACCCTTATCGTCGCGTGGCCCCGGTTGGTCTGTGCAAAATACGTGGGTGGCACATTATAGAACTTTATCGCTGATAGCGAGGCAACGAGCATCATTGGCGGAGGAGATAGGGCGGCAGCTCAGATATTGGGTGCAAACGGGTTCGCTAAGGTCTTCGATGGGGGTGGCCAACCCTTCATCTACTCGCGCGTTACCCTTACTGCGGTAAACTCTAGTTCGTGGGGTCGGTAACAACTTCGTGACCTTGAATCGTACTTAGCGCCCTCAGCACGATCGGTGAGGTTGTGTACGAATAAAAACCTGTCGATGCATCGGCGCGGCTAAAAACGGATCCGCCTGCGTGATGGCTCCACGGATGGAATTGATCGCATGGCTGCGACACTTCACCTGGTCCAAAGCCCACATCACCGCACCCCAACTGGTTCGCGCTGCTGAAGTAAACAGTGACGAAGGGGTAACTTGGAGACCGCCAATTCCCCATGGTTTCATACATGCCAATCCGTCCATTTCCATATTCCTGCGACCCTTGCCAAGCGCCAACAATCACGGTGTCAGATAGCGCACGTTCGCAAACCGATAGGGTATTGCTGAGGCCATCCGTGACTTGGCGAAATCGGACGCGCTTCAAGCCTTTCACGATAGGATCCGGGAACAATCCGTCACTTTGTTCGCACGATTGGCCAACAACACCGATGTAGTTGGTAGCGCCGAACAGCCAGCCGATGTAATGATGCCTCAACAGCGTGGAATTTTTGGGGTCGCTCGGGCAAAGGAAGGAATCGAGGATTGAAAATCTTCCCGGCAAGGCATCCCAGTCGACTCCTGCCGCGATGTCGGAATCTATCGCAGACTTGAGGGGCGACTGTTCTAGATCGGGCAATACCTGCACATGCCAATGCACCATGAAGGCATAACGCCCCTCCGTCATCGGAATAAACCCATGTCGCGTATGGAAGTTGGTGATTGCCAGCGACAGTTGTCGCGACTTGTCCAAGCACGAAAAGCGTCTGGCTGCTTCTCTCGCCCCTTGGACAGCCGGCAGGAGGAGTGCAACCAAAAGTGAGATAATGGAGATAACCACCATCAACTCGATGAGAGAAAACCCGAGTCTGCCCTTCTGTTTGATCGGAAGCTTCAGGTCTTTCATTTGGCAGAATACCTCCGTAGAAGCAATGCGGAGGTCGCAACGAGCACTACCGCCAGAATAATCAGCCAGACCCACGTGTTCCCCTGCGACGGCAGTTTGCTCAAGTCGGGTTCCGGCAATCCATAGTAGGGTAGCCAAAGTTGTTCATCGACAAATCCTAGATCAACAGCCTGATGTTCAAGCCATGTGCCTTCGTTGACGACACAGGTCTCCGGTCCTGTCGCAGACGATCCCGCTAGATATTGCTTGAGAACATACCCAGCGGGGATCGGAACATCGTTGAGAATTTTGCATTCCGAGAGCTGAACGTTGAACTTTCCGCTGGTCGACTCGCCATCGACCGTACGGATTGAAAATGTTTTCGGATCAAAGCCAAAGGTTCTGGCTCCGATACTTCTTGCATCGGGCCAATCGGCAAACGAAATCGTCAAAAATTCATTGTTTGAGGAAGGCTCCTGATACGTGGCCTCTGACGCCTTGCCCCGCCATTTCGCCAGGGCATGATGGAATCGAACCGCGTGGAAAGATGGTAGTGCTCCTTTCGCTTTGGAATCCCAATCGATGTCCTTACTGTGACCGAAATTTTCGATCCTGTAACCAGTTCGCTTGAGATCAGCCAGGGTTTTGATTCGTTCTTTGGTCTGTATAGAAACCAAGGCAAAATATTTCGGATTGGAAAAATCAATAGAGTAATTCCACGATTCGGCACTTCCGGACTCGTAAACCAAAATCCCACCCTGAGAGGAGCGTCCGATGAAACGCCTACCTTCGCGAATATCATTCGGGGAAGTGGTGTCAAAATTTCTCCCGAGAACCTCGAAAAATTGCCCCGGCTTCAAACGGAACGCAGACACTCTCTCGGCAGCCTCGGCCGCCATTTTGATTGCTGAGTCTAGAGACATGTCATCACCCTTCCCGGTCGCGTATCCGCAGAAAAGGACGAGATAAGCAAACAACAGGCATCCGCGTTGAGGAAAAAAAATCACGATCGCCTCACAGATTAAATAGAATGTTAATATTTCGTATGGCAGTATCTCCCTGTGCCGGGCTCATTGGGAATGTCTCTACATTCACATTGATCAGTGAGTGGACGACAAGCAGTACCACCAGTTTCGCAACCTGCATCCACACAGACTCGCGCCTCAGCTTCTGGAAGCAGTCGATCGGATAATGAACCCAACAAGAAAGTGGTCGCGACCGTCGCAAGGAACATTTTGAAAAACATGATCATTTCAAGCACCCTTTTTAAAAATGAAAACCAGAGAAAACGTAAAAACTATGGAACAACTCCAATCCAGGCTACTCGGACAGGTTGAAGCAATTCGCCTTTGGAAATGAAGGCTTCAAAACTCCCGTTTGCGAATCCTGATCGCTCAAATCCGGGTAGCTTTGCATCGCTGACCAAATATGTCGCCTGATGGCTAATTTCCACGGCTGGCGGTAAAGGAAAGCGGCCTCCACAACCCAAATTCTTGACTCCCAAAACTTCAACGGCTGAGGTCCCGCAGTTTTTCAGAACGAATTCACCACTAAAGCCAGATTCTGAAAACGTCCGAATCCGTAAAACGCCCTGCAATTCGGCACTTTCTCGAATCAGATATTGGAAGCTCGTTGTGCCAATGATAGTTCCCAGGCATAAGGCAAACCACGAGAGATATTCTTGTCTAGAAAATGCCCAACTGATTTTTTGTTTTTTGAGGTGCAATGTCCAGAAGATGCAAACGGTCGCTCCTATCAGCGTGGTAAACAAGTAAATCCAATCGGAAACAAAATAGGACAGACTACCAAAACAGTCGCATGTTTTAGACCAGTTGAATAATCGATACAGCGAATAGACCGTGAAAACGACCGCGCCTGCCGACACGGCGACTAAATTTCGATAGGAAATGAGCAACAATGACCCCACGGTCAGATCCAGCAATAGACTGAGGAGGAAAAGTTTGGAATGCTCGATCCGATAGAGACAAAACTCGTCGAGAAGTTTCAGGCAAGCTGCCACTAGTAAAATCGTACCAAGTACCCGTACCAAGTACCCGTACCAAGTACCCGTACCAAGTACCTTGAGATTCTGTGACGTCGTTGGAATGGAAGTCATATGCAAAACGTAGAGATGGCTGACGAAATCTCTTTTACAAAAGGGCAGTTTGTGGTAGCTTGCATCAATATCTTAGTTCGAAGTCAATCATTTTTCCCTAAAATGACACGCATTGCCTTCCAGAACAAAAAAATTACGTGCCATCCACAAATCTTTTGCTTGCCCGTGGCGGGTTCCCGCGCTGCGTTCATCATTTTGCTGAGCATCCAAGGTTTAGAGCCTATCCGAAAACCCCAGCACGCTTGAATGTAATGTAAGCACAAGCGAGGTGCAACGTTGCTAGGTTGTTGCAAAGTTTTTTGTCCCTCCGGCGCTGCAGAACATTCCGGAAAAAAGCGTTCGAGAACTCGGCGCTATTAGGTTGATTGATTCACGTATTGGCGATCCAGGGCAATTGGCCTGCAATCCAGGGGTAATCTTAGGGCGATTCAGGACAACAATCAGATTTGCATCGCTTCAAATTCGCGTTTTGTTAGTCAATCTCCGGCTTCACTCCATACATTCAGACATCCATCGAACCAGTGGATCGCTCGGTCATCGCTTTTGTTGGACTCGGAACACCGACGCTGCTGGGTTAGCTGGTGTTGCTTCCGATCGTCACCATCGCTGGCTTGTTATCTTCGACTTTGCATCGCGCACAGGTCACCGCGCGGTTGTGTGCTAGTCTGGCCGCTCTGGCCTGATCTCGCTTCTGTTTCAGCGTGGCCGGAACACTTGCTCCTGTTCCAAAGTACATCTCGTCGGGCGTTTGACCTTCGAAGGCAAAATGGGGCACAACCGTGTTGTGTTGCTCAACATAAAAGCCAACAAGCTTGCGCACCGAAGTCGCACTATCGAGCTCGTTGAGAAATAACCAATGATGCTTGAGTTGTCGCCACCAGGCTTCGATCATGCTGTTTGACTGCGCGATATCTACTTGCGCAAGTATTCGTTTGATCGTGCCTTCTGAAACAAGCTCGTTTACCTTGGTATTCAAATTCTCAACTCCCGAGTCCATCACCGCCGATGGAACTGTATTTTTGGGAAGTGCTTTTGCTGCTTCCTGCAAGATCGCTGCTGTGACTGTCGTATCGAATCTCTCGCTGAGTTGCCAAGCTAGAATCCGGCGCGAGTAGTTATCAAGAACCGCTTGTAAGTAGACGCGACTCCCATCGACCAATCGGATAAGCGTTGTGTCAACATGCCAATACTCATTCGGTTTTGCTGCTCGAAGTCCAACTCGCGGTTTGGGTAGATAGATTCGTTTACGCGAGCGAACCCAGTTTCCACTTTGAATCGCGCGATACCAAGTCGACGAGCAAGCATGGACTTTGCCCAAACGAGAGGCCAGACGAACGATCGATCCTACACTTAGGTGTCGATAGTCCTCGGACTCCAGCATTAGCCTCATATCGGACAACTCCTTTGAGGTCATTTGACCCGGTGTGGACTTGGGACACGACGACGCGTCGGTCAGCCCGCACTCCTGCGAGTTCTTCCAGTCGTAGTATCGCGCCGAAGAGATCCCGATCCACTGAAGCAATCGAGGTAACCGAACGAATCGGCTTGCATGATCGAGCGAGCCGAGTAGCTTCTGCTTGTCCTCTCCCTTAGGGAGTCGTCGGCTTACAAGCGAAAATCCCGAAAGTCGAAGCAAGACAATGCACAATCGGAGCAGCGAGACCAACCTTGCCGTGCGTCGCTCGAGCACGTGCACTCGTCTCTCCAATTCTTCGACGTAGGAATTGGGGGCTACGAGCGTTACGACCGGTTTAGATCGAGCTTTTTTCCAACCATGGATTGTCGAGCGTGGGATGTCCAGATACCGTGCAGTTGTTGCCTGACCGAGGTGAAACACTGCGTCTCTGAGGCGATGGTCGTAGCAGTTCTGTTTGCGTTTGGGAGCGATCAAAATAGGTGTAATACGGTAGGGATCGACGGCCATCAGCGGCCTACAGGATGCGAACAGTAATTATCTTCAAGACTTTGGAATCACGCCCGAAATAATATCTGCTGGGGAGAAGACACAGATGGGAAACCGTGAGAAGTCGCCCTTATTGAAGGTAAGGATGTTCGAAATCGAATGCCGCTGCATGGCTGCGACCAGTCTTGCATCATGGGCTGTTTTCCCTAGGATTTGGTGAACTTGTATCAGGTTCAGCCAGTTGTCGAAAATCCCCCGTTCGTCCCGCATCAATTGAAATTTGGTCAATGCATCGTCGATCATTGAGGTAGCCGCAGAAGCGTCTAGACCGAATCCGTTGGCGTTCGTAGGTCTCGTAGCGACAACCCAAAGCTCATAGAGGTTTTGAGGAACAAGACAGAGCTTTCCCCCCAATCCGATGAGCTTCGAAAGAGCTTGTTCTATCGTCGGCCAGTCTGGTGAATTTGGCTGAGCAGCTCGGACAACGACATTAGTATCAACGAGAACCTTCACTCTCCCCTACCTTCGTAGATTGATTCCCGGCTATCGTCGACGACATGATCAAGCTTCGGGAACCGGTTCGCCCAAGCAGCGAGCCAATTCGAAAACTGATCAGCCGTGTAGCTAGGTGAGGCTGCGGTAGTATTTCTGAGCTTGTCGGTAACCGCAGCCAAGACAATTGCCTCGACAGGAACCCCTTCTTCCTCGGCGCGTTCGCGGAGAAGAAGTTCTAGATTGGAAGGTACTTCAATTCGTAGGTTCATTCGATGGCTCCGTTGAAAGTTGTCAGCGGTCTTTGATAACTATAACACTGGGAATGGCCTTGGGACAGAAGATTTTTGGTTGGAAAGCCTGAACTATTTATCGGTTCGGCTGCGATAAGGTTCGTCGCAGGTGTGGGGAACAAGCTTCACTGATTAGACGAGCCGCTGGGCGGCTTGCGGTCCGGTTTCTTGAACCGCTGATAAACGCTGACGTCGGAGCCCGACCAAGCCACCTGGGCCAAGGTGTCCATCACCATCGAACGCAGCGACGGCGGCATTGTCGACGCCGAGATCATTCGTCCACGCTCGTGGATTCTACGTAACGGCATCTGCGCAGGCCGCATGCTACCATTCAATCTGCCCGAACTGGAAGTCTCCGGGCTAGCGTTAGTCACTTCCATCGACGATTGCCCACCGATTGCATCCGGCGAAGGCTCGGTCGTCACCGCACGGTTTGTCACCCGCGAAGTCCACGTCGTAGCCAGCGTGGATGTGCTAGGTGCGGATGGCACTGTCGAAACGATCACCGGGACTACCATCCACCCTGTGTGGTCAGTCGATCGCCAGGAATGGGTGCCACTAGCTGAGCTAGCCGACGGTGAGACCTTGCAAGGGCTCGATGGTCTTGCGGTCGTTTTGAGCGTCTCCCTTTCGCGAGTCACCCAGCCGGTCTACAATATTGAAGTCCATGGCGAGCACGTCTACCAAGTCGGCGAACTGGGCGTGCTGGTGCATAATGCATATCTCGGAACGAAAACGGTTCCTCTTTCGAAGCTAGTTCCGAATGGACAACGCCCTTTTGCAGACGCAGCCAAACTGGCTGCGCAGGGGAAATTCGAAATGGCAAAGTACACACATCCGATTGAGGTGATTTTGAGGACAGATGGCCGTTACGAGATCATGGACGGTATTACCCGTTTTGAGAATGCATTGAACGCCGGGATCAAGGAACTACCCGTCAAGATCTTCACTGAATGATAGCATTTATGAATGAGAAGCTAACGATACTTTACCTTGACTTGCTGCACTACACACTCCTCATCGCGAGAGATGCCAGTCGTATCGAAGATTCGGTTTGGTCCGAGAAGGAGATTGAGTTTGTGCATAACCTTCCAAGTCTTATTAAATGTGGCGTAGCCGACGATCACTCGTATTTTTGGAGGGTTTCGGTGCAGCTATTCATGGATTGGCTTGCGAGCTCGAAGCACAACGATGCAAATCGTTTGTACAAAGTTTTTCAATCTGAGTTAATCGAGGGGATCAGACAGGAATTAGTCCATAAAGGGCTGATTTGATCAGGTTGTGTCTGGATCGTGGAAGCGATATTTAGTCGCCCTGCACTGCGTCACAACATTCAGCACTTTTGTGTCCGAGAACTCGGCACTAGGAGCGGAACGTAGCGTTCGAGACATCAGCACTCGTAGTCGCCACAGTAGGTCTAGCTACGCCGAGGCTCTTAACTAATCGACTGGATTGTCAACTTTACCAGTGTTTTCCATGGTTCGTCTGCAGTTCCCAAAAACATAGCAAGGTTGCGAGTCTAGGACGCCGCCTCCATTGGCCACAAGGCCAATAGAGAGTAGACAAGAGAAAGTGGAGAGTGGAGCATTAAGCCCCCTGGAGACCTTCTAGGGGGGAAGATTTGCGAAATACCCCACTTTCTCTTGGCTACTCGGTCTACTCTCTACTTTCTACTCTCTTGACCCACTGCTCTCTTGGCTGTTTGGCTTTCTTGCCTGACGCTCGATGACCATGACACGCCCAAAAGGCTCAATTCGGGGTAAAAGGCTCTAAATCGCGGGACTCACCCCCAAACGGGTCCCGGGGCATTTCACCCTGTAAAAACATGGAGATTCGCGATTTTGTCGCCTGTCGAATTTTTAGCGAAAATGGCCTATGGCAGTGGTATGAAAAACCAGGCTATCGGGTCCCGCGGAGTGTTCGCAGGTCGTAAGTCGTAGGGTACGTGCAGCGGTCGGGGTAACGCACCTAAGTGACCGCATTGCCATCGACGATCTCAATTACCTAAGTACAGTCGCCGACAAAGACCGACGGCGGAACGTACCTTGGCGCTCTCAACGTGGTCAATCGCTACTTGGTACGTTGCGCGGTCCTTTGTCTCTGTGGCGATTTGCGAGATGATGAGCACGGCACTGCGGTTACGGTCCCGCCCAAGAACCCCAACCGCTTCAAGGTCGACCCGCAACCTGAGCCCGACCAAGCCACCTGGGCCAAGTTATCGATCACCGTCGAACGAAGCGATGGCGGCATCGTCGACGCCGAGATCATTCGTCCACGCTCGTGGATATTGGAAAGCGGCCTGTGCGCAGGGCGCATGTTACCGCTAAATCTCCCTGAGCTCGAAGTCTCCGGGTTAGCATTCGTCACTGCCATCGACGATTGCCCACCGATCGCCAAGGGGGATCTTAGATCATTCACGGTCTTGCACTGCTAAGGCTAAACCCTGCTTGGGTCGATCGGTGAAATCGCAACGAAGCGGGAAAAGTCTGACATGTTAAAGGTCAAAATACGGTTCACGTTGTGTCGAACCATAGCCGCTACTATGCGGCAATCGTGAGCCAGCTACTCGTAGATGTTTTGAGGAACAAGCACCAACCGATCGCCATTGGCTTGGAGCTTGATTACCGCGTGTCTTTCTACCAAGTGCATGGGATGGACAGGCACCGCGAGACGCAGCAGGATATTCGTATCGAGGAGGACTAGCATTACTCTCCGCAACCCAAGTAGATGGACTCTCTTGAGTCATCGAAGGTCGCCGGCGCACTGATATGGAGCTCAGAGATGCGATCAAGCTGTGCAATGAACTCAGAGGACAAAACAGAGGCCAGGAGCGATTCTGAGAGCGATTCTGACAAGGTATCGACGACGTAGGTTTGCACGTCAACGCCGACTTCCGCCGCTCGCTTTGCAATTACCTGTTCAAGTTGTGGCGGAATAGTAATTTGTAGGCTCATGTCTGGACTATACCACTTCGGAAGCTTCTGGCCAAGAAAAATGGTTTTTGCCGTCAGCAGGGATCCTAGAGGCGCCCCCCCATCAACTCACGAGCTCGACGCAGCATTTCCAAAACGGGACCGAACGGGTACCGAACTCCGTAAGCCCATACCCTAAGCCGCTTTACGATTCCAATGCAAAGAGAGTATTGTTACCAAGAGGGTTGCGCCCGGGGAGGTTTCGTCAGAGTTCGAACTTTGGCGACCTAGAGACTTAACGCTCGGCATCTAGAGATCGACCGCCGGGCGTTTTTCGTTTCAAGGCAGGAAATCACAAGGATTTGCGAGTTTTTTCGGGCTCGGGTCCCACAACGCGCTGCCCTCTCTATTCTAAGAGAGATTTCTGGAGTGCGAGTGCAACCTTCAAGGTTGCGCCCCAGAGTGCGAAAATTCGGTCCTGAGCTCTCTGACTCTCTCTTTTCGGGAGCCTCTAGGGGCCAGAATGGGTACAATTGTCTAGATTGGTTGAAATCCTGGCTGACTATGGATTACTTACTTAAGAGGCGACCGTGGTTATTAGTATCAATATTCCCGATGGAACTCAGCGGATTCTCGCAGAGCAAGCTGCCTTGCGCGGGCAATCGGTAGAGTCCTATGCCGCAGAGTTGATTCGTAAGGGCGTCATCGGAGGCCGGACGTTTGCAGAAATCTTGGCTCCGTTCCGTGAGCAAGTCGCCAGGTCGGATATACCCGATGCTGAGCTTGATGAGCTTTTCGAAGCAGCACGAAACGAAGTGCACGATGTCAAACAAGGGCGAAAGTAATGGTCGATCCGGCATTATCTTGGGTCGAGATCTAATCCACCGCAGTAAAACAACACTGCGGTTTTGAATTTTTTCCATGTTGCAAATATCATTCCTGGGGCTCGCTCGAGACAACCAGCTTGTAAATCCTGCCAGAGAACTTGTTGTCAAATTCCTGATAGTCTTCGGTTACCGGTGTAGCTTCGTCCAGCCCCACATCGGCCGTTTCGTCAGGGGAAAAGATAAAGCTTGCAGTGTGGTCAATTCGTCCCTCGGCGACCTTCTCTTCGTTCAAATACAATGTACCCGACCCGCCTTTTCCAACTCCACCACCGTCGTAATCGAACACGAACCTTACCGAGACCTTTCCCGTCGGTAGCGAACTTTCCGCACGCAGCTTGTACTGCTTCAGGCCAACCCAGTTGTAGCAGTAGTTCAACTTCCCATCCTTAACATACAGGCTCCAGCCACCAAACCGACCTCCTTGGCAAAGGATCACCCCTTGAGCCCCTTCTTTTGGAATCTCCAGCTCTGCTTGAATCGTATGTGACTTGTTTTTCACGTTGATGAAAACGTTGTCCATCATCCCGGCCATACCCTCGTGAAGAGTCATCGACATGCGGCCCTGCATCACATCGGGTCGACCAACCAACTTTGCGTCGAGTCGCTCAATAACCCGGTCGTCGAGTGGCAAGACCTGGAACTTCTCCGCCTCCTTGAGGAACAGGGCTTTGAGTTCAGCGAGTTTTTCCGGGTTCTTTTGCCCAAGATCGTTGGATTGGCTGAAGTCCTCGGCCACATGGTAAAGTTCCCAGCGATCGAGGTCGAAGGAATTGACCCGGGGCCTGGATTCCCAAGGGGCTTTATGGACCGTACCGGCCACCCAGCCTTCATGGTAAATCGCCCGGTTGCAGAAGATTTCAAAGTACTGTGTTGTATGGCGATCCTTCGCCTCGGCATCATCGAAGGCGTACATCATGCTGACGCCTTCGATCGGACGTTGAGTAAAGCCGTTGACAACTTTCGGCTCGGGCAACCCACAGGCCTCCAATACCGTTGGTGCTACATCGATGACATGGTGAAATTGGCTGCGAATCTCATTCCTCGCCTTGATTCCCTTGGGCCAGTGAACGACCAAGCCATTGCGGGTGCCGCCAAAACTGGAAGCTATCTGTTTCGTCCAGGTGAACGGAGAGTTACCAGCAACCGCCCAGCCTGCAGCGTAGTGGTTGTAGGCGTTTCGCCCACCTAACTGATCGATTTTCTTAAGAATGTCATCGAGTTTCTCCTCGACGCCGTTGAAGTAGTTCATCTCGTTAAACAGTCCGACCATCCCTCCTTCGGCGCTCGCGCCGTTATCTCCTAGGATGTAGAGGAAGAGAGTATTATCCAACTGACCCATTTCTTCGATGGCGCTGACCAAACGTCCGACTTCGTGATCGGTATGCTCCCCGAATCCCGCGAACACCTCCATCTGGTGAGCGAAGAGTCTCTTCTCGTCTTGAGAAAGGTCGTCCCAGTCCTTAATCGCCTCCGGCTTGGGAGCCAGTTTCGTACTCTGCGGAACTACACCAAGCTTTTTCTGGTTCGCGAGGGTAATCTCCCGTTGTTTGTCCCAACCGTGATCGAACTTGCCCTTGTATCTGTCGATGTACTCCTTCGGTGCTTGGTGCGGTGCGTGCGTGGCTCCCGGGGCGTAATAGATGAAGAATGGCTTGGTCGGCGTAAGTGACTTCTGGTACTGCGCCCAGGCAATGGCCTGGCTTGTCATGTCGGTGGTAAAGTGGTAATTCGGGTCTCGCCGAACCTCTACCCTGGCAACACCGTCATAAATACCTGGATAATACTGATTCGTTTCCCCGCCCATGAAACCGTAGAATTTATCCATGCCACTATGCGTCGGCCAACGGTCAAACGGGCCGGATGGGCTGATTTCCCAAGGGGGCGTCTCGTGGTTCTTGCCAAAGTGCGCGGTACTGTAACCGTTCAGGCGGAGCATTTCGGCAAGGGGAGCGATGTTCTGTGGGCGAACCCCAGTTTGTCCCGGAAATGCAGTGGCTGTTTCGGTGATCGAACCCATGTTGCACGAGTGATGGTTCCGCCCGGTAAGCAGCGCCATACGAGTCGGCGAGCAGACCGCCGTTGTGTGAAAACGGTTAAATTTCAAACCATTCTGGGCGAGCCTCTCGCAGGTTGGCATGTGGACCGGACCACCGAAGGCGCTCGGTTGACCAAACCCCATGTCGTCAATCAAGACAATCACAACATTCGGAGCCCCCTGCGGTGCCTGGACTTCAAAACGCCGAGGCGCTGTCGCCTTTCTCGCATCAACCTCGGTGATCGGTACGAGCACCGGATTGGCAACGGGAAGAATTTGCCTATCGACTTGTTGCGAGAATGCAAACGAAGGACTGGCCACGACAAAGAAAAACGCGCATAGGATACGTGACATAGTTCGACCATTCATGATGAGTTCTTTTGGGGGTTGGCTATCGATGCATGGCATTCAATGCGAGAACCCCTCTTCTCTATCCGACAGTAGTCAACGCAACCACTAAAGTGATCCTATGGTGTTGGAGTTTGGAAAACTACCCTTGAAATCACGGTTCGATGGACATTTCACCGGTTAACCGCCAATCCACGCCAAGGCAATTCCAACCAAGGTCGCCGAACGCCAAATAGGGAGATTCGATAAAAACAGTCTTTCAATCGCTAAAACCGTCAAGAAGCACCACAAATCTTTCGATAGCTTGAGGTGACACCAGAGCTCTTAACACGCACACTCCCCTTGCTTGGGGCTTGCCTGAACAGGTCCGCTTTTTCTAAAAGCGTTCAACGTTCGAGTTAGCCCGAGGCTCAAATATCGGTTTTGATATTAACTTTTCCGGATCCTGAATTCGACAACCGCTGCCTCGCCCATCCGGATTATAAGAAATGCAGCCCCTTCCAGCAGTCCGATCGAAAACAGGAATCATCTCCCCTGCCAAAGCATCGAACCGCTTAACGAATTTTCTTGTTTCAAGACACTCTCTGCAACGCTTGAGAACCACGGACAACCTGCTTCGGTGGTACTACACCATCTTGCTAGTTCTTTTGCTCTCTCTCACACTGGTACAGGTCGGCTGCAGGCATGTCCCGAAGCCTTCCATTGTTGAGGATCGCCTGCCCTACAATCAGGCCATCGCAGAGTCGTGGAAAGAACAGACACTGCTGAACATTGTCAAACTGCGATATGCAGATCCACCGTTCTTTGTCGACGTGCCCCAGATCACCAGCGGCTATACTTACCAAAAACAAACGGGGATGAGTGGCGGCATCTTCCCTGCGGTAAGTAATCTCAGTAGCTTTGGGCAGCAGTTGGGTGTTACACTCAACCATCAGAACATCTATCAGGATCGGCCTACCATATCCTACACACCTCAGACCGGCGCGCAATTCGTCCGAAACCTGACGAATCCGATCAATCCAGGATCGATTCTGATGCTGCTCCAATCCGGATACCCTGCGGATGTCATCTTCGACTTGGCCGTCGATTCGATCAACGGAATTCGCAACCGCACCGTCCTGGGGGGCGAGGTTCGGGAAGCTGACCCTGAATTCTCCAGACTTGTAGAGACGCTCCGACTGGCCCAAACGAACTCTCATATCGGAATTCGAATCCAACACGAGCAGGGCCAGTCCGACTCAGTTGTGATGTTCATTCAAGACAAAGGGGGTTCGGACGAACTTGTCTCTCGATTGGCCGAGGTACGAAGCCTCCTCGGCCTTGATCCCGATAAACAGGAATTTCGAGTTGTGTTCGGTACGGCTGCTTCCAATAAGACTGAAATCGCCATGATTTCGCGTTCGGCCTATCGGATTCTGTTAGAGCTCGCCAGTCACGTAGAGGTGCCTCCAGAGCACTTGGCAACAGGAATCGCATCACCGCTTGAAGAACCTCCGAGCGGCGAAATTCAACCGTTCCAGGTTTTGAGCGGTTGCGTGAAGCCACCGGGCGCATTCGTATCGGTGTCTTACGAGGGACATTGGTTTTGGATCGAAAAAGGTGACTTCCATTCGAAACGCACACTTAACTACCTGCAAATCATGCTGGCGCTTGCCGACACCGGGTCGCGTGAGAACCTTCCTGTGATGACGATCCAGGCAAACTGAACAATCGCCTGGGTCTGTTTCGGCACAACGGTAGTAGCTTAATGTTTTGGTGAGGTTCGGGTCCCGCGATCCCCGCTCGGAGAGAGCAATCTTGGGATCGTTTCGAAAGATGACTAAATCACAAAGAAGAGGAGAACAGCGGTAGCGAGTGTGTGGTAAAGCTTTATGTATTCTGTCTTAGTTCGCATCCCTGGAATGAACCTCTGCGTTTTCTGAGTTTCCCTTTGGCCCGAACACGCGCCGCTGCTCTTCCCACAAGACAGGGATGCCTTTTCGAAAATCACGCAAACTAAGCTCGGAATACTCACCACCTTGGAGAATCGATTCAACGATATCGGGGGCTAGAGAGGTCAGTTGTAGAATTCTGCCGACGTAGCTTCGGTCGACTTGATTGGCTTGAGCAATGTCTTCGAGACCCTTGTACTTGCCTGACTCAAGTTGGTCTTGCCAAAGCCAGGCTTTAGCGATGCTGGTAATCAGCGGAACGTTCAGTGCTTTCGGTGCCTTAGCCTCTTCGGTCTTACTACCTTCAGACAGGATCATCTGCCGACCGTTGAGCCGGTAGACTTTAATCGGTACCGATACGATGACGGCGGTTTCCAATGCAGCCAAAACCAACGCGATCGCTCAGGCGACCTTGGGGAAAACTGCTGAAGTCACTCAGATCGATGCCGAGACGGCTTGGCGGAACGCCTGCGTGAATCTTTTCCAGCCACTCCCGTCGGCTTGGAAACCCACCTGAGCCAATTCGAAACCATTAAGGTTCCTGGCCGGGGATAAACTCCCAGTATCGATTCCTGCCGTCGACAATTTCCTTCAGTCGAGGTCTTGGAGGGTTGGCTCTACCCATGAGAAGATTTGAAATGTCCGTAATTACCGAGTTATTTGCCATAGCGTCAGAGTGCCCGACGAAGTCCGAGCGAATCGAGGATGTGTCAATGACATTGAGATTTGCAAGGGATAGAACAGTTGGCTTGCCATTGACGATCTGCCCTGCTCGGGGTCCAGCGTGGATGGAATTAGAAATCCCAAGAGCCAGATCATAAGACGATGCGTAGAGCGTCGTATTTGGAAGATACTTTGACAGAGCAGGAGCGATATCGCGATTGAAAATCCGGGCATCGATGTCTGGCGAGGCCAAAATAAGTTCTTTCAGATTCTTGGCATTCCCTTCTTGCCTCAATTCGATTAGCGCTTTGGTAACACCGCGATTGCCCATGCTGTGAGCGATCACGAAAACATCATCGAATCCTTGTTCATGCAGCGTCTGAAAGAATGACTTCAAGTGAGGGCCAGTCCATTCTATCGAATCACCGTCGGCAGCGTAGCCTGCCTCACTCCCCTTCGATGGCCACGAGTACAACATCGAAATACCTGGGAAATCAAGATCGTATTGCAATTGAGCCGCGCGATAAACTGCGTCATCAAAAGAGACGTTATATCCATGTACGAATACCAGAACCCTCTTCCTGTCCTCCCATTGCATGTTCGTAAACTGATCTTCAATTGCATCAAAAACGGCTTTTTTTCCAATTTGCGCGACGCTTCTTATGACGATATGCTTTGCTGGATTCTCGCCAAAGAAGACATTCCAAAATTTGGGACGCTCTAAATTGGTAAGCGTACAGAGGCCTGACCAGGTTTCATTGGAGCTTAGGCTTGCGGTTGTTGTCGGCGTTTGTAGGCCGGTGACAAGCTTGAGCGGTTTGCGGCCCAGTGAGCTAGCATGTCGGACGCATGCGATGCCCTCCCGCAGAGCACCGGCCCCAAAGGGGCGATCTTTGGCAAGCACAGGATCAGGCGCAGCATCTTCCCTCCGCGCACCAGATCGATTCGAAGAGCTACTTGCCCTTGCGCAACTGCGATCTAACCCGGCGACGCGCCGCTTGAACGATCGCCGTATCGGCCTTATCGCGCCGCTCTTGCTCTCGGTACTGGCGCACCGCATGAGGATGCGCCGCCTTCCAACGATCTGGAAGCAACTCTTCGAGCTTGGCCGTAC
>Ga0315902_10002694_pt1 | contig 27307 bp, 20 predicted proteins | sample LakEriMetagenome_9_FD_203523 | JGI IMG/M metagenome (GOLD analysis project Ga0315902, IMG submission 203523) | Freshwater fungal communities from buoy surface, Lake Erie, Ohio, United States - Buoy 12 MA117 | ecosystem: Environmental > Aquatic > Freshwater > Lake > Lake biofilm | place: USA...
CTGTGTGCTGCGGATGTTCATAGATCCAGTGCTGAAATGCATCAATGCGGGCAATCCACGGCAGAATGGTGAGCACCCGCTCCAGCTGTTTGAACTTCGCCCGGCGTAATTCTTCCGCATGCGGGAAGAAGATATGCCAGTGCTCCATGCTGAACAGCTCCATGGCCATACTGGCCACTTCCGCGATTTCAGATCCGTATTCCTTGAAGCCCGTCAGTTCCAGGTTATGCGTGAGGAAGGAATGAACCGCATGTCCGCCTTCATGCACCATCGTCGTAACATCATCCAGTGTACCGGCTGCATTCATAAATATAAACGGTGCCCCGGTTTCGGCTAACGGCATATTATAACCGCCGGGTGCTTTGCCCTTGCGGCTGTCTAAATCAAACCGCTTCATTTCATCCATCTTCCGTAAACAGTCGGCAAAGAAAGGATTAAGCTGGCTGAAACATTCAATACTTTTCTGAAGCAGTTCGCTTCCGTTGGAAAACGGCTGCAGGGGTTGTACGCCTTCCGGCTCGGCATCCATATCCCAGGGGCGCAGACGGTCCACGCCTATGGCTTTACGTTGTGCTTCGTAAATTTCTTTCACGAGGGGCAGCACGTGCTGTTCCACCGATTCATGAAACCGGTAACAATCCTGCGGTGTGTAATCAAACCGGCCCAGTTCCTTAAACTTATAATCCCTGAAATTGGCAAAGCCCGCATTCAATGCCACCTGGTGCCGTTTTTCCACCAGCTTGCCGAATAAATCATTCAGTGCTTCCCGGTCCTGGTAACGGCGGTTCTGCACTTTGAAGTACACTTCTTCCCGCAGGCTCCGGTCGGGGTTTTCCAGGAACCTGGCTGCTTGCTGCAGGGTGTATTCCTTACCCTGTACTTCCACAGTCATTTTCCCGGCAATCTGGCCAAACTGCTGCTGCATGACGTTCAGTTCAGCCAGCAGTGGAATATTCTCTTCCCGGAACAGTTCAATGCTCTTTTTTATAGAACGCAGGTAGGTGAAGTAGGTAACTTGGTCCAGTTCTTTTGTAAAGGGGCAATCGACGAGCTTACGGTTCAGCAGGTCGGCCAGGGGTTGCATTTTAGGTGCAATCTCCAGGTAGAAATAGTTAAATGCCTCTTCCAGCTCCTTGTTCTCTGTATCGCAGGTCATCCGCACCTGGCGCCAGCACGCATCTTCACTGATCACCGCTTCGAGTTCGCTGCTGTCTTTCAGCCATTGCTCCAGTGCTTCCTTACTGCCGAGCGGGCGATCGAGCAACTGGCGGAACCAGGGCTCCAGCGCTTCCCAGGTAGTGAGGGTGAAGCCGGCCGGTAAAAAACGACGGGGTACAGGTTGAATAGCTGCGCTAAGCATAAAAGATTTTTTCAGCATTAAAAACTAACAGTAACGGACAAACGATGAATATGTGCTTTCTGTCCGGCATGGGTTGGCCGGAAGATCCACTTCTTATTCAGGTGTTGCGGCTTCATCCTCTTCAGCCGTCAGCTTGATTTCAATGCCGTTGCTCTGGATGATTCCCAACCACTTCACCATCTTTTTCATATCGCTGGCGTACACCCTTTCAAAATCCATATCGGGGTATACTTTTTCAAAGTAAGCCTTTACACCTTTCGCATCTTTTTCGTCGGGCAGTGCTTCCGTACTGGCCTGCATGGCCTGGAACACCTCGGCCAGGTTTACATTCTCCCGGATGGTGTACACTTCTATACTCTCCAGGTGTGAAAAGTTATGCTGACGGGTGGAAGCAAAACGGGTGGTTCCGTCCTGAAGCGAACGCACAAGAGCGCCGTCTGTTTTACTACTTACCAATTCGAACAAACCGGGCAGACCGGTTACTGCTATTAATTTACCGTATTCCATACAATTTCATTCAAGGGGTGCAAGTTAAAGAAATAAATGGTTGGAGCCGGTGAATCATCAATCCGGATAGCCGTATCTGATTTTAATTTCTTGCCTTAATCCTGTAGTTTCGGGACAATTTTTTGCAGGTCCTGACTGTTTGATTCCGCTTAGCCGGCAGCAGCCTTTCACCCGCTTAAACAACTAAACAGATCAGATAAAAAAGCCCATAAACGAAAAGATTACTGGGCATACTATGTGGCCATAACAGAAAAAAATAAACACATGAAAAAAACCATTCTTTCCCTTGTTTTGCTGCTCAACTGCCTGGCCGTTGTGGCACAGACGGGACTGGGTTCTTTCCGCCGCCTGGTGGCAGGCAAACAATCGGTGTCCGTGATTACAACCACAGGCGTTCTGGAATTCCGCCATTATCCCGGAAACATCATACAAACCACGTTTGAAAGCAGCAGCTATAAAGGCGAACAGGTGAGCAATGCAGTGATACAACCTGCTGTTGCTGCGCCCAGGGTCATTCAGAATGATTCGCATGTACTGAGGCTGCAGGCCGGAAGTACGGTTATATCCATCCGCAAAAAAAACGTGCAGGTGGTTTATGGCAACGGGCCCGTTTTAACCGGCTTTGCGCAGCAACAGGAACACCAGGTACTGCAGTTTGCCCTTTCCGCAGGCGAGCCTTTGTACGGTGCCGGCTCCCGATCGATCCCCCTCAACCGGTATGGCTATAAAGTAGAGTTGAACAATAATCCCTGGTACGGCTACAGTACGGATGCCGACAACCTGAATTTTTCCATGCCCTTCCTGCAATCGGCCCGGGGTTACGGACTGTTCTTCGACAATCCCTCCCGTGGTTTTTTTGATATGGGCAAAACCAACCCCCAGCTCCTGGAAGCAGGCTTCAAAGCCGGAAAGCTGCAGTTTTATACATTCACCGGCGCCAACCCGGCTGCCATCATCAAAAGCTTTACCCAGCTCGTGGGAAGAATGCCCCTGCCACCCCGTTGGGCACTCGGAAATTTCATGAGCCGCTTCGGTTACAAAACCCAACAGGAGGTGCTGGAAATTGCCGGCAAGATGAAAGAACAACAGTTCCCCTTCGATGCCGTCATCATTGACCTGTTCTGGTTTGGCGATGGCGTGCATGGTGCCTGGAATATGGGCAACCTCGACTGGGACAGAAAGCGTTTCCCGCAGCCGGAACAAATGATTGATACGCTCAAAAAACAAAATATCAAAACCATACTTATTACCGAGCCCTTTGTACTGGCCGAATCGTTCAACTATGCCTACACACAGCAAAACAAACTGAATGCGGTTGATAAAAAAGGGGATACCATCGGCATCAAAGAATTCTTTTTTGGTCACGCAGGCCTCATCGACATTTTTCAAAACAAAAGCAAAGACTGGTTCTGGAGCAAATACGATGCACAGATAAAAAAGGGTGTGGCCGGTTGGTGGGGCGACCTGGGCGAGCCGGAAAAACACCCTGATTACCTGTATCACAACCTGAAAGACAAAGGATTCAACCGGTTGTTCCGGGCCGATGAGGTACATAATATGTACGGACACTTGTGGAGCCAGATGCTGTTTGAAAAATATGCAAAGCACTATCCTTCGGAGCGGCTTTTTCACCTCAACCGGAGTGGTTATGCAGGAACCTGGCGCTTTGGATCCTTCCCCTGGAGCGGGGACGTGGACCGCAGCTGGAATGGCTTCAAAGCACAGCTGCCCATTATGCTGGGTATGGGCCTCAGCGGTGTGCCCACCATGCACAGCGATGCAGGTGGATTTGCCATGGGCCAGCGTGATCCGGAACTGTACCGGCGCTGGTTGCAGATGGCAGTGTTTTCACCCATCTTCCGCCCGCATGGAAGTGTGAACGCTCCCGATCCCAAAATTCCGCAGATAGAAAGCGAACCCGTTTTTTACGACGAGCCCGATAAAAGCATCCTCCGCAGTTTTATTGAATTACGCTACCGGCTCATGCCTTATATCTACCAGCTGGCGTACGAAGCGGCCACCAACGGTGCCCCCTTTGTGCGGCCCCTGTTTTTTAACGATACCACCGACAAAGAATTGTATAAAGCAACCGATCAATATTATTTCGGACCATCACTGCTGGTAGCACCGGTATTGGAAAAAGGTGCCACCAAACGAAAGCTGTATTTACCCCGGGGGCTGTGGTATGATTTCTGGAAACCGGGACAACGCATCGACGGAGCAAAATGGATAGAGGTGGATGTAACGAATGAAACTATTCCCGTTTTTGTAAAAGCAGGAAGCGTTATTCCCATGAAACCCCTGTTCAGCAATACCGGAGAGTACCCGGAAGACCAGCTTGTATTTCATTACTATGCGCATGCCGGTGTGAATACGCATTCATTTTATGAAGATGATGGAAACTCGCCCACTGCCCTGACTTCGGGTGCGTTTGAAACCATTAAAGTTTATACGGTACAGAAAACCAATCCTGTATCACTCACGTTCAGCACAGCCGGCAGTTATAAAGGAAAACCCGCACAACGGAACGTGGAACTATACATTCACGGTATCGACAAGCCCAAGGGAGTTATCATTGATGATGTGAAGCTTGAAAAATGGATGATGGAAGGCCGCACGCTGCACATTCCGCGTTTTGTGTGGAATGGAAAAATAAAGAACGTACAGGTAAAATAGTGCTGCAAAGCCCTGATGGAATAAAATAAAAGCCGCCCCTGTGGGCGGCTTTGTTATAGGAAAACCAGTCGGGTTTATCAATCGTGACGTTCCGGGGCCAGTGTGTATTTTTCCGGGCTGCGCCACAGGGCAGATAGCAGTAATTCTCTCATAAAGAAAAACTCTTTTGGCAGCCGGTCGTATGCTTTTTCAAACAGTTCTTCGTGTCCCAGTAATTCCTGTTTCCAGAGTTCACGGTCCACATTCATAATTTCACCAAACTGTTCGCGGGAGAATGTTTCGAGTCCATCCCAGCAGATATCCCGGTAACGGGGCCGCCAGCCGATGGGGCATTCCACGGCTGATGCTTTGCCTTTACAACGGTTGATGATCCATTTGAGCACCCGCATGTTTTGTCCGAAGCCGGGCCATGCGAATTCGCCCTTTTCGTTTTTACGGAACCAGTTCACACCAAAGATCCGGGGTGCGTTGGGCAGGTCGCGGCCAAACTGGAGCCAGTGGTTGAAGTAATCGCCCAGGTGATAACCGAGGAAGGGCAGCATGGCAAAGGGATCACGGCGCACCTTGCCCAGTTCGCCAAATGCTGCGGCGGTCATTTCACTGCCCATGGTGGCAGCCAGGTACACACCAAAATTCCAGTTGAACGACTGGTACACCAGCGGTACAGCACTGCCCCGGCGTCCGCCAAAGATGAAGGCAGAAACGGGAACCCCCTGCGGACTATCCCAGTTAGGATCAATTACAGGATTCAGCGAAGCGGGTGCGGTAAAACGGGCATTGGGGTGTGCGGCAGGTTTGCCACTGGCAGGGTTATAAGGCATTCCGTGCCAGTCAGTCAGTCCTTCAGGTACTTCTTTCGTCATGCCTTCCCACCAAATATCGCCGTCGGTTGTAATGGCTACATTGGTAAAAATTGTATCCCGCTCAATGGACTTCATAGCATTGGGATTGGTCTTTGTGTTGGTTCCCGGTGCTACACCAAAGTACCCGCTTTCAGGATTGATAGCATACACTTTACCATCTTCCCCCTTATGCAGCCAGGCAATATCATCGCCTACAGTGGTGATTTTCCATCCTTCCATGCCGGCAGGAGGAATCATCATGGCGAAGTTGGTCTTACCACAGGCACTCGGAAAAGCGGCAGCTACATAGCTTTTTTCTTTCTCCGGCGATTCGACACCCAGTATCAGCATATGCTCAGCCAGCCAGTTTTCCTCACGTCCCATCACGCTGGCAATACGCAGCGCAAAACATTTTTTACCCAACAGGGCGTTGCCTCCATAGCCACTTCCATAGGAAATGATCAGCCGCTCTTCGGGGAAATGCGAAATATATTTTACAGTAGGGTTGCAGGGCCATTTCACATCCGCCTGTCCGGGCTGCAGCGGTGCACCCAACGTATGCAGGCATTTTACAAAATCATCGCCCATCACTTCCAGTACCGGGTCGCCCATACGGGTCATGATGCGCATATTGATCACCACGTATTCGCTGTCTGTCAGCTGCACGCCATAGCGGGAATATTTCGATCCTACCGGGCCCATACAGAAGGGTATCACATACATGGTACGTCCCTTCATACAGCCGGCGGTGAGGCCTTCCAGGGTGGTTTTCATTTCATTGGGATCCATCCAGTTGTTGGTGGGACCTGCATCAGCTTTCCGGCGGGTGCAGATGAAGGTACGGTCTTCCACACGGGCCACATCACTGGGATCACTGAAACAGGCATAACTGTTGGGTCGCTTAGCAGGATTTAATTTTATGAAGGTTCCTTTATCTACAAGCTGCTGGCAAAGGCGGTCATATTCTTCCTGGGATCCATCGCACCAATGAATGGTGTCTGGCTGAAAATGAGCAGCCATACGGTCTACCCATTCCCTCAATTCTGTTTTTACTGTAGCAATCATAACTAGAAGTTGTTTTTAAGGGGTCAAACTTATGATAACGGTTGTTAGTTTACAAATTTAAAATTGCCCCCAAAGGTCAGCCTATCATTTTCTGAAAAAACATGAGGAACATCACCTAAAAAACTAATGTTGCGTTTGCGGGTGTATCTGAAAATATATTTTGTAATAATCTCGGTGTAAGGGAAAACTGTTTGTCATTCAAAGCAGGCTTCCTTACATTTAAGCAAGAATCTGTTTTATGATACGATTGCTTGGTTTACTCTGGTGGCGCCTGAACGGCTGGAAAGTTAAAGGCAGCTTTCCGGGCGATGTGCCGAAAATGGTGATTGCCGTAGGGCCGCATACCAGCGCCTGGGATGTGGTGGTGGGACTATCAGCCCGCAGCAGCATTCCTATAAAAGATGCCTATTTCCTTGGTAAAAAAGAATTATTCGATGGCCCTTTTGGCTGGTTCTTCCGTTGGTTGGGAGGCACCCCGGTTGACCGGTTTTCTTCGCAGGGAATGGTACAGCAGGTGGCACAGAAATTCAGGGAACACGACCGCTTCCGCCTGGCTATGAGCCCGGAAGGCACCCGCCAACGGGTGGAAAAACTGCGTACCGGGTTTTACTATATTGCCAAAGAAGCAGGAGTGCCCATATTACTGGCCGGGCTGGATTTTGGTAAAAAAGAGGTGGTGCTGGGAGGCTTGATATATCCTTCTGACGAAACGGAGGATTTTAAAAAAATACTGCAGTTTTTTTCCGGTGTGGAAGGAAAGAATAAGGAGCAGGGTTTGGGCCACCTTGGAGAATAAAACCTGAGGCACCTTATACTTTCGTCTGTTTTCTGAAACTACCGGGCGTCATCTTTTTCTTTTTCAGAAATACCCTGTTAAAGTAAGCCAGGTTTTCAAAGCCGCAAGCAAGTGCAATCTGGCCGATGGGTTTATCTGATTCAATCAATAGCACACAGGCTTCTGAAATACGAATATCATTTACATAGTCAGAAAATGTTTTTTTCATACTTCGTTTGAAGTATTTGCAAAAGGCACTTTTCGATAAGTGAATGAGTGAAGCGGCATGCACTACGTGTAACGGTTCTGAATAATGTTGCTGGATGTAGTCAAGTACTTTATTGATTCTGCTGGTATCAACCTGCTTCTTTGTATTTTGATACCTTGCCGATGCCAGCGGTTTTAATTTGCAGGATGAAAGCTTGGAAAGCAAGAGCATAAGGTTGCTGAGCGACTCTATTCCTTTTGAATGAAGAATGATCTCAAAGTCTTGCAGACCTACCTGCTTTTTCAGATACGGAAAAACGACACCGGTATTGGTTTTTTTTAGCAACGCTGACACTGGTTCAAACTCCGGCAGCTGCAGAAATGGCCGGATCATTGTTTCAGAAAACTGAATTACAACGGCAGAACATTTCCCCTTTTTATTTCCATGGCTCACCCAGGTATGCGGTAACATTGGCCCAATAAAGGCAATATCACCATCTGAAAACTGTTCAATACTATCCCCCACCATTCGCTTTCCGTTTCCTTTTACAATCAAAGTAAGTTCATATTCCGGATGATGATGCCAGTAAAACTCAAATGAAGGTGCATTCACTTCATAACAATGAAAGGATTTGTCTGTTTGCTGTGATTTTATTTGTTCCAGCTTGGGCCGCATACAATAAGTTCTTATAAAATGTAAATTATGTGTTTTGTGGCAATATAGTATCAGAATATGGTTGCAAAACATTAGTATGCTGCTTCAAAACCAGCCATCTTTGAAATGAAAATTTCAGTCTATGCAGTCCATTCCTCAATCTGTTCATTCTTTTCTGCAAACGCCCTTTCAGCTTACCCCGGAACAGGTGGCTTTTTACAGTGAGAACCGCTACATCAAACTCAGGCAGGTTTTGAACGAAGAAACGGTTGCCTTCTTCAATGAAGCCATCAGCAACCGGGTTGCTGCTATGAATAAGGAGGAGAAACCACTGGAGGAGCGCAACACGTATGGAAAAGCGTTTCTGCAGTTGTTTAATTTGTGGAGAGAAGATGATGTGGTAAAGGAGCTGGTATTCAGCAAACGCCTGGCCAGGATTGCAACAGATTTAATGGAAGTGGATGGTGTGCGTATCTATCACGACCAGGCATTGTTCAAAGAGGGCGGCGGTGGCATTACGCCCTGGCATGCTGATCAGTACTACTGGCCCCTGGAAACGGATAAAACTGTTACGGCCTGGATTCCCCTGCAGGCAACACCGCTGGAGCTGGGTCCGCTTGAGTTCAGCGCCGGCAGTCACCAGCTTGTTGAAGGAAGAGACCTTGAAATCAGTGATGAAAGTGAAGCCGCTATACAGCAACGGTTAAGAGTAACAGATTTCAAACACGTAATTGAGCCGTTTGATACAGGCGAAGTAAGCTTTCACAGTGGCTGGGTGTTTCACAGAGCGGGTGCCAACACAACCAGCCAGATGCGAAAGGTGATGACTGTTATCTATATGGACAAGGATATGGTGCTGAAAAATCCGGAAAACAAAAATCAGATCAACGACTGGAATACGTGGTGCCCGGGTGCTAAAGTGGGCGAAGTGATTGACACGCCACTCAACCCGGTTCTTTATCAAAACTAAGCACTTGCATACAAGATTCTGCTGCACCTTTTGGGGCTGCGAAAACGATGCGCCTTCTGTGTTTGTTGACAAAGTATTTTCAGCAGGCTATGACGGTATTGAAATCAATCTGCCCCCGTCAGAAACCAGCTTTACAAAAGAGCTGCTGAAGCTGGTGGAACAGGTCCGGACTAACAACCCCGACTTTCTGTTCATAACCCAGCAACTAACGGCACCCGGGAGCAGCTCTGTTGACGCATACATCAGTACTATGAAAAAGCGATTGTCAGAACTTAGTGCTTTTCAGCCCACATGCATCAACTCCCAAACAGGCGCCGATTATTATTCCTTCGACGATAATTGCAGGGTGATTGAAGCTGCCTTAACCATCAGCAGCCAAACAGGAGTACGGATTCTGCACGAAACCCACAGGGGCCGTTTTTCATTTCATGCACCTTCGTTACTTCCCTACCTGCAGCAATTTCCCGAACTGGAACTGGTGGCCGATTTTTCTCATTTCTGTACCGTATCTGAAAGTTTGCTGCAAGAGCAGGAAGCAGTGATACAGCAAATCATTCCACACGTATCACACATCCATGCAAGAGTAGGCCATCAACAAGGGGCGCAGGTGAATGACCCTTTTGCCCCAGAATGGAAAGAACATTTTTCTGTATTTGAATTATGGTGGCAGCAGATACTTGTGCACCAACAACAAAAAGGCAGCACCGGGTTTTCCATTACGCCGGAGTTTGGTCCGGCCCCCTACATGCCTTCTTTGCCATTTACACAACAACCTTTGGGCAACCAATGGGAAATCAATCGTAAAATGATGCACCATCTCAAACAGGTTTTCAATTAATGTAGTTGTATGACAAAGTATAAGACATTTCTTCACCTGCAGTTCTTCATTTTTTGCTGCATCATCATGCCCGTATGGTTGCATGCACAAAACACGAACCCGGCTGCTTTTAAAAAGATAAAAACAATCCGATCCAAACTTCAGCTCCTTCCGCTGAACGATGTAAAACCGCTTGGCTGGCTGCAGGAAGAAATGCAAAAAAACCTAAACGGATTTACCGGTAACCTCGATTTACTTGTTCCGGATTTAATTGTGAATGATGATATCTATGGAAAAAACCGATTGACCAAACATATAAAAAATAAAAATGTAGGTGCCGTTTCAGAAGATGGCGACTGGCAGGTGCAATTCCTTTGGTGGAACAGCGAAACACAAAGCAACTGGCTGGATGGTTTCATGCGGACAGCCGTATTGCTGCAAGATGCGCAGATGTTGCACAAAACAGAACAAATCATCAACCGGTTACTGGCCACACAGGACCCGGATGGATACATAGGTATTTACGATCAGGAACTGCGATACAAGTTTGATAATGAAAACGGGGAACTGTGGTCCAAGGCCACCTTGTACCGGGTGCTGCTGGGATGGTATGAATATAAAAAAGACAAGCAGATACTTACGGCGGTTGAACAAGCTGTTGCCAATGTAATGCAAGCGTACCCGATTGAACAATCACATCCGTTTTATTCAGTGAACCCCAATGCAGGCGGCTTAACTCACGGACTTGTGTTCACAGACGTATTGGAGCAATTGTATGCCATTACAAAAAAGCAACACTACCTGGATTACTGTTTGTTTTTGTATAAAGATTTTTCTGAGCAACTGCTGCATGAAGATGCTCAATATGGCAAGTTGCTGAACAGGGAGCTTCCGCTGAAAGGACATGGTGTGCATACCTATGAGCATTTGCGATCGGTGATTGCTGCCTATTATGCATCGGGCAATCCTGAGCTTAAGAAAGTGCTGAAAAATTTTCTCACGAAAATTAAAAAAACGGTGGGTCCCTCCGGAGGACCTGCAGGCGACGAGTTCATCCTGGGCAGAGGTGCTGATGCCTCTCTGGGATATGAGTTCTGCTCTCTTCATGAATTAATGGCTGGTTGGGTAAGCTTATTTGCTAAATCCGCTGCTTCAAACTATGCTGACGATGCAGAGCATTTATTATTCAATGCAGCATTAGGTGCTACACACCCCGTTGAAAGTGCCATCTGCTATTTGAAACAAGACAATGCATTTTTTCTTACCGGAGGCAACAATGGCGATACCACTGATAAGCACCAAACCCGGTACCGCTACTCACCTGTACATAAAGAAGCAGCTGTTTGCTGTGTGCCAAACGCAGGAAGAATATTTCCCTACTATGTACAACACATGTGGATGAAAGATCAGGACGGATTGGCGGCTACATTGTTGGGGCCATGCGAACTGAGTACCACCCTCAAAGAAACGAATGTAACCATCAAAGAAGAAACCGGCTATCCGTTCGACAATCAGTTGCAATTTCATATTACATGCTCACAGCCGATTGATTTTTCTATTAAAATCAGAAAGCCCGGTTGGGCAACCAATGTAAAAGCTTCACAACCTTTCAGGGAAAAAAATGGTTTTCTCATTTTTCGCCGGGTGTGGAATGGCAGCACAACTCTGCAGATTTCCTTTACGGCTGAGCTACGTAAAAAAGAAATGCCCAATAAAGAAGTGTATTTTGAAAAAGGTCCATTTATTTTATGCAGGGCCATTGAAGGGAAACAAACGGTTACCAAAACATGGCCCTTTGCGGATCTGCAGGAATCTGTTTACACACCAGTCGGCTATTTGCCGCTTCAATACAATGGTGAGGAAGTTTTGCCAGTGCCTGGGCAACAAAATTCCTTTGTAACAAAGATGATCAACACATCAACAAGAAAAACAGAAACTGTGTTGTTGGTGCCAATGGCCCGAACCATTTTGCGACAAGTTAGTTTCAAGGTAAAAAAATAGCTATGAAATTATTACTGACCGGATCTGTATTCCTGCTGCTGGCTTATTCCTGCGGCGAGCAGCCAGAGAAAGATTATACGCACTATGTAAACACTTTTATTGGTACCGAGGGAACAGGGCACACGTTTCCCGGTCCCTCCATGCCATTTGGAATGGTGCAACCTGGCCCGGATAACGTTGACAAAGGCTGGGATTACACCAGCGGGTATCAATACAACGACAGTATCATTCTCGGCTTTTCTCAAACCAGAGCTAATGGTACCGGCATCAATGAATTTGGTGATATACTGTTGCAACCGGTTACACATGACCGCAGAGATGGATTTGAGCTGCCGTATCAAAAAACAACAGAAAAAGCTTCTCCCGGCTATTACTCTGTAACACTTAACAACCAGGTAAAAGTGGAACTGACCTGTACAGAAAGAGTGGCACTGCACCAATACACCTATCCGACAACCAAAGCCAGGCTGCTGGTTGATTTGCAGCATGGGCTCCGGTTTTTAACAGATTCGCTGGTACTGGAAAGCAAGGTTGAGCTGGAAGACAACAAAACCATCAGCGGCTGGTGCCATACAAAAAACTGGGTGGAGCGAAAATATTATTTCAAAATCCAGTTCAGTGCCCCATTTACTTCAGCAAGCTTGTTACCACGAAAAGAAAAAGAAGCAGCTCCACGTTATTTGCTGCAATTTGATGTGGCTGATTCTGTGCTGCTCACAAAAGTGGCTTTGTCAACAGTGAGTGTGCAGGGTGCTGCGAACAACCTGCAGCAAGAAATGCCCGGATGGGCTTTTGACAGGGTTGTGGCCAATGCAAAGCGTGTATGGAATGGTTACCTGGCACGTATTGACATTGAGGCAGATACCAAACAGAAAGAAATATTCTACAGCTGTCTGTACCGGCTTTTTCTGCAACCATGCAATATTGCTGATGCAGATGGCCGTTACCGTGGGGCCGATGATTCCATCAGAACCGCTAAGAACGGCATGTATTTTTCCACACTTTCACTCTGGGATACCTACCGTGCAGCGCATCCGCTTTACACACTCATTACCCCTGAGAAGGTAGACGCTTTTGTAACCAGTATGATTGAACACAGTAAGGCAGCAGGCTTCCTGCCCATCTGGACTGCATGGGGGAAGGATAACTACTGTATGATTGGCAATCACTCCATACCTGTTATTGCCGATGCGTATCTGAAAGGCTTTAAAGGTTTTGATGCTGAAGAAGCCTTGCTCCAAATGGTGAAGTCAACTACCGAAAACCATATCAACAGTAACTGGACTTTGCTTAACCAATATGGTTATTATCCCTTTGATAGTTTGGATAACGAAGCGGTATCACGAACATTGGAACACGGTGTGGACGACTACTGTATTGCACTGATGGCAGATCGTATGGGCAAGAAAGAAATTGCTGCTGCTTATTACAGGCGTGCTGCTTACTACAAGAATTTGTATGATAGCAGCACCAAACAAATGCGGGGAAAAGACAGCAAGGGAAACTGGCGCAGTAACTTCAATCCGTTAACTGCCACATCTCCCATGAATAATCCCGGTGATTATACGGAGGCCAACGCATGGCAATACTTCTGGACACCTGCACAGTATGATGTGCCGGGAATGATTCAGTTACTGGATGGAAAACGCAACTTTACAATGCAGCTCGACAGTTTCTTTTCCATCAAAGCGCTCAATCCCAATAAACACCTGGGCCAGGAAGCCATGATTGGGCAATATGCACATGGAAATGAACCCAGCCATCACATTGCTTATCTCTTCCGGTTTTCAGAGAAGCCAGAACGAACGGCAGAACTTGTAACCCGTATTTGCCATGAATTTTATAACAATACACCTGCCGGAATGATTGGGAATGATGATTGCGGACAAATGAGTGCCTGGTACATATTTGCAACACTTGGTTTTTATCCCGTTAATCCCTCCAATGGTGAATACATTCTGGGTCAACCCCAGGTGCAACGAGCAGTAGTATTATTACAAGGCAAAAGGAAACTGGAAGTGCAGCGTGGGAAAGGAGTCTCTGTTTCTTTCAACAGCAGGCCCATCAACGGATACATCATTCAGCACAAAGAAATAGCTACTGGCGGTACATTAAAGTTTTAACTTGCTTCCCATTCAAACAAAGCTATCCAATTATGCAAAAGATAAAGATGCTTCTTTTCTTTCTGTTCACTCAATATACTACGGTTACAACAGTTGCCCAGATCAATCATGTTGAGCCACTGAACTGGTGGGTAGGCATGCGCAATCCAAATGTGCAGTTGCTCATCAACGGTACTAATGTGGGTGAAACCACCCCGTCCATCAATTACCCCGGCGTAACCATTACCAGGGTTACCAAGGGCGATAGCAGGAATTATCTTTTTATTAATCTGGCTATTTCAAAAACAGCAAAGCCTGGTATACTGGGCATCAGTTTTAAGAAACAGGGCAAAGAAGTGTACAGTTACCGATATGAATTAAAAAAGCGGCAGCAAGAGGCTACGGCATTTAAAGGCTTTAGTGCTGCAGATGTGATCTATCTGCTGGTGCCCGACAGATTTGTAAATGGCGATACCACCAATGATGTGGTAGCGGGTATGCGGGAAAATAAAACAGACCGCCGGTTTCCCGGAGGCAGACATGGAGGTGATATCAGGGGCATCATCAATAGCCTGGACTACATCAAGAACATGGGCTTCACTGCCATCTGGCCCACACCGTTGCTGGAGAATGATATGGAAGCCTATTCCTATCACGGCTACTCCATCACCAACCATTACCAGGTTGATCCCCGCTTTGGAACTTTGGATGACTACAAAGAACTGGCTGTAAAAATGCGGGAAAAAGGATTGAAACTCATTTTTGATGAAGTGCTCAATCACATCGGCATCAACTACTGGTGGAAGAATGATTTGCCATTCAGAAACTGGCTTAATAATCCAGACAAGTATGTGCAAACCAATCACCGCCGCACCGTAAACCAGGATCTGTACGCATCAAACTATGATATTGATTTGTGGAAGAACGGTTGGTTTGATAAAACCATGCCGGATATGAACGGAACCAATCCGTTTGTTGCCAATTACCTCATTCAAAGCACCATCTGGTGGATTGAAACCTTGCAGTTGGGTGGTGTGCGGCAGGATACATACGGTTACTCCGACAAAAAGTTTCTGGAACAATGGAGCTGTGCCGTTATGAATGAGTACCCAGCCTTTAACATTGTGGGTGAAGAATGGAGTACCAATCCTTTGATCACTTCTTACTGGCAGCAGGGAAAGAAAAATCATGATGGATATACCGGATGTCTCAAAACTGTTATGGATTTTCCGCTGCAGGAAGCGTTGGTACGATCTTTAACCGGAAAAGAAGACGCCAGTTATCTCAGCCCATTTACAAAACTGTATGAATCCTTAGCCAACGATTATGTGTACTCAGATCCTTCAAACGTGCTCATCTTTGGCGATAACCATGATATGAACCGGTTATTTTATCAACTCAACCAGAATGTGAATCTGTACCAAATGGCATTAACCTGCCTGTTAACCATGCGGGGTATACCGCAACTGTTTTATGGAACAGAAGTGTTGATGGATCATGTGGGACACAATAAGGTTGATGGGTTGATACGATCTGATTTTCCCGGTGGCTGGCAAGGTGATGCAGTGAATACATTTACCGGCGCCGGACTCAGCCCCCAACAGCAATGGGTGCAAAATTATCTGAAGCAATTGCTTAACTGGCGCAAGAACAACAGTGTTATTACCAATGGAAAGCTGCTGCATTTTGCTCCATTTGATGGCCTGTATGTGTACTTCCGCTACAATAAAGAAAAAATGGTGATGGTTGTACTAAACAAGAATGATAATCCAACTACATTTGAAACCGCCCGGTTTAAAGAAATCCTGCAAGGCAAAACAAAAGCCTGGGATGTAACAGGCAAACAAGAGCAGCAGATAGGAAGCACACTGTCAGTTCCGTCGCTTTCTGCCACAGTTTTTGAGATCTATTAATATGACAGTACCACTGCTGCCGACTCTGTTGGTGTTCCTTTGCAACTGGCGCTTCAACTAACAGTAACGTTCCACGTACAATAGCCTGCTGCTGTTTGCGGTAATATGCTTGCTGTTTTTGTATATGCCCAAATACATTTAACTTAACAGCATGACCAAACATATTTGTGTGATTGGCGCTGGCCCCAGTGGCATTACCGCTGCCAAAAACTTATTAGACGAAAGGTTACAGGTAACCGTATATGATTATGGAAAAGAAGTGGGTGGCAACTGGGTTTTCACCGAAGAAGAAAGCCACAGCAGCGTATTTGAAACCACGCATATTATTTCATCGCGCACACTGAGCCAGTATGAAGATTTTCCCATGCCGGATGACTACCCCGATTATCCGAGTCATGTGCAACTGAAAGAATATTTTCAGAACTATGCTGACTATTTCGGCTTGCTGCCATTCATACAGTTTGAAACCCTGGTGAAGCGTTGCGAACGGATGAACGATGGCCGCTGGATGGTGACCACTGAAAAAAACGGTATTGAAAGCAGCAGCGTGTTTGATGCATTGGCTGTATGTAACGGTCACCACTGGCAGCCCCGCATGCCGCAGTTACAGGGAACTTTTAGTGGTGAATTCATCCACAGTCACGCGGTGAAACGCTTTGCCCGTTTCAAAGACAAACGGGTACTGGTGATCGGTGGCGGTAACAGTGCGTGTGATGTGGCAGTTGAAAGCAGCCGGGTGGCCAAAAGCGTAGACCTCAGCTGGCGCAGGGGTTACTGGGTGGCGCCCAAATTTATCATGGGTAAACCGGCAGATGTATTCAGTCATAAAATCGACTGGCTGCCCCGTTTTATCTGGAGGGCCTTATCCCATCTCTCCTTGTATATCCGTAACGGGAACTACGAAGCTTACGGCTTACAAAGACCGGATGGACCCATCGGCAGCCACCACCCCACCATCAACGAAGATCTGTTTTACACCATCCGCCATGGAAAAATAAAACCACGGGTTGATATTGAACGGCTGGATGGCAACACCGTGTATTTTAAGGATGGAAGTGCCAGCGACTACGATTCCATTGTCGCCTGTACCGGTTATGTTATTGCCCATCCTTTCTTTGATAAAAGTTTTATTGACTACAGCGAAGGCGATGTGCCGTTGTGGCTGCGTATGATACATCCCACGATCGACAATGTATATTTCATCGGACTGTTTCAGCCGCTCGGCTGCATCTGGCCCGGCAGTGAACTGCAGAGCAAAATCATGGCCCGGGAACTTGCCGGCAAATGGAAACGGCCCAGCAATGTACAGCAGCTGATCAACGATGAACTGAAGCACCCCGATTTCAAACAGATCAGCACACCCCGGCACACCATTACCGTAGATCATCACCTGTTCCGTAAACGGCTGTTGAAACAGTTGCCGAAGGATTATGTAAGAAAAGAAAGCACGAACCACACAGCCACTCATTAATAATTCTGAAATGAAGCTTGAACTCTTGCAACAAAGCGCCACTGTATCACCGGCAAAAGGCTCGGTGCTTTTATTGCACGGCGCCTGCTTTGGTGCCTGGTGCTGGAAGGAGAACCTGATGCCCTGGTTTTCACAACAAGGATATGATGTGTTTTCGATGAGTCTGCGTAATCATGGCAGGAGTGAAAAAAAAGGTTCCCTGAAATTCAGAAGAATCCGTGAGTATGTGGAAGACCTTACAACGGTTGTCAACCAGCTGAACGGTCCGCTTTACCTGGTGGGGCATTCCATGGGTGGATTTATTATCCAGCATTATTTAAGTAAACAGCCAGCTGCAACCGTAAAAAAAGCGGTTTTGTTATGTTCCATTCCTCCAACAGGCGCCTGGCGTATTACATTAAAAACATTGCTGTTTCACCCTCTCACCTTTCTGAAGGCCAATCTCACCTGGAGCCTCGCTCCCATTTTCACCCACCCGCAAAGAGCCAGGAAATTTATGTTCAGTCCCACCTTTCCGGAAGAACGTTTTCAGCAGGTGCTGGAACAAATTCAGGATGAATCCTATCTGGGATATCTGGACACTTTGTTCCTGCATTTGCCGCATCCGGAAAAAGTAACAACACCGGTGATGGTCATTGGCGGAGAAAAGGATTACTTGTTTCCGCCTTCGGATGTGCATGTCACTGCTCAAGCATATCACACAAACGCCTTGCTGGTGAAAGATGCGGCGCATAACTTTTTTATGGAAGATGGGTGGGAAGATGTGGCTGTGAAAATGGAAGAGTTTTTCGGCGCTGAGAAAGAAGAGCGCTGAGGTAAGCGCAGAGCGATCACCGCGATGTGCCCAACTCTTTTTCCACCATTGGCTGCGGTGGGTAAAATACACTCTGAAATCGATCGGTATCCATCACCAGGAAGGGCTTCTTTCCGTCCAGACCCAGCCTGCGCAAATCATTTGCCATCGGATGTTGACTGTTGCCTACACGTAACCGAAGTCCATGCTGTAACCGCAGCTTCATCCATCCCCGCACTTTTACAGCGGTACGCATCAGCTGGTGGTTCATGAAAGAATAAGTAATCAGCGATAAGGGAATGGAAGGAATCCACCAGCCCAGTTTCCCTTTCATTGCTGCGATCAGATTCTTTGTCTGAGGTTCTGAAACAGCGGTGTACAACTGATCAGCCTGCGCCGTATGCTCCACCGTCGCCACTATTTTCGGATAACCCCAGAGCTCCTGTCCGGCAGCCCGGGAAAATTCACTGGTAACAGGTATATGAATAATATGCTGACCCACTTTCCGTGTTTCCAGGGAGCCAACCAGGTCGAGCCAGCTGCACCAGGGCTTACGCATACCTTCCGGTATGGAGGGTATGGCCACAATCAGTTCGTTATACCTTCCCAGGTCCGATTCCCTGTACTGGACCAACCCGACTGCCACCACATACCTGCTGCCCAGCCTGAGTGCCGGCTGCAAGCCGGTTCCGTTAAGCAACTGCAGAACCACCTCTTTGTCGGAGGTAAAGAGGCAAACGGTGTAATGAACCTGGGTGAAAAAACAGGGAAGACGGGTAGTCCCGGCAGATAAGTTCACTTCCTTTTGTGGTACCTCGAAGAATGCAGACATCCTGTCAGTTTTATTTCAGTTCTTCAAACATACCCGTTTGTTTGTTCTTGCGCACATTATCCCAGATGAAATAGCGGCCGTTCATAGCTACATAAATGCCGGGGGGTAATGTTTGTGCAAAGGCAAGGGCGCTGCCGAGGTTAAACAATCCGTCGCTGCTGCCAAACTTAATGGGAATCATGGCGCCGGTGAGAACAATTGTCTTATTGGTTGCTTTTAATTTCTGCGCAATATAACGGGCTGTGTCGCTCATGGTATCGGTACCATGGGTGATGACGATCCGGTCTTCCTCCGCGTTGTTGCATTGATGAAGTATCAGTTCCCGGTCGTCGTCGGTCATTTCCAGGCTGTCGATCATCATCAGGGTACGGGTTTCGACCTCCACTTTGCAGCGGCCCATCTCCAGCAGGTCGTGCATGTGTGTATCGTTGAAATACAGCTGTCCGGTAATTTCATTGTATTCTTTGTCGAAGGTTCCGCCTGTAATAAAGATCCGTATAGCCATGGCAAGTGATTTTATTATGTGAAATTACGCATTCAGGGCAACCTGTGTTCAGAAACAAAAAAGGAGCAGCCGGGCTGCTCCTGGTGAAAACACAGAATTCACACAAAAAGCTAGATGACCAGCCCGGCAGAGTTAATATAATTGACCAGTGCGGCGCTGTTTTTTAAGTTGAGTTTCTTGAGGATGTTATGCCGGTGTACCTCCACAGTTTTCAGTGAAATCGACAGTTCAGTGGATATCTCCTTGGAGGACAGGCCGTCTTTGATATACTTGATGATTTCAAGTTCACGTCCGGATAGGGAATTAACACCGATACCTGCTTCCTCATCAAAGGCCTGCTCAGAAAGAATGGTCTTGACTTCAGAGCAAATAAAACGGTTGCCCTGCGTTACTTCCACAATTGCCTCAAACATTTCCTGCTGGGGCGAATTCTTGGTTACATATCCATGTGCACCCAGCTTCAGTAATTTTTTCACATAAGCAGGTTGTGAATGCATGGACACGCCGATGATTTTAGTGGCCGGAGTATATTTCCGGATTTGCTGGGTAGCTTCTATGCCGCTTACGGGTGACATATTAATGTCCAGCAGTACCACCTTGGGCCGGAGTCGTTGCGCCTCCTGAATAGCTTCTTCTCCATTGCTGCACTGGGCAATTACCTGGAAGCGCGGATCGCTGTTCAAAATAAAGCTCCAGGTCTCACGAATGAGCTTGTGATCATCAGCAATCAGAATTGTGATTTTTTCCATAGCATTGATATTTTAGATAACAGGTATAACTACTTTCAATTTACAACCTTTTCCCGGTGCCGTTATCAGCTCTGCACTTCCGTTCAGCAGTTCGGCGCGGCTTTTAATATTTTTCAATCCCATTCCTCTACGGATCGTTTCCACATCAAACCCCTTACCGTCATCGGTGATCAGCAACTCCACGGTTCCGTTTTCCGGGAATAACTCAATAATCACATGCGTGGCTTCGGCATGGCGTACAATGTTATTGATCTGCTCCTGTACAATTCGGTATAAAGTGAGTTTGGCATTAGAGCTTAGCTGCTGCTCGGTCTCCATTGCCGGGTAGAACTCAAAATCCACAATACCCGTTGCACGGATATTATCCATCAAATCATTGAGTGAAGCAATGAGCCCCAGATCTTCTATACTGGAGGGAACCAGTGACCGTGACAGGTTGCGTATCTCCTGGATGATGGAATTAATATTTTTCACGCTGCGGTCCAGTAATTCATCGGGAGTTTTGTTGCGCAGAATATCCAGGAACAGCTTGGTACTGGTGAGCATCTGGCTGATATTATCGTGCAACTCCTTGCCTATATCGGCACGTTCTTTTTCCTGGGCGTCCACGGCTGCCTGTGCAATCTGTTTCTGACGGCTGCGCTCTTGCTGGATCAGTTCATCTTCCAGATGTTTACGTTCTGTAATATCTTCCATGGCCCCCACAACCCGTACCGGCTTGCCGTCGCGGTCGAGGATCATGTAGCTGCGGTCAATAATGTATGCATAGCTGCCGTCGGACCGGCGGAACCTGTATTCGCAGTACCAGTGCGCGGTTTCTTTCTGATTCAGAAACGCGTGTATACTGGTTGTAACCCGTCCCCGGTCGGCCGGATGAATATGATCTTCCCAAAAACCCATATCGGTTTTTTCCTGAAGGTTATGATACCCAAAAAGCTTCGTATACACTTCACTGCGGGTTACCCAGCCATTCACGATATCGAGATCCCAGATGGCCTCATTGGTCATGGCTTTTGTGACCAGTTCATAACGCTCGTTTACCTGCCGCATCAGTTCGGCACTCTGTTTTTGTTCTGTTATATCGCGGTGCGTGGCAATCACCATGCCTTCTTCAAAGACGGGAGTGGCCGTCCATGAAATCCATTTCACCTCACCGGATTTGGCGACAATACGGTTTTCAAAATTCACCACCGCCTTACCTTCCGACAATTGACGGAGCTGCTCCAGCACCTGCTCCCGGTCGTCTGCATGCACATAGTGAAGCGGGTGAAACTGACGGGCCTCTGCTTCTGTATAGCCGGTGAAACGTTCAAAGGCCGGATTGACTTTGAGATAATGCCCTGAAAGCGTGGCAATGGTGATAATATCCGGACTGATACTGAAAAAACATTCCAGCACTTTTTCACGCTTTACTTTTTCAATCTCCGTTCCAATTAAACTGCCCAGTGTGGTAATCAGTTTCTCGGTATCGGTGTGCTGTGGTTTCTGATCAAAGGAGAAAAAATAAAAGGCACAAACAAAGTGTCCTTCATTAATGATGGGAACCGAAAGAACAGACCGGAAACCTGCTTCCAGTGCCAGGTCGCGGCGTACCAGGTTGGTATCGGCAGCGAGGTCTTCGATCCAATACGGATTCATTGTCTGGAACGAAGGGGTATTGCCATAGCGGTCTTTCGAATACATGGATTGACGGCTGGCTTCTATAAATTGCCGTACCGCTGCTTCTTTTTTGTGCCCCGTTTCATAATCAGAAATCTCGTTCTTGATAGAAGAAAGATCATAAAGCGGCGTCCACAATTCCAACAAATCCCAACCGGTAAACTGACGGATTTTACGGAGAGCTGTTTTCAGGTTTTCATGGATCGATGTATTCTGCATCAGAATACGGGATATTTCATAACTCAGCTTCGCTTCTTCCTGCTTGTAGTAGGTATCGGTAATATCATGAATCAGGATAAGCCGGTAACCACTGTCGTCCAGCTGAATAGTAAAGCGCTCGAGTTTTACAATGATCCGGTGTCCGTTTTTATGCAGATGGCGCACAGGGGTATGGTCGCTGAAGTATGTATCCAGCTGTTGAAAAGAGGGCTTTTGCTCAAATAAATCGTACAGGCTCATCTGCTGCAACTCCCCGATTGTATAGCCATATTCCGACAGTGCCTTTGCGTTGGCATTAATGATGCGTTTCGTGCCCGGCACGACCAGGAAAATGGGTTGCGGCAGATTGTCAAAAAAGGACTTATACCTGTTTTCACTTTTCTGAAGCGCCTGTTCCGCTTTTTTCCGGTAACTGATGTCGTTAATATTGATCAGAACACCCTTCACAAACGGGTCATGAAGCAGGTTGCGTCCCTTCGCTTCTGCCCATAACCAGGTTCCGTCTTTTTTCCGGAAACGGACATCTATAGAGTGATTCTGGTTGGGCCGTTCCAGTTCTTCACTGAAAATGTGAAGCGCACGTTCCTTGTCTTCCGGGTGCACAAAGGCAAACCCGTTTTGTGACATCATCTCCTCGCGGCTATAACCAAGAACGGCTTCAATATTAGGAGTGCAGAAAAATATTTCCCCATCCGGGTGTACCAGTAATACAATATCAATACTGTTGGAAAGGATATTCTCAAACAACTTCTGACCTGAAACAATTTCTTCTTTCAGGTGCCGGGCATCAGCAGCAATGGAAATTTCATTTGAAATATCCACGCCGATGCACTGAACGGCAGGCTGCCCGTTGGCCCCGCCGGGTAAAAAAGTCATTTCCCATTTAATGAAGCAATAACCGCTGCCCTGGCACCTTTTGCGTAAGGTTACAGAACGGGGTTGTTCCGGGTGCATGATACACCATTCGGTAACGGAGCGGCAAATCTCACGGTCATCAGGATGAACAGAATCCAATGCACGTACCTCCGTGATCATTTCTTCATCATAATCAAAATGCCGTATGTATAAAGAATTGGCAGCAATATAACATCCATCTAGCCCGATGAGAGAATAAAACAACTGGCGGGACTGAATAAAGCAGTCAGGTATGACGGTTGATACAATCAACAGATATTGGAATTTTGATGAGTAAATATATAGGTAAATTTTTATTTCTCCTAATATGAACTCCTTTATCAATAATGGATAACCATTAAGTGAAAACTTTCCCGAAATTTGTAAGGGTAAACACTTACTAATAAACCAGGCAGCAACAAAGCGGGTTGCCCCTGCAAGCTGTAAATATTCTTTGCAAATCCAGAAATTTTAAGTGAATTTGCCGCCGTAACTTTTTCAGGTTTCCTAACAGATTACACATGATTCAGCCCGATGCTCAGCTCCTGCATACCTTACTACATCAATTGCCTCTTGCAGTTGGGCTGGTGAACCTTCAGACGAGCGACTTTTTGTTTTTCAATGAAGCAGCCCGGAAAGAGTTCGGCTGTTCACTCCCCGAAAAACTGGAGGTCTTGTTTACAGAAAAATTCCGCTTTACCCCGGAGGAAAATCTGGAGCTGGTTACGCAGCTGAAAAAAGGTGTGCAGGTGGAAAAGAGCCTGCCACTGGAAAAAGGCGGTACGGTTTCGTGGATACAACTATCAATGGCTCTGTTACCGGGTTATCCGGAGTATGCCCTGCTGCAACTTACCGATCTGAGCGCGTCTGTTAAGAGCGAAGAAGTGCTGCTGAAAGAAATCCAGAAGTTTGAGGCGCTTTTCAATTACGCTTCCATGGGCATTGTTTTGGTAAACAGGGAAGGCAGGATCGCACTTTCCAACCCGTTTGCCAACAAGCAATTCGGATACCTGCCCGGAGAAATACTCGGGCAACCTATTGAAATACTGATCCCGCAACGTTTTAAAAAGGCCCATGTAGGCCACCGCGACCGCTACAATGAGCGGCCCGAAGCACGTGTGATGGGTACAGGCCTGGAATTATTTGCTGTTCGAAAGAACGGGGATGAGTTCCCGGTACAGATCAGCCTGGGGCATTTTGAAAATGAGGAAGGCAAATTCACGCTTGCTTTTATTGTCGACGATACAGACCGAAAGGCCAATGAGGCCGCTATCATCCGGCAACGGGAAGAAATGGCCAGGGTGAATGCGAAAATGAAACAACTCAACGAGTTGCTGGAGTTTAAAGTGGCAGAACGAACCCAGCTACTGCAGGATGCCCTCCGGGACCTGGAGGAGTCGAGAGACAACCTGACCCATGCCCTCGAAAAAGAAAAGCAGCTGAATGATATGAAAAGCCGCTTTGTGTCCATGGCCTCACACGAGTTCCGCACACCACTGAGTACCATTTTATCCTCCATCACCCTGTTGTCGAAATACACCACCAGTGAAGACCAGGGCAAACGGGAAAAACATATTGACCGCATTAAATCCTCTGTCACCACGCTGACCGATATTCTCAATGAATTCTTGTCACTGGGCAGAATTGAAGACGGCAAAGTGGAACCCAAATGGACGGAGTTTTCCCTTACCGAGCTGGTACATGCTGTATCGCGGCAGATGGATCCGCTCCGCAAAAGCGGACAGGCTATCCGGCATGAGCATTCCGGGAAAGATCATATTGTACTGGACCCCGGTTTGCTGAAAAATATTTTCATCAACCTCATCAGTAATGCCATCAAATTTTCTCCGGAAAAAGGAGTCATCACTATCAGCAGCAGCATTATGAACGAGGACATCGTCATCCGCATCAAAGACCAGGGACTGGGCATTTCCAAAGAAGACCAGCAACACCTCTTTGAGCGGTTTTTCAGGGGCGCCAACGTCGTTAATATCCAGGGAACCGGGCTGGGCTTACACATTGTCAGCCGCTATGTACAACTCATGAATGGCTCTATTTCCTGTAAAAGCGAACTGGAACAAGGCACGGAATTCATCATCCGGTTCAAACAACACAAATTCAATTACGACAACTGACAACACTTATAAAAAGGTTGGTCAATAACGAGATTCGATTATATTGCAGCATCAATCAAATTCAGCAGCATGAAATCAATTCTTCTGGTGGAAGATAATGCGGATATCAGGGAAAACACGTCCGAAATTCTGGAACTGGCAGGTTACAAAGTACTTACAGCCGAGAATGGAAAGATTGGCCTGGAACTGGCCATGGCCCATAAACCCGATCTGATCATCTGCGACATTATGATGCCGGTACTGGATGGTTACGGCGTATTGCACGTGCTCCAGAAAAACCACGAATTGCAAAACACTCCTTTTATTTTCCTCAGCGCCAAAAGTGAACGGGCCGATATGCGTAAGGGCATGGAAATGGGCGCAGATGATTATATCACCAAGCCCTTTACCGAAACCGAACTGCTGAGTGCCATTGAAAGCCGGTTGAAAAAGGCCGACCTGCTGCTGCGCGATTTTCCCGGCGGACTGGAAGGCTGGAGTAAAGTGGTGGAGTCTGTAACCGGTAAAGACCCCCTTGCTTCTCTGAAAGAAGACCGGAATGTAAACAAGTATAAGAAAAAGCAGGTCGTGTATTCAGAAGGCAACCACCCCGGCCGCCTGTACTATATTCTGAAAGGAAAAGTAAAAACCTTTAAAACCAACGAAGACGGGAAAGAGCTTACCATCGGGTTGTATAACGAAGGCGACTTCCTCGGGTATATTCCCCTGCTGGAAAATGAACCCTACAAAGAAACCGCCGAAGCCATGGAAGACAGTGAACTGGCTATTATTCCCCGTACCGATTTTGAGGAGCTGCTCAATAATAATAAAGATGTGGCACAGCGTATCATCAAACTGCTGGCAAAAAACATCACCGAAAAGGAAAACCAACTACTGGGGCTTGCTTATAACAGCCTGCGGAAACGGGTGGCTGAAGCTTTGCTCACCCTCATGAAAAAATACAAAACCCCTGCATCTGAAAAATTCTCTATTCATATTTCCCGGGAAGACCTGGCCAATATTGCAGCCACTGCAACGGAAAGCCTGATCCGTACACTGAGCGATTTCCGTTCGGAAAAACTGATTGATATTAAAGAGGGGAATATTGTGATCCTGAATGAAAAGAAGCTGCAGGATATGATAAATTAATGCAATGGTTACTGCATTACACGATGCACCACGTAGTCGTTGAAATCCTTGCGCATCCGGTAGAAATCCGTTTCCATATAATCCATCTGCAGGCGCAGCTGTGTTTGTGATTTTACAATTTCTGCTTTCAGCTGGTTGCCTTCAAACAAATACTCGCTGGCCAGCCGGCGCTCCTGTGCGTGTATATCCTGCTTCATCAGATCAATGGCTTCTTCTTTCATTAAAATACGGTTCTGGTAGTCCTCTGCCCAATCGAGTATATCGTTGGTGTGCAGGAGGTCCACCACCTTGCTCAGCCGGTTTTTCATAAATACAGTTTCCTGCTCCATGTAGTCAAGCGTACGCAACCACGTGGAATTTTCCTGGTGAAACTGCTCTAATTTTCTTTTGGGCATCTTCAAAACTTTCTGCTCTCAAAATCTTATTGTTACTAAAAACCCCCTGTCGTGTGTGGCAGGGGGCAATACACTGCGCTTCTGCTTATTTGATTTCAATTTTCTTTTGTGTGGTTGTTTTTTCTTCAACCAGTTTCGGAAGCATGAGTGTTAATTCCCCGTTATCGTAACGGGCTTCAATTTTGTCGGGCATTACATTGTCCGGCAACGTAAAGGTCCTGGAGAAAGAAGTGAAGTTATACTCCTTGCGGGTGAACTTTTCTTCTTTTTCCTCTTTCTCAGTGCTTTTCTCGGCGCTGATGGTAATCAAATTGCCATCAACATTCACTTTAAAGTCTTCTTTCTGTAAACCCGGAGCAGCTACGGTTATTTTGTAGTTGCCGTTGTTCTCTGTTACGTTTACAGCAGGAACGGTTGAAACTTTGTCCCAACCCATATCGAACCACTCTCTCCAAGGTTTGAAAAAGTCGTCGAAGACCGTTGGGAACTGTTCCACTCTCTTAGTTGGCATATTCCCGGTGTTCATAAACCTTTTTTTAAATGTTAAAGAATGTTGTGAGCAGTTCAAAGTTCTGCTAAACCTGTTTGTTGATTCCTAATACCCGTCAACTCAAACAATGACATTCATCATCAGGCC
>Ga0315902_10002695_pt1 | contig 27306 bp, 25 predicted proteins | sample LakEriMetagenome_9_FD_203523 | JGI IMG/M metagenome (GOLD analysis project Ga0315902, IMG submission 203523) | Freshwater fungal communities from buoy surface, Lake Erie, Ohio, United States - Buoy 12 MA117 | ecosystem: Environmental > Aquatic > Freshwater > Lake > Lake biofilm | place: USA...
GAGGCCACGGGGACGCGAAGCCCATCCGCACTCACGGCGATGGCCACCGGTTCCGGCTTGGGCGGACGGGGGATCGCCACCGAGCGTCGCGTCATCCGCCACCCGCGGCATCATCGTTGTACGCACGAATGATGTCGCGCACGAGACGATGGCGTACGACGTCGGCTTCACTGAAATAGTGGAACGCGATCCCCTCAATGCCGTTGAGGATGCGCTCTACCTGCATCAGCCCCGAGTCCTCGCGGCGCGGCAGGTCCACCTGTGTCTTGTCGCCGGTGATGACGATCTTGGAGTTCACGCCAAGACGCGTCAGGAACATCTTCATCTGCATGCCGGTCGCGTTCTGCGCTTCGTCAAGGATGACGAAGGAATCACCGAGCGTTCGTCCGCGCATGAACGCGAGCGGCGCCACCTCGATGGTACGCGACTCGATCAGTTTCTGGATCCGTTCAAACGGAATCAGGTCATCGAGCGCATCATACAGCGGCCGCAGATAGGGATCGACCTTGGCTTGCATGTCGCCGGGGAGGAACCCGAGGCTTTCCCCCGCCTCCACGGCCGGACGCGCCAGCACGATGCGTCGCACGCGCTTGCGCATGAGGGCATCGACCGCGGCCGCGACGGCGAGATAGGTCTTGCCCGTCCCTGCCGGACCGATGCCGATCACGATGTCGTGCTCCGCGATCTTCCGCAGATACTCCGCCTGGCCGGGGGTCTTGGCCTGCACGCCGCGGCGCGCGCCCGGCAGCACCAGAGCACCGTTCGTCGCCCCCGGCGCATCGGCAGGGCGCTCACTCAGCGCCAGACGCAGGACGTCATCGGCGGTCACGGTCTTGCCGTCGCGCACCATGGCGACCAGCGCACCCGCGACCGCTTCCGCGCGCGCCACGTTCTCGGCATCACCGGACAACAACAGATGATCGCCGCGCAACGCGACCCGCGCACCCGTCGTGCGGCCGATCTCGACGAGATTGCCATCGTTGACGCCGGCCACCATCTGCTGATCAGCGCCTTCCACGGACACCTTCGCGACCACCGGCACCTCACCACCGCGAAGATCGCTCACGCAGGACCCCGCACCGCGATGTGCAACTCGTCGAGATCTTCGCCCGGTACTGGCACCGGCGCCCCCTCGAACAGCGAACGCGCAGCCGTCGTCTTCGGGAAGGCAATCACATCGCGTAACGACGGCGCCCCCGAGAGCAGCATCGCGATGCGGTCGAATCCGAAGGCAATCCCCCCATGCGGCGGGGCACCGGCCCGAAGCCCTTCCAGCAGGAAGCCGAACCGACGCTCCTGTTCCTCGACGTCACCGATGCCAAGCAGCGAGAACATGCGCGACTGAATGGCGGGATCGCTCGTGCGGATGCTGCCGCCGCCGAGTTCAGTGCCGTTGAGCACCAGGTCGTAGGCAAGCGCGCGCCAGCGCGCCGGCTGATCCGGATACGCGGCCATGTCCTCAGGGTTCGGCGCCGTGAACGGGTGATGCACCGCCGCCAGCGCACCGGTCGCCGGATCCTGCTCGAACATCGGGAAGTCCACGACCCACAAGAAGCGCTGAGCCTGCTCATCCACCAGGGCGAGTCGTCGCGCGCACTCCTGCCGCACCCGGTCAAGCGCCGGGTTGCTGATGTGATCCGGTGCAGCCACGAACAGGGCGAGATCGCCATCCGCGAGCGCCAACACGTCGCGCGCCGCCTCGGTGAGGGACTTTGCCACCGGCCCGTCATAGGCACCATCGGCTCGACGCACACGTAGCAGACCGCCTGCTCCAGCCCCCTTAGCGAGCGCCTCGAGCTCGTCCACCTGCTTGCGGCTCCACGCCGCCCCGCCCGGCACGATCAGCCCACGCACCCGCCCGCCAGCAGCGATCGCGTTCGTCGTCACCGCGAAATCGAGCGGAGCGAACATCGCGGTCACGTCGCGGAGCTTGAGGTCGTAGCGCAGATCGGGGCGATCGCACCCATACCCTTCCATGGCATCGGCGTACGTCATGCGCTCGATCGTCGCCGGCATGCTCCGCCCCGCTTCGGTCCACAACGCCCCGATCAGCCCCTCCGCCATCGCGAGAATGTCTTCGCGCCCGATGAACGACGCCTCAATGTCGATCTGGGTGAACTCCGGCTGTCGATCCGCACGAAGATCCTCGTCACGGAAACACCGCGCGATCTGGAAATAGCGATCGAATCCGCAACACATGAACAGCTGCTTGTAGATCTGCGGCGACTGAGGGAGCGCATAGAATTCGCCCGGATGCACCCGGCTAGGCACGAGATAGTCGCGTGCCCCCTCTGGGGTGGGCTTTGTGAGAATCGGCGTCTCCAACTCGAGATAGCCACGCTCGCTCAAAAACCGGCGCGTCACCTGCAGCAGCCGATGCCGCAGAACGAGATTCTCCTGCAACTCGGGACGACGCAGATCGAGATAGCGATGCCGGAGGCGCAATTCCTCGGCCGCCAGCTTTTCGCCACGACCACGCGCGACCGGAAGCGCCGGGGTGACGGCCGGGCCGACCACCCGCAGGGCGGTGACACGAATCTCCACTTCGCCCGTCGGCATCTCGGGGTTCACCCGATCGGCCTCACGCGCGACGACCTCCCCCTCGCACAGCACCACCGATTCGACGCCGACAGCGGCAGCGAGCTGCTGCACCTCACCTGCGCTCCAGGCCGGCCCAAAGGCGAGCTGGACCAACCCCGTCCGATCGCGCAAATCGATGAAGACCACCCCCCCAAGATCGCGGCTGCGATGAACCCATCCGCCAAGACGAACCGTCCGCCCAACATCCCCACGGCGGAGCCCGCCACAGGTATCGGTCCGGAGTGACGTGGACAGAACGGTTGACTGCGTGGAATCGGCCATCGGTGCGCGGATCGTCAAGAGAAGTCGGAAAGACTACGCAAACGGTGAAAGGTACATGATTTACGAGGGGGCAGGTAGCGAAAATCCTATACCCTGGCGGATGTCGATTGCTTGACCCTGCTGCGCCGGGACCGTTACCATCCAGACATGCGCTGCCTGCTGATCGCCGGGGTTGTCGCGTTCAGCTGCACCGCCTTTCCGGGCAGCGCACTTGGCGCGCAGCCGGTCCCTGCCCGTGAACTGTGGGAATTCCCGCTCGGGGCGCTGTTCGAGCCCGCGGCGCTCGCCATCGAGCCTGGCGCCGGCTTCTGGAACCCGGCGACCCCGGGGCTCCGCGGGGCGGAACGCCTGCGCGTGGGTATCGCATCGCTGTCGGCGGGAGCGGCGCAGGGTGTCGATGGGCAGCTTATCGGCGCGCAGTGGCGACGGTCTTCCGGCACCAGTTGGTCAGCAACGATCGCCCGGACCTCGGTTCCGGGGCTCATCCGGACCGACTCGGACCCACAGAGCGTGGGCGAGATCCCCTACAGCTCCATGCTGCTGAGTCTCGGCGCGGCTCGCACGCTCCTCCCGCATGTGACCGTGGGGGCGGCGGCCCGATTGCGGATCGGGCAATCGGACCAACTGACCCGTACCGCAGTAGCCGCAGACTTTGGCGTCGTGCTCCATGATCTGCCCTTTCGCGATGCGCGTATCGCCGCCTCGTCGTTCCTTTGGCGCCCCGGGCGCGAACTTGAAGATCGCCCATCGGTGCTGTTCGCCGCGGATGCACGCGTGGCCGGTTCGGAGCGCACCCACGAGATCCGGGCAGGCTATGCCCACCATGCCGTGAACCGGGGCGCGCGTGAATCCGGGCCCTTTGCCTCCGTGCGGGTGGACCGGGTGGAGGGCCGTGTGGGTTATCTTCGCACGGGCGCGGGTTCAAGTACCGCCGGTCGACTGCGCTCCGGACTCGCCGTGCACTACGCTCGCTACGTGGTCGGCCTCGCGCGCGAGGAGGGGATCGTGGGCCTCGGTCCGGTTTATCAGTTCACGCTCAGCACCAGTCTCAAGTGATCGCCCCAGTCGCCGCCCCGCGTCAGGATCTCCTCGACCTCGAGCCCGATGCCGCACTCGAAGTGCTGCAGCAGTGGCTCGCCTCGCGCGGGGAGCCCTCGTATCGCGCCACGCAGATCTTCGGCCGACTGTGGCAGCGCCCCGTCGCGACCTTCGCGGAGATGACGGAACTACCGAAGGTGCTGCGCGATGCGCTCGATGCCGAATTCGAGTTGACTTCGCTCGAGCTGGCGACGCGACAGGCTTCGACCGACGGCACGGAAAAATTTCTGTTCCGGTTGGCAGACGGGCAGTTCATCGAGACGGTCGCGATCCCCGATGGTGATCGCCTGACCTTCTGTATCTCCTCGCAAGCCGGATGTGCGCTCAAGTGCGCATTTTGTGCAACGGGCGCGATGGGATTCCAGCGGAACCTGCGTCCGTCGGAAATCGCCGGTCAGGTGCGTGCACTCCGGATGATGACGCCGCCGCTCATTCCCACGAACATCGTGTTCATGGGGATGGGTGAGCCGTTGATGAATTGGAAGGCGGTGAGCCCCACGCTGACGCTGCTGAACGACCCACGCGCCCTCGGCATCGGCGCGCGCCACATCACCATTTCCACCGTCGGCATTCTACCGGGGATCGTGGCCCTCTCGGAGCGCCCGGAACAATTCCGCCTCGCCATTTCGATTCACGCACCAAGCGATGAGTTGCGCCAGACGCTCATGCCGGTCAACACGAAGTATCCATTGGCCGATGTCATCGACGCCGCGAAATCATTCGACCGGCGCGTGACCTTTGAATACGTCATGCTCGGAAGCGTCAACGATCAGCCCGAGCATGCGGCGCAACTCGCGCAACTGGCGAAGAACTGTCGCGCCTTCGTCAATCTGATTCCGCTGCATCCGGGCGGATCGATGGGCTTCACCCCGACGCCCGCGCCGGTCATTGCCACCTTCGCCCGCCAGCTGCGCAGCGCCGGTGTGGAGACCGCCGTGCGACGTAGCCGCGGCCTCGATATCGCCGCCGCATGCGGACAACTACGGACGGAGCGGCTCGGCCGGCGGGCGCCAGTCGCGCCCGATCACGATGGTCAGATCCACATAGCGTGAGCTGTCGGCACGCGCGGTGATCGTTCCCGCCCCGAGCGCGCGCTTCACCCGCACGGCGGCGTCCGTCTTCCCGGTGTGCACCAGGATTTCGGTCGTCTCAAGCGGCGCACCACCCTGCCCGTCATAGTCCACCACGTCGTAGCCGAAGTCGCGCAACACGAACGTCGCCTTCCGTGCAATCCCGCGCCGTTGCGATCCGTTCACGACCCGAACGACGATACGCTCGTCCTCCGGGGCACGCGCAGCACTGTCCGTCGGCAAGGCCCCACCGTCGCCGGCACGCAACGCATCCGCCGTGCGCGCGCGATGCTGCCACCACGAGGTTGCACCAAACCCAGCGCCAATCAGCACCGCGAGCACCACGAACCATCGCCCGATGCGCCGGCGAGGACGTGCCTCCCACGAACCGTTCAGGTCACGCATCGCACGGCATTCCACATGGCGACCGTTTCGTCGTGCAGCCCCTTGCCTTCGCGCAGCGCCCATTCGAGCCGCAGGCGCACGACCTGACGAAAGACAGCATCGAACGCCTCCGGGACCCGTGATGCCAGGAAGGCCCGATCCGTCTGCATGAACGGGCGTCCCGGCTCGAGGAAATCGGCCATATACAAGGCCTTGCCGACGCGCGCCCATCTCGAGGACCCTACGGTGTGCCACCGGACGGCTTCGACGACATCGGCTCGCAATTCGCCCAGCATTTCGAGACGTCGTGCCGCCGCTGGACCATGCAGGAGACCGACCGGCGACACGACATCACCGGTCTCGCCACGCAATGACGCCTCATCCGCATCACGCAACGCATCATGCCACGCCCCGGCATCACGCCACGCCTGCCGCTCGGTCCCGTCGATCGCCATGGCCACCGCCCACGTCTCCAACAGCGCAACCACGCGGGCGATATGGGCCAATCGACGCTCCCCCACACACGCCCACGACGGCAATAACGCAGTGTGCTCGGAGGCCGTGATGCCGTCCAAAGGAACGCCCTCAGGCATCCATGGCCCGGCGCATCGATGCGGCCAACGCAATCGCCGCATCGACCGACTCACCAGCGGCTCGCACGAGTGCACTGCCCACCACGACTCCGTCACCCAGATCCGCGGCCGCCCGCGCCTGCTCCGGCGTCGAGATGCCGAAGCCGATGCATAACGGCAACGTTGTGGCCGTGCGCAACCGCGCCACGGTAGCCGGAAGATCGTCGGCCAGCGTCGTCCGCTCGCCCGTCACGCCGAGCCGACTGATGAGGTACACGAATCCTCGCCCGTGTCGCCCGATCTCTGCCATGCGATCGGCCGGGGTAGTCGGAGCCACGAGGCGCACGAAATCGAGCCCGCTCGCACCAAACCACGCTTCCCGTTCCGGATCGGCGCCGACGGGAAGATCGGTGACCAGCACACCGTCCACCCCTGCCTCGCGCGCACGCTGCAGAATGCCCGCGCCTCCGGCCACAATCGGATTCAGATAACTGAACAGCACCACCGGGACGTCGAGCGCTGCCTCGCGTACGAGGTCGAGCGTCCGCGCCAGATTCACCCCATGCGACAGCGCCACCTGTGAGCTGCGCTGAATGACCGGGCCATCCGCCAATGGGTCCGAAAAGGGGACGCCGACCTCGATGACGTCGGCGCCGGCGCCGGCCAACCCGCGCAACAACAACACACTCTGCTGCGGATCGGGGTGCCCGGCTGTGGCGTAGCAGACGAGCGCTTTGCGCCCTTGCGCCTTCAGCTGGGAAAAACGGGCGGTCAGACGCGACGCGTCGGCCGTGGCCCCCTCAGGCGAAGTAGTCGCCGATGTTGATGCCATACTTTTGCGGATCCTCGGTCCGGATGATCGTGCGGAAGAACTGTCCGTCGTCGCGACGCACGGTCAGATCAACCGGCGTGGCATCGTCGACAGGGTTTCCGCGTTCGTCCATGAGGATACGCACAAGCGGCCTCGAAAGGGCAGCCTTGTCCGGATTCGGCGCCAGCACTACGGCCATCTCGAAGGAGTCGAGGACGACCAGCGTGCCTACCGGGTAGATGCCCGTGAGGTTGATGAACGCCTTGACGACGACCGGATCGAATCCGAGGCGCGGGTTATCCCGCATGCCGCGCAACACATCCGCCGGCGACCACGCCGCGTCCTGATAGACGCGCGTGGTGGTGGCGGCATCGAAACCGTCCGCCACCGCGATGATCTTGCTGAACAAGGACAGCTTGCGCGACCGGATCACCTGCGGATATCCCGAGAGGTCGGTCCGCATGTGATGCTCATACGCCGCCGTCATGGCGCGCCACGGGCGCCCGCTGCCGGTGGGGAGACTGAACAGCGCCAGCACGCCCTTCCAGGTATGCGACCGCAGAATCTCGCGCTCACTCTCCTCGAGGGCGCCGCGCTTGTTCAGAATCTCCTTGGGAAGCCGCGACTTGCCGATATCGTGCATCAGCGCGGCCAGCCCGAGGTCGAGCAGCTGGGCCTTGGCCAATCCGAGTCGACGGCCAAGCGCCACGGACAGGATGCACACGTTGACGCTATGCACGAACGTGTAATCATCGAACTCGCGCAGCGTCGTCAGGCCGAGCATCGACGCCGAATCACCGAGGATCGCATCGACGATCCCCTGCACGGCACGCTTCACCTTCTTGAGGCCGGGGCTCCGTCCGATACGTGAGGAGGTGATCACTTCACGCGTCACATCGAGCGATCGGACATACGTCTGCCGCGCGCGCTCCTTGGCGTCGACATCTGCTTCGGTCGCGTCTCCCTCCTCGAGGAAGGGGACCAGCTCGAAGTCATCGATGTTGGCCTGCGCCAAGCGCCGGGCCAGCTGCTCGAGCCGATCGTCGATGTCGAGATCGGTCGGCGGCGACTGGAGGAACGACAACAGGACAACCCACGAACGCGCAGCCGGCGCTTCGACCAACGCCAATCCACCAATGCCGGCCTCATGAAAAAGTCCGAGGAGCGAGGCTACGGCCGCATAGTTGTCGAATGACAGGCGTAGCCGCGTTTCGTTCACGAACAGATAGTCGCCGATACGGCGTAACGAGCAGTGCCCTTCAGCCTCGCGTACACGATCCGCCGCGGCCCCCAGATCGGCGATGGCCTTCTGCACGGCCGCGTTCTCCACGGGATACAGACGCACGGCACGCACGGCACTGTTGAGCGCCACCACCAACTGCCGCGCCAGCTTCTGCAGCGCCGGATCGTTGGACGGCGCGTCTCCAGGCGGATTGGTGCCGGTAATCGGCATGGCCATGATCAGCTCCCTCCGCGCAAGGCGCGCGACACGGCACTGCGCACGACGACGTCCTTCGTATCGACCGACTTCTGCAGCGCCGCCATGGCCAGCGGCGTCCCGATCAATCCCAAGGCTCGTGCCGAACAGGCACGCAGTTCTGCCGGTTCCTTGGCGCCAAGAAGGCCGCGCGCATTGAGAATCTCATCAAGCTCCGGCACCCCGGTATCCCCACACATCCCGCCAAAGGCTTCGAACAGCGCCATCTTTTCGCCGAGATCGGTCGTGCGCGTCTCCTTCCGGCGAATCACATCGAGCAGACGCGGCAACGCACCCACATGCTGCCGTGCACCAATCGCCCGATAGACCACCACACGCACTTCGCGCTCGGGATCCTCAATGGCCCGTTCCAGCGCCTGCATCGCCGACGGTGACCCGATATCCGCCAGCGCGGCCACTGATTCTGCGCGCAGCCGGAGATCGCCATTCTTGAGCAGCTTCGCGAGGCCGGGAACGGCCGCGGGGCTGGCCAACTGTTGCAGGAGGCGTAGCGCCCCGCGCACCACCGGTTCCTTCGGGTGTTCAAGCAGCTTGGCGAGATCGGCGGCATTCGCCCCCGCCAGTCGCAACGACGCTCGTTCGACCGCAGCCCGCGCGGGAGATGCCGATGCGGTACCCAACCACGCCACCAGGGGTTCGAGCGCAGTCGGGCGCAGTTCGGCGAACAAACCTTCGAGGAGCGACGCCACCGGGGTGCGCGCACTTTCATCGAGCGCGTGCAGCAGTTGCGACATCACGGCCGGCTCGCTCAATCGCGCGGACAGCTCGAGCAGCGCGTCGCGGATGCCCAAGTCCGTACCGGGGCGATTGGCCGTCGTGGCCGCTTCACGCAGGATGTACGCGACGATCTCGTAGTCGCCCAGCGTGAGGAACTCGATGACCAGCTGATCGAGAATGCCAAGGGCTTCCTGCTGGGTTTCCACCTCACGACGCGTCTCGATCATGTCGAGCAGGCTTGCGATGACCAGCTTGCGCTGATCATCCGCATACTCACGCTTGAGCTCTTCCTGCAGATACGCCGCTTCGCGCTGGTCGAGGAAATACAGGGAAGACTCGAAGTCCTCCATTTTGATGAGTCCGGCGGGCGCCTCGGCGGCCGCCTCGACATCCGCGCGCACCCGCGCCACAGGCAAGTCGCTGACACCCGCTTGCGACCCGCCGCGATCGGACGAGGACAACACGACCAGATCTCCGACCCCGGCACTTTCGACGAAGCGGTAGTGGAAGGCCGACAGGTCGGCGACCCACAGCATCGTGACGAGGTCGTCGTCATCAGCCGTCGCATTGCGCGTCCGCTGCAGGATGACGAGTAACGCCTCCATTTCCTGATCTTCGAACCCCGGTACGAATGCCAGAGTGCGCAGCCCGTCGCGGTACAGCAGCCACGGCAGCGATTCACCCGCCCGTTCCGCATCGCTGAAGACCGTGCGCTCCTCCCAGGTGAAGGAGTTTTCGCGCACCCCGATCTCGAGTTCGTCGACTTCCTGCCAGAGCCGCTGGAATGACTCCCGCGCCTGTCCGAGGATCGTGGCGCGGGTCGAATTATTGGGGAGATACAATTGCACGGCACGAAGCGCCTTCGCAAACGCGCGGAGCGCGTCTTCGACGGCGGCGATCGCCTGAGGCGATGCCAGCGCTTCGTCAATCGTATCGGTCATATCTCCGGGAGGGTGTACTGGCTGATGGTGCCGACGTCCTTGTCCCCGCGCCCACTCACACAGAGCAGCACCGGGTCCTGTTCCGTCCAGCGTCCCGCCTCCTTTTCCAGCCACGCCACCGCGTGGGCTGTTTCAAGCGCCGGGATTATTCCTTCCAAACGACTGAGCAAGGCCACTCCGCGTAACGCTTCCGTGTCCGTGACCGCCACATAGGTCCCCCGGCCGCTCTGATGCAGCCAGGCATGCTCCGGCCCGACGCCCGGGTAGTCGAGCCCGGCCGAAATGGAGTGCGCCGGGTGGACCTGCCCGTCTGCATCCTGCAGGAGGAAGCTCAGCGACCCATGGAGAACCCCCGGCGTCCCCCGGGTAATCGACGCGCTATGGCGGTCGGTGTCGAGCCCCTCGCCCGCAGCCTCCACCCCGACCAACTCCACCCCGGCGTCCTCGACGAACCCGGCAAAGATCCCCATCGCGTTCGAACCGCCGCCGACGCAGGCAATGACCGACTTCGGGAGCGCCCCCGCCTTTTCGAGCATCTGCGCCCGCGCCTCCCGACCGATGACCGACTGGAATTCCCGCACCATGCGGGGATACGGCGCGGGGCCCACCACCGACCCGATGATGTAGTGACTGTCGGTGACGTTGGTGACCCAATCCCGAATCGCCTCGGTCGTCGCGTCCTTCAACGTCCGGGTGCCCGAGGTCACTGGAATGACCGTCGCTCCCATGAGGCGCATGCGGAAAACGTTTAGCGCCTGACGCTGCATGTCCTCCTCGCCCATGTAGACGACGCACTCGAGGCCGAAACGCGCACAGATCGTCGCTGTCGCGACCCCATGCTGGCCGGCCCCGGTCTCGGCAATGATGCGCCGCTTCCCCATCCGCCGCGCCAGCAGCGCCTGCCCCACCGTGTTGTTGATCTTGTGCGCGCCGGTGTGGTTGAGGTCCTCACGCTTCATCCAGACGGGCGCCCCGACCCGTGCGCTCAGGCGCGGCGCAAAGGTGAGCGCGGTCGGCCGCCCGACGTACTCGCGAAGCAGCCCATTGAGCTCCGACTGAAACGCCGCGTCGATGCGCGACGCCTCGAAGGCTGCCTCGAGCGCATCGAGCGCTGGAATCAGCGTCTCCGGAACATACCGTCCGCCAAACGGTCCGAAACGATCACCAGCCGTTGCCCCGATCGTCGCGCCTGCTGCACCCATCGTCATCTCGCCATCATCCTGCGGTCGCTCGGACCGCGTCTACGAACGCGCGCACGCGCACCGGATCCTTCACACCGGGTGCCTGCTCCACACCGGAAGATACGTCGACACACTCCGGCGAGAGGAGACGTACCGCGTCGCCGACCGTTGCGGGGCGCAACCCGCCGGCCACGATCAGCTGCAGGTCGGGCACCGCGGCGCGGAGCGCCCATACGGCGTCCCGCAATCCCAGCCAGTCGAGCGCCACCCCCGTCCCGCCGAGCTGCCCCGCCACCAGCGCATCGAGGACCAGGGCACCGGCCGCCGAGGCCAGAGGCACCGCCTCATCGGGCAACACCGTCGAGGCCACACGCACGACGGGCCATACGGTCCGCCCCGACATCGCTCGCAGCCGCGCGACGGTCTCCGGGGTGCGCGCGCTATGGAGTTGCAGCACATCGAGGTCGAGTGCCTCGGCGGTCGCCAGGATCGTGGCCTCGTCCTGCTCACCGAACACCGCGACCCGCCGAACCGTCCGCGGCCGACTGGCCGAGGTGCCCGCCTCGAAGATGACGCGGGCCTGCGAAACGGAGACGAGCCGTGGTCCCCCGGCGAAGATCACACCGAGATAGCGAGCACCCGCCTCGATGGCCGTCTGGGCATCCTCGGGTCGCGTCAACCCGCAGATCTTGGCCTCAACGACCCCGGTTTTCTCGCTCACAGGTTGCCGCGCACCGCGGACTGACGCGGCACCGAGGCCAGAGCGCGGACCGCGACCTCGGGGTCCGCAGAAGCGGAAATCGCACTACCGACCAGCACCGCATCCGCTCCGGCCGCCGCCGGAGCGGCGAGATCGGAGGGCTGCGTGATTCCACTTTCCGCCACCCCGATGATTGCGCCGGGGATCTTCGGAATCAGCGCCGGCGCCGTCGCTTGATCGATGACCAGCGTTTCGAGGTTGCGGTTGTTCACCCCGATCACCGCCGCACCAACCGCGAGCGCCCGCTCGAGCTCCCGCTCATCGCGGATCTCAACGAGCGTCTCAAGGCCGATCTCCCGCGCGGTGTCCATGAGCCGTGGCAGCTGATCGGGAGCCAAGGCGCGCACGATCAGCAACACCACCGACGCCCCGGCCACCCGCGCCTCGAGCAGCTGGACCGGCGCCACGAGGAAATCCTTCCGGATCGTGGGCACGGTGACGGCGGCCGAAACCCGCTGCAAATCCTCCAGACTTCCCCCGAAGCGCGCCGGCTCGGTCAATACGGAGATCGCCGCCGCCCCACCGCGTACGTAGGCAGAGGCCTGCGCTTCCGCATCGAGCCCTGGGGCGATCGCCCCTTTCGACGGCGACGCCCGTTTCACCTCCGCAATGACGCGAAGCTGATCACCGCGGAGAGTCGGCGCGAAGGGAAGCGCTGGGGGAAGATCCCGGCAGCGAGCCGTCAGGTCCCCAATCTGCGACGTGACGGCCTGGGCACGCGCCTCAGACTGCCGGGTGAGCTCGCCGAGGGTCCCGACCGGGAAGGTCCAGGGGATGGATGAAGAAAATGCTTGCACTTCGGCCTGTATTCGGTTAGCGTGGCGAGTGACGGATTCGGCCTGTTTTCGGGCGTGTTTCCATCCCTTTACCGGAGGAGTTCCATGCCGCTTACCAAGCGACAGCGGGAGATCCTGTCGTACTTGTCTGAGTACAACGAAGTCAACGGGTATGCCCCGAGCTTCGAAGAGATCGCCTCGCAGTTCAACTATAACTCGCTGGCGACGGTGCACGAGCATCTCACCAACCTCGAACGCAAGGGCTACATCAAGCGTTCGTACAATGAGAGCCGTGCCATCGAGATACTGCCGTCGGAAATCTTCCAGCGGTCAGTCGAGTTGCCGCTGCTCGGCAGTGTCGCGGCCGGTGCCCCTATCGAAGCGCTGCACACCGGCGAAACGATGGCGGTCCCCGATGGCTTCCTCCGCAAGAGCGGCAGCCACTACGTACTGCGTGTCCGCGGCGAATCGATGATCGAGGAGCACATTCGTGATGGCGATTATGTCGTCATCAACGACAAGCAGGCGGCCGACAATGGCGAAATGGTCATCGCCCTGGTCGATGGCGGTGGCGCCACCGTCAAGCGCTATTACCGAGAGCGCGACGGGCGCATTCGACTGCAGCCCGCCAATGAAGCCATGCAGCCGCTGTTTGTGCACGAGGACGACGTACGCATTCAGGGAATCGTCGTTGGCGTCCTGCGGCGATATTGAGGTCGGTTCGGCGCGCTAGGCACTGTTACGGGCGGCACTTGCGGCCCGTAACCGTTGCAGCGCGTCGTACCCCGCCCCGGCAGCAAGCGCCGCCGAGGTCTGCGCGATCGCGTCTGCGTACGTCCCAGTATCACGACTCACATACCACGCTGCGGCGGCATTGAGAAGCACAGCAGCCCGGGCCCCAGGGGTACCTCGCCCCTGCAGCACCGCCTCAATCACGGCCGCATTTTCGGCCGGATCGCCGCCATCCAGATCGGCCGTAGCTACCGGGCCGATCCCGAAATCGCGCGGATCAATCGTCCACGAGGTCACGGTCCCGTCGTGGACCTCGCGTACCTCCGTCACCCCCAAGGGTGAGATCTCATCGAGCCCGGGGGCCCCGTGCACCACCAACGCGCGCACCGCCCCGAGCCGCTGCAGCGTCTCCGCCAACAGCTCGAGACGCCCCCGCTCGGCCACCCCCACCACCTGACGCCCTGCCCGCGCCGGATTCGCCAAAGGCCCCACGATGTTCATCACCGTCGGGATCGCGAGTTCACGACGCACCGGCCCCACATGCCGCAGCGCGGGATGCATGAGCGGCGCAAACATGAAGACCACCCCCGCCTGACGGAGGGTCGCCGCCATCTGATCCGGCGGGCACTCGATCCGCACCCCGAGCGCCTCCAGTACATCGGCACTGCCGGAACGGGACGTGAAGGAGCGGTTGCCATGCTTGGCCACCCGTGCCCCCATCCCCGCCGCCACAAGCGCCGCCGCCGTTGAGATGTTGAAGGTGGTCATCGCGCCGCCACCCGTACCACACGTATCCACCAGCGTGGCGGGATCGTCGGCCGGCAACACCACCATGGCCTCACGCAGCGCTTCGACCACACCGGCGACCTCGGGCGCCGACTCCCCTTTGACGCGCAGCGCCATCAGGAGTGCCGCCACCTGTGCCGGGGTACCCTCACCGCGCATGATGACGCCGAACGCGTCGCGAATGGCGGGAGCGTCCAGCGTTTCATGCATCGCCAGCCGACGGATCGCGCCGGCTAACGCGTCCGCTCCTGTTTGACTGTTAGCGGGCATTGATCCGCTCGATCAACCGTTCGGGGAGCCGGCTGCGCGTTGCAATCAGGGAGATCACCAACCCGAGCAGGCGGACGCGCTCGATGTCGTCATCAACGTACACCCCACGCTGCGCCCGGTTGGTCATGTTCACCACTCCCACCAGCACGTCGTGATAGACGAGCGGAAAGCTGATGAAACTGCCGGTGGTGAAGTACTGGTCGCGCAGCAGCGGATGTTGTGAGGCATCGCGCACATCCTGCACCAGCAGCGGCTGACGTGCCGCCGCCACACGCCCCGCCACCCCATCGCCGATGCGCGTCCGCATCCCCTCGGTGATGTTCGGCGCCACGCCGCGCGCCGCCGCGAGATACAGGTAATCGGGCTCCGGCGCGCGGAGCATCAGCGAGCAGCGCTGCGCCTGCATGTCATCACCCACCAGCGTCAGCAGTGCATCGGCCAGCTCACGCGGGTCGGTGGTTTCGGCATCGATCGTGAGCGCACGGTCCAGCAGGTACAGCGTCCGCGTCCGCTGCCGCAGCGCCTCATTGCGCCGGTGCAATTCCACATGCGCCTGCTCCAGCTGATGCACGGCCGTGGCCACCTGCTGCTCCGCCCGCTCGGCACGACGCACCGCCTTCCGCGCCTCTTCCGTCGCGCGCGCCGTCTCTGCCTCGAGCGACACCGCCAGCGCCGGATCCACCGTGGGCAGCTCCCGCGGCGTATCGCGTATCACCCGCAGTTCGCCCTCGAGCGCCCCGAGTTTGCGGACATACTCGCCATGGACGCGTTGCGTCACGTCCTCGAGCGTCCGTACCGCCTCCTCGCGCGCTTCCCGTTCTGCCAGCCGCGCGTACGCCAGATCGAACAGCGCCACCGCCGGCGCCAGTCGCTCGGTGCTGCGTGAACCGAAGATCTTTTTCGGTTCGTACAGCGCGAGCATCGCCCCCAGCGCCCCGTCCATTTGCATACCACGCAGCGCGAGCACCCCCCCCTCGACCGCCGTCCCGAACCCGCACAGCCGGACATAGTCTGCCGTCCGGTCTGCCAGATCCACGAACTCCCCTCCGGTCAACAGCCGCTTCCGGATCCCCTCCGGCAGATGATCGAAGGTCGTTTCCAGGGAACTGCTCTCGACCATGGCGCCGGTCGGCTCGAGACGCTGCCGCAGCATATCTCGGCGGGCATCGTATTGGATCAGCGCGAGACGGGCCCCGCGATCGACATCGGCGAGCGATTCACCGAGGGCGATGAGCGCAGCATCGAGATCTGGCGCCGTGGCCAGGGCGTGCGCGAGCGATGGAAGGGTACGGGGAGCCATGCCACTGGAGAAAACGTCGGCGAGGTCAGCCGCGCAATGGTTGTGCTCGCGCGAGTTGAAGCAGACCCCCGGGGTGCCTAGCTTGCCTCCTTTCGTCACCCTCCCGCTTGTGGCCCCCTTGGACCCCGTGGACCCGCGCCCGATCCTCCTCGTGACTCAGTATGACGGAGGGCGCTTCGCCGGATGGCAGCGTCAGCCAGACGTGCGCACCGTGCAGGGCGACATGGAAGCCGTCCTCCAGCGGCTCTGCGGAACGCACATCCCCGCCGTCGGGGCGGGGCGGACTGACGCCGGGGTGCATGCCCACGGACAGGGGGTGGGCGTCCGCGTGCCGAGCAAGTGGGAACCGGCCGCGCTCCGCCGCGCCATGAATGCCCTCCTGCCGGACGACCTCTGGATTGCCGAGGCGCACCGGATGCATCCGGCCTTTCACCCCCGGCGGAGCGCCACGGCGCGCCGATATCGTTATCTTGTAGGGACAGACGAGGCATCGCGGTCCCCTTTCCGCCGTCGCTATGAGTGGCCCCTTGGGCGTCCCCTCGATGCAGACGCGCTGCGGGAGGAAGCGGCGGCGCTCCTCGGGGAACACACGTTCCGGGCGTTCGCCGTGGCTCATACGGCGCCGGCTGACGATCACCACCGCTGCGTTATCGAACACGCCGCGTGGGTGCCTCGCGACGGCGGCTGGATGTTCGAGATCGAGGCGAACCGCTTCCTGCATCACATGGTGCGATTCCTGGTGGCAACAATGATCGAAGTGGCGCAGGGGCGACGGCCGCGCGGCGAGATCGCGCGGCTTCTCGTGGCCCCTGACAATTCGACCACGCCCGCCCCCGCCCCGCCGCAGGGGCTCTCGCTCTTCAAGGTCCGATATCCGGACACCCAATTCGCCGACGCCTGACGATCGTGTCGATGATGTCCTGGTCCCGTCCTTCCCTACTCGCTGCCGTAGCCGTTGCACTCGTCGGCTGCGAAAGCGCGACCCCCTCGGATTCCGAGGCGCAGCAGTCGCGCACCCTCCCCGCCGCCGCCCCGCTCCCCGGCGGCCCGGTCCCCGCGCAGACGGTGGACGCCTCGCGCCGCACCGCAATCACCACGGCGGTCGAGCGCGTGGCCCCCGCCGTCGTCACCGTCCAAACCGAAACGGTCGAGCGGGTCCCAGTCGATTTCTTCGAGTATTTCATGGGCGGTCGCTCCGGCGAGCGCCGCAACGCCGGCATCGGCTCTGGCTTTATCGTCCGCAGCGATGGCGTGATCGTCACCAATGCCCACGTCATTGCCGGGGCCACCAAGGTCTCGGTCGCCCTGCGGGACGGCACCAGCTACGACGCCAAGGTCGTTGGCATGGATGAAGCCAACGATCTGGCCGTGGTGCGGATCGACGCCAAGAACCTCCCCGTCGCCCCACTTGGCACCTCCACGGCGCTCATCGTCGGCGAATGGACGATCGCCATCGGGAATCCGTTCGGCTTCGTCTTCGGTAATAGCGAACCCAGCGTGTCCGTGGGGGTGGTCAGCGGCGTTGGGCGCAACCTCGCCGGTCGAAACGAAGGCGGGGGCGCCACCGTGGACATGATCCAGACCGATGCCGCCATCAACCCCGGCAACTCCGGCGGACCACTCGTCAACGCCTCCGGCGAAGTCATTGGCGTCAACAGTTCGATCTATTCGCCCAGCGGTGGCTCCGTCGGACTCGGCTTTGCCATCCCCATCGATCGCACCAAGCGGATCGTGGAGGACCTGCTCGAGCACGGCGCCGTCCGCCAGCCGTGGGTCGGCATTCGCCTCCAGACGCCCCAGGCCCAAAGTGCTCGGGAAGTCGCCGCCGCCGGCGCTGTTGTGGCCCGCGTGGTCCCCGGTTCCCCCGCCGAAGCCGCCGGGGTGCGGGTCGGCGACCAGCTCATCGGCGCCGGCACCCGCCCGGTCCGTAACCCCTTCGACTGGGAAGCCCGCCTCCTTGACCTCCGCGTGGGAGAGAAGCTCCCCATCACCGTCCGCCGCGGGGGACGTGACGTCCGCCTCACCGTGACGGTGGCCGACGCCCCTGAGGTCAACGCCCAGAAGGTCACCGTTCTGCGCGAACTGCAGCTCATCACCCTCACCGATGCCATCCGGCAGGAACGTGGGATCGCCTCGAGCGCTGGCGCGTTGGTTTACAAGGTGTCCGACCGCATTCGCGAGGAGATCGGGCTCCAGGAAGGCGATGTGATTGCCCAGGTCGGCCAGGTGCGCATCAATTCGGCAGAGGCTGCCTCGGCGGCCATCGATCGTTATGGTGCACGCGGGGCCGTCTTCCTCGTGTTCGAACGTAACCGGCAGTATCTCCAGACGTCGTTCTCGCTTCGCTGATTTTTCCGCTGATTTTCGAGTCCGTGACCCCTCCCGATCGCACGACCTACAGCTCACCGCTCGCCGAACGCTACGCCTCGCGGGCCATGCTCCAGCTCTGGGGGCCACAAACGCGCTACGGCCTCTGGCGGCGTCTTTGGTTGGCGCTCGCGGAATCGCAACAACAGCTCGGGCTCGACATCCCGGACGAGGCAATCGCCGCCATGCGCGACCACCTCGATGACATCGACTTCGACGCCGTCGCGGCCTACGAGAAGAGCTTTCGGCATGACGTGATGGCTCATGTGCACGCGTTCGGGGATGTCGCGCCCGCCGCGCGGAAGTTCATCCACTTGGGCGCCACCAGCTGCTACGTCACCGACAATACCGATCTCATCCTCATGCGGCGCGGGCTCGCGCTGCTGCGCGACAAGCTGATCGACGCGCTCGACGCGCTCGGCGCCTTCGCGCGGGAATGGAAGGACGTGCCGGCGCTGGGCTACACGCATCTGCAGCCGGCGCAGCTCACCACCGTCGGCAAGCGCGCGACACTCTGGATGCAGGACATCCTGCTCGATCTGGACGACATTGAGCACCGCCTCGCCACCATGCCGTTCCGCGGCGTGAAGGGCACCACAGGTACGCAGGCCAGCTTCCTCACGCTCTTCGACGGCGATCATCAGAAGGTGCGCGAGCTCGATCGGCTCGTGACGACGCGCATGGGGTTCCTGCACTCGATACCGGTCAGCGGCCAGACGTATTCGCGCAAAGTGGATGCGCAGATTCTGGGGGTCGTGGCAGGGATTGCCGCCACCGCCTCCAAGTTCTCGGGCGACATCCGGATGCTGCAGGCCTTTGGTGAAATCGAAGAGCCCTTCGAAAAGAATCAGATCGGCTCCTCCGCCATGGCCTACAAACGCAACCCGATGCGCTCCGAGCGTATCGCGGCTCTTGCACGGTTTGTGCTCTCGCTCGAGCCCAACGCCAACCAGACGCATGCGGTGCAGTACTTCGAGCGCACGCTGGATGATTCGGCCAACCGGCGCCTGGCGATTCCGGAGTCGTTCCTCGCCACCGACGCCATTCTCATCCTGTTGCAGAATGTCGCACGCGGCCTCGAGGTACATCCCGCGCGCATCCGCCGCCGCGTGGATGACGAACTCCCGTTCATGGCCACTGAAGAGCTGATCGTGCGCTACGTGCGTGCGGGAGGTGACCGGCAGGAAGCGCACGAAATCATCCGCGTACACAGCATCGCCGCTGCCCGCGCCGTGAAGGATGGCGCCCCGCGCAACGACATGCTCGAGCGCCTCGCCGCCGACCCAACGTTTGGCATCCCGCTGGAAGATCTGCAGGCGATCGCCGACCCGACCCGCTTCGTGGGGCGCTCCCCGCAGCAGGTCGAGGAATTCCTCGTCGAGCATGTCACCCCGTGGCTCTCGCGTGAACGCGCGCCCGTGGAACTCGAAGAGGTGCGGGTATGACCGCAACCGCGAACGCGTCCGCGCTCGCCACGACCGACCTGCCACTGCCACTCGTGCGCCGTGGCAAAGTGCGCGACGTATATGCCGTGGATGACGAACGGCTGCTGCTCGTGACGACCGACCGCATCAGCGCTTTCGACGTGGTGATGCACGAACCCATTCCCTACAAGGGCGTGGTGCTCACGCAACTCACCGCGTGGTGGCTGGCCCAGCTGTCCGGACGTATTGAGCACCATCTGCTCAGCGCCGACACCGACGAGATCATCCGGCAGGTACCCGCGCTGTCGCCGCATCGCGCCGCACTCGCCGGCCGCAGCATGCTGTGCGTGCGTGCCGACGTGGTCCCTATCGAATGCGTCATCCGCGGCTACATCACCGGCTCGGCGTGGAAGGAGTACCGCGAGTCGGGAACGCTCGCCGGTGAGCAGCTCGCCAGCGGGCTGCGTGAATCCGATCGCCTCGAGCCCGCGATCTTCAGCCCCGCCACCAAGGCGGAAACGGGACACGACGAAAACATCACCATCAGTACGGTGATCGAACGCGTCGGCCCCGAGATCGCCGCGCAGCTGGAGCAGATGGCACGCACTGTCTACGAGTATGGACGTGACGCCGCCGAACCGCGCGGCATCATCGTGGCCGACACCAAGTTCGAATTCGGCTGGCGCGACGGTCGACTCATCCTGATCGATGAAGTCCTCACGCCGGACAGCTCCCGCTTCTGGCCTGCCGATCACTACGAACCCGGACGTGGACAGCCCAGCTTTGACAAGCAGCCGCTCCGCGATTGGCTCGATGCCGAACGCCGCGCCGACCGCTGGAATGGCGAGGCACCGCCTCCAACGCTCCCGGACGACGTGATCCGCGCCACCAGCCTGCGCTACCGTGACGCCTTCGCGCGCATCACCGGCACCCCATTGAACCTGGCCGCCCTCGGCCTCCCGGAGACTATTTGATGTTTGCCCGTGAAGGGTATCCGTTCATGCTTGGTGCTACGGCGCTCGCCGCGGCGCTTTTCGCCCTTGCCCTGCGCCAACGCTCGTGGACTATCTGGCTTGCCGCGTTTTTCGCGCTGGTCATCGCTCTGTGGGTGGCGTGGTTCTTCCGGAACCCCGAGCGCACCGGGGAGCGCGGCGATCACGTGGTGGTCTCCCCCGCCGATGGGCGCGTGGTGCTGATCACCAATCTCGAGGAACCGACGTTCGTCGGAGGCGCCACTACCCGGGTGTCGATTTTCATGAACGTCTTTGACGTGCACGTGAACCGGTATCCGGTCAACGGCACGGTGCAGCATGTGGTGCGCAAGGCCGGCAAGTTCCTCAACGCCATCACCGAAGCGTCGAGTGCCGAGAACGAACAGGCGTCGGTGGGCATCGTGAGCGGCCCGCATCGCATCCTGGTGCGCCAGATCGCCGGGCTCATAGCGCGCCGCATCATCACCGACTCGAAGCCGGGCGACACCGCCGTGCAGGGCAGCCGCATGGGACTGATCCGGTTCGGCTCCCGCGTGGACGTGTTCCTCCCCCCGACCTCGACGTTGCGTGTGGCCGTGGGCCAGCGCACGCAGGCGGGGCACACGATCATCGCTGACCTCCCGCAGGCGTGAGCGGCACGCCGCGCGACATCCGCACCGTGAAGGGGGAGCCGGTGGCTGAGCGCCGCCGGCTGCGTCCACGCGCCGCGGTCGCCCTCCCCAACGGCTTCACGCTCGCCAACCTCTTCTTCGGCATCTTCGCCATCGTCGCCGCCTCGCGTGGCGACTTCGATGCCGCAGCCCGATACATCGTCTTCGGCGGCATCGCCGATACCCTCGACGGCCGCATCGCCCGCGCCACCAAGTCCGGGTCCCGCTTTGGCGAGGAACTCGACTCGCTCGTCGACGCGATCTCCTTCGGCACGGCACCGGCGCTCATCATGTACTTCGCCGTGTTCCAGAGTACGAAGTGGGAGTGGATCTTCTGCTTCTTCTTCACGGCGTGTGCGGTGATGCGCCTCGCGCGCTTCAACGTCGAACAAGCCGGTCGTAAGTCCACGCACTTCCAGGGGCTCCCCAGTCCCGCCGCCGGCGGCATCCTGGCAACGTACTACTGGTTCAGCCAGACCCCGCTCTACACCGAAACGATCGTCGCCGACCTCCCCTGGCATCAGATGCTCCGCTTCCTGATGCTTGGCCTCGGCATGCTCATGATCAGCAACGTGCAGTACGCCAAGGTCCCTGTCGTCAACTTCCGCACGATCAAGGGAATCCTCGGCTTCCTGCTCGTCATCGGCACACTGATCGGCGTGATTTTCCTGCCAAAGCAATTCTTCTTCCCGGCCGGCATGGCGTACGTCCTGTACGGCATCGGCCGCACGGTGTTTCTCGGTCTCCTCGATCGTCTCCCCGGCCGCCAGAACGGCGAAGACGACGACGAGGATGACGACGCCCCACCCCCGCCCCGTCGGCGCCGCCGGCGGCGGCGACCCACTCGACCCAACACCGGCCCCTCCACCGGCCTCGAGGAATCTCCGGCATGACCCGTTTCCGTTGCGCCATTCACATCGTGCCGCGCCGCGGCATCCTCGATCCGCAAGGCAAGGCCGTCGCCGATGCCCTGCACTCGCTCGGCTTCGCCGAGGTCGGCGACGTGCGCGTGGGACGGCATGTGATCGTCGAAACGACTGCCGACACCGCCGACGCCGCCCGTTCCAGCATCACGGCGATGTGCGAGAAGCTGCTCGCCAACCCGGTGACGGAAGACTTCGAAATCGCCGGCGTGGAGCCCGCGTGAAGGCCGGCATCGTCCGCTTCCCCGGCTCGAACTGCGACGAGGACGCGTTCCACGCGATCGCCGACACCCTCGGCCAGGAAGCCGTTTACCTCTGGCACAAGGATCACGACCTTCAGGGCGTGGACCTCGTCATCCTCCCCGGCGGCTTCAGCTACGGCGACTACCTCCGCGCGGGTGCCATCGCGCGCTTCAGTCCAATCATGCAGGAAGTCGTCGCCCACGCCAAGCGCGGTGGCCTCGTGCTGGGCATCTGCAACGGCTTCCAGATCGCCTGTGAAGCCGGGCTGCTCCCGGGCGCCCTGCTCCGTAACGTGAGCCTGCGCTTCATCAGCGCCCCCGTCACGCTACGCGTGGATAGCATCAATACCACGTTCACTAGCCAGTATCACGTGGGCCAGCTGGTGCGCATTCCCGTCGCCCACGGTGACGGCCGCTACACCGCCGACGGTGATACGCTCGCGCGTATCGAAGGCGAAGGGCATGTCGTGTTCCGCTACGTGGACGCCGACGGCCACGCCACCGACACCGCGAACCCCAATGGCTCCATGCGCAACATTGCCGGTATCGTGAATCACGCCGGGAATGTGCTCGGCATGATGCCGCACCCGGAACGCGCGCTCGAACCGGCCCTCGGTAGCACCGATGGCCTCCCCCTCTTCCAATCGATTCTCGAGTCCTTCGTGGGAGGCACCCGATGACCGCGGCCAACGCCACCTCGAACGTGAAGCCACGTCCGGGTGATCCGGTGATCACGCCGGCGCTCGTCGCCGAGCATGGCATCACGGAGTTCGAGTACGAGCGCCTGGTGAACATGCTCGGGCGCACGCCGACGTTCACCGAAGTCGGTGTGGTGAGCGCGCTCTGGAGCGAACACTGCTCCTACAAGCATTCGCGCCCGCTGCTCCGCACACTGCCGACAAAGGCCCCATGGGTGCTGCAGGGCCCCGGTGAGAACGCCGGCGTCATTTCCGTGGGCGATGGCTTGGCCGTCGCCTTCAAGATCGAATCGCACAACCACCCCTCGGCCGTCGAGCCCTATCAGGGCGCAGCCACCGGCGTAGGCGGCATCCTGCGCGACGTCTTCACCATGGGCGCGCGGCCGATCGCGCTGCTCAATTCGCTGCGCTTCGGCCCCCTCACCTCAAGCCGTGTGCGTTGGCTCTTCGCCGGCGTGGTGAAAGGCATCGGCGACTACGGCAACTGCGTCGGCGTCCCCACCGTGGGCGGCGAAGTGGTGTTCGACCCGTCGTACGAAGGCAACCCGCTCGTGAACGCCATGTGTGTCGGCCTCATGCGCGAGGACGAACTCATCCGCGCGGTGGCCAGCGGAGTCGGCAACCCCATCATGGCCGTCGGTGCACGCACCGGACGCGATGGGATTCATGGCGCGTCATTCGCCTCGGAAGACCTCTCCGAATCAAGTGAAGCCAAGCGCCCCATGGTGCAGGTAGGCGATCCCTTCACCGAGAAGCTGCTCCTCGAAGCGAGCCTCGAACTGATCCGTAGTGGGCACATCGTTGCCATTCAGGATATGGGCGCCGCGGGCCTCACGTCGTCGTCGGCGGAAATGGCCGAGCGTGGCGATGTCGGCGTCACCATCGACGTCACCAAGGTGCCAGTCCGCGAACCCAACATGTCGCCGTACGAAATCCTGCTGTCGGAATCGCAGGAGCGCATGCTGGTGGTGGCGAAGCAGGGACACGAAGACGACGTACGCGCGATCCTCGCCAAGTGGGATCTTGAGGCGGCCGTCATCGGTGAAGTGATCGCCGAACCGGTGTACCGCGTCACCGAAGGCGACACGGTAGTCGCCGAGTTCCCGGGCTCCCGCCTGGTGACCGAGTGCCCACAGTACAAGCTGGAACCCAAGGAGAGTGACGCTCTCAAGACGGCCCGTCACACGAACGCCCATGACGTGAAGCCGCTCCCGGAAGAGCGCGATCACGCGTGGACGCTCGAACAGCTTCTCTCCTCCCCCACCATCGCCAGCAAGCGATGGGTATGGCAGCAGTACGACTCCACCGTGCGCACCTCCACCGTGCGTGGCCCTGGCAGCGATGCCGCCGTGGTGCGCCTGCGCGGCACCGACAAGGCGATCGCGCTCTGCATCGACGGGAATGGCCGGCACGTGGCACTCGACCCGCGCAACGGAGGTCGCGCTGCGGTGTGCGAAGCGGCGCGTAACGTCGCGTGCACCGGCGCGCGCCCGATGGCGATCACCAACAACCTCAACTTCGGCAACCCGAAGAAGCCCGAGGTGTACTTCCAGCTGTCGGAAGCCATCGCCGGGATGGGCGAAGCGTGTACGGTGCTTGAAACGCCCGTTACCGGCGGCAACGTGTCGCTGTACAACGAAAACCCGCAGGGCGCGATTCACCCCACGCCGACCATCGGCATGGTGGGACTCATCGAATCGATGGCGCACGTCACCCCTTCGGCATTCCAGCAGGTCGGTGACGAGATCGTCCTGCTCGGCGACTGCACCGATGAGCTCGGCGCCAGCGAATACCTGCTCGCCATCCACGGGCTCACCATCGGCACACCGCCGACGTGCGATCCGGCGCGCGAACGACGCCTCATCGACGCGCTGCTCGAGACCATCAAGGCCGGCGCCGTCCGATCGGCCCACGATTGCAGCGATGGCGGCCTCGCCGTGGCGCTCGCCGAATGCGCGATCATCAACCGTGATCAACCGTTCGGGTTCGACGTGGATCTCTCCGCCTGGGCCACGCTGCCGCACCGTGCGCTGCTCTTCGGCGAAGGGCACGGACGCGTCGTGGTCTCCACGGCCGACAGTGCCGCGGTCCTGACCATCGCCCAGCAGCATGGCGTCCCTGTCCGTGTCATTGGTCGCGTAACGACCGCGGCAGACGGCGCCCACGTCACGATCTCCGACGACACCTTCTCCGCCCCGATCGATTCGCTGATCGCGGCGTTCCACGAAGCGATCCCGCGCGCCATGGATGGCTCGGCGCCGGCTTCCACCACCGACTGAAGGACGGCACCTCCATGTGTGGCATCTTCGGCGTGTACGGCCATAAGGACGCGGCCGCCCTGACCCAACTCGGGCTGTACGCGTTGCAACACCGCGGGCAGGAATCGGCGGGCATCGTGGCCGTGGACGACAGCGGGACGGCGCGCGTCAGTCGTGCCATGGGGCTCGTCTCGGAAGGGTTTGATGACGAGGAGATGACCGATCTCATCGGCCCCATCAGCATCGGACATACCCGCTACAGCACCGCGGGCTCCTCCGTCATCGAGAACGCGCAGCCGATCCTCGCGCGCGTGCGCGGCGGACACATCGCCTTGGCGCACAACGGCAACCTGACCAACGCCGTCGAGCTGCGCCGCGATCTGGAAAATCAGGGCGCGATCTTCTCCAGCACGATGGACTCGGAAGTCATCGTGCACCGCATCGCGCGGGCGCAAGGAGCCACACCCGAAGCCCGCGTGGCCAATGCCCTCGTCGGCGTCGAGGGGGCCTACTGCCTGCTGGTCGTGCTCGACGAAACCGTCATCGCCGCGCGTGACCCGCACGGCTGGCGCCCACTGGTCATGGGGCGCCTCGGCGATGGCTACGTGTTCGCATCCGAATCCTGTGCCCTCGACATTGTGGGCGCCGCGATCGAGCGCGAGATCCAGCCGGGGGAGGTCGTGGCGGTCGACCGCCACGGGTTCCGCGCCTCGCAGGGGCTGCGCCCTGCGCCGCTCAATCGGTGCGTCTTCGAGCACGTCTACTTCGCTCGCCCCGACAGCCACATCTTCGGCGGCAGTGTCGACCGCTCGCGCCGGGCACTCGGTCGTCGACTCGCCGTCGAGTGCCCCGCCCCGGGCGCTGATCTCGTCTTTGCCGTACCGGACTCCTCCAATTCCGCGGCGCTCGGCTATGCCGAGCAGTCAGGCGTGCCGTACGAGCTGGCGCTGATCCGCAACCATTACGTGGGACGCACCTTCATTCAACCCACGCAGTCGGGGCGAGACGCGAAAGTGAAGGTGAAGTACAACCCCGTCCGTGAGCTCCTCGAGGGGAAAAAGGTCGTGATGGTGGATGACTCCATCGTTCGCGGCACCACCACGCGGGGGCTCGTATCCCTGGTGCGCGCGGCGGGCGCCAAGGAAGTCCACATGCGCGTCTCCAGTGCGCCCATCATCAGCTCCTGCTACTACGGGATCGACACCCCCCGCCGCGAGGAGCTGATTGCCGCCCGGATGAGTCATGATGAACTAGTTCGTCACTTGGGCGTTGATTCTCTCGGCTACCTGTCCATCGATGGCATGCTTTCCGCGATGCCCGATGGGCCCGGTGGCTACTGCCACGCCTGCTTCTCCGGCCGGTATCCCACCGCGATCCCGTCCGAACCCGAACTGCTGCGCGCCGGAGGATGATTAAATCGTTGATGCGAAGGGCACATTCTGGCCTCTCAAACCGAGAGGCCAGCTCCATGTGCCTGATTGCGGCCGGAAGATTTGCTTTGGTAGAGCATCTTGTCGGCCAGTTCGATCAAGGGTAGGGCGTCACTCCCACGTCGTGGAATCGTGCTGGCTACCCCAAGGCTGATACTCACATGTGCAGCGGTGATCGACTTGGCATGCTCGATACGGGAATCCTGTACGGCAACACGTAGACGTTCTGCCAACTGCAATGCATGCTCAAGGCTGGTCTCTGGCGCTAGTACGACAAATTCCTCGCCACCGTATCGAGCCACGAAATCACCCGCCCGACGCATCTGACCAGCCAGCGCCCGCGCTACAGCGCGTAGACACTCATCGCCATGCGCATGGCCGTAGTGATCGTTGTACAGCTTAAAATGATCGACGTCGAGCAGTATCGCCGATAATTCGCGTTCCCCGCGGATACAACGCCCCCACTCCTGATGCAGGCGTTCATTGAAGGCTCGCCTGTTTGCGACGCCGGTCAATCCGTCCTTGAACGCATAGCTTGCCAACAATTCCGTCTGGCGCTTCAGG
>Ga0315902_10002696_pt1 | contig 27297 bp, 39 predicted proteins | sample LakEriMetagenome_9_FD_203523 | JGI IMG/M metagenome (GOLD analysis project Ga0315902, IMG submission 203523) | Freshwater fungal communities from buoy surface, Lake Erie, Ohio, United States - Buoy 12 MA117 | ecosystem: Environmental > Aquatic > Freshwater > Lake > Lake biofilm | place: USA...
ACTATCGTTTTGCAAATGGTCAGTTGGTGGATGAGCAAGGCAATCCTATTTCACTTGGTCCTGACATCCCGCTTCAAGCGATGCCAGATGGCACATCGATTTCTGTTGACACACGAATCGCTAGAAACGCCGATGGATCACCTCTCATCCTTTCTCCACGCGAGTCTAAACGCCGCGCAAAGAAGCGTGGTGAAGCTATCCGAAAAGTTATTGACGAAGCAGCAGACGATGACTCTGGCGTGAGATTGGAAGACACAGGCAACGGCAACTATCGCGGAACGCTTTCTCCAACGCAGATTGCAGCAATCAATGCATTGCCAAACGATCTCGTTGCTCCATCACTTAAACGCAAGATTGCATTCTTTAACGATATCTTGGGGCGCAAAGACGGCAGTATCGTTGAGATCGAATACCAAGCTGCGATGCGTGATAAAAAATATCGTGCATTGCAACCGCAGATGAGAACTGAAATCCCGATTGGTTTCCAGTTCGACAAGCAAGGCAATTTCTTGATGACCACCATGTCCATGTCGCGGATGCACGATAAGGCGAATGCTTGGGCGGCAAAGCGTCCTCGCAATCTTCGTTTATGGGGTGGAGACATGACCAAGTTCTGGGATTCGGTCAGGCAGTATCTGCACAATCATAAAGCAGGATTACAAGGTCACATTAATCTGCATCCAGACCCAGCTATCGCAATGGAGATGAAGAATCGCATCAACGATCTTTTCAATGTCTATCGCAAAGAGACTCGCGAGGCTAACCCCGAACGCACGACTCTGCCAAAACGCCGAGGTCAAGACAGCATGGATGTGGTTATCCGTTCACGCCGAATGGATCGAATCAATAGCTATGACGAGACGGCAATGCCCAAAATGCCGTTTCAATATGAACTAGCAGTCCAAAACTATCTCCCGGCTGAAAATCCGTTTGCTGAATTACAAACCCCAGAGCAGTTCGCAAGGGGCATGGAGATCGATACCGAACTAGCCAGACTCGCCGCACAAGGTAATGTCGAGCCTCTAGAACTGCAATTGCACGAACAAGACCTATTGCGTCCTGCCGAGTATGTAGATGTTCAAGACGGCAAACTTCGCGTTCGCTCCATGTTTGATCCTACGCAAGCCGTGTTCGATCCAATGGAAAGCGAACCAGAAAAACCATCGCTTGAAGTTGTAGAGACTGAAGTCGAGATGCCGCAGGAATTAGGTAAAATTAAATCAAAAGTTCCTACGCAAGAGGAACTGGATGCTATGAAGGAAAGATTGCCGAAATATAGCACAAAATTAGAAGATATAAATGAAACGCAAAAGTATATTTTAATTTATGATGAAAATGGAAATGATGCTGCTAGTGCAGAAGTTTCGTTTAATAAAGATAACAATTCTTTAGATATAGATTGGATTGGCACTAACATAAAAAATAAAGGTTTTGGAAGTGCAATATATCGCGAAGTTGCAAGGTATGCTCAACAACAAAATTTTGATACTATTGAAGGAGATATTGTTAGTGATAAAGCACTAAAACGAAGAGAAGAATTGCTTCCAACTATTTCTAAAACAAAAAAGCCACTTGGTGATGACGAATATTCTACAACATTAGTTAGCAAGGTTCCATCTGATATTAGATTCATGCCTGCCGCCGAGATCGAAGCACCATCAGGAGAGCGTGGATTCCAGAGCAAGTTGCAAACTGAAATCCAACGCAAATTCCAAGGCGCGAATGCAACGCCAGAGCAGTTGAAAGCAGTTCTTGGTAATCCTCAAAATGTCAAACCTGAAGAGATCAAGTGGTCAGGCGTGATGAACGAGATTGATCGTTTGGCGCAGGAGAATAACGGAAAGGTTCCCGTGCAGGCATTGGTGAATTACCTGCGTGATGAAGGGCAAGTTAAATTTGAGGAAGTTACCATTGGAGATGATAATGGAATTCAAAAAATTGCTGATCAATATAGAATTAAAATTGAAGAGGAGTATGGGGAAAAAGCATTTTACGATGAATTTGATGAGCCTCTTGAATTAGATGAAGTTCCGCCTCAATTATTAGACGCAATATATAAAGCAGGGAAAAAGCCTGATCCAAGATATGCTCAATACCAACTCCCCGGTGGGGAAAACTATCGCGAGGTTGTTTTGTCGATGCCAAGAAAAACTCTGCAACCAACTGATGCAGAAGTTAAAGAATATTACGGATTACTACCTCGCAAAGAAAATTTAACTGGCGATGAATTAGCACCAGACATTGGAGGTTCTATTACAAATATTGTTAATTCAGATGGTCGAATACTTACCTACTATGATCAAGCCGACCCAGTTAAACGCAGAGAATTAGCCCAAAGATGGATTGAAGGTAATAAATCCATGTATCCAGATGCGCGATTGGAAGAAGATACAGTTAAAGGAACCCCAATCTGGCGAGTAAACATCACGCCAGAGATGGAGAATGTCGTTCGCGCAGGGCAGATTCAGTTCATGCCAGCAGATGCTGAAAATATAGAGTTTGCAAATCCTCCATCCGAACAAGAAGCAATTGATGCATTAAGTTCAAATAAACGCAATTTCTTTGGATTACATAGAGATTTAGAAGATGGTTATCCAGTTGGATTGAGAATTGATATTCCAGCATTTACATCAAAAGGCGTGTATGTTGTAACTGTTCACGAAAAGAAAAAAGGAAAAGAAAAAGGTCAGGTTGGTGACAGAATTGGATATGATACTATTGCAAAAGTAACTGATCCTGTTTTCTTTTCTAATGAAATTGGTGCAAAAAAAATAAAATCTGGAGAAGCAAACAAATTCCCAGTAGCAACAGTTGAAGGTAAATTTAATTCATCAAGAGATATACCAGAAGATATTAATGAATGGACTCCAGTTGGATATAATCCAAAAGATCATTCTTATTTTTACGATAAAAGAAATGAAGAACCAGTTTTATCTGGAGATGAAGCAATTTCTGTAGGAAATACTGTTTTTGTCAAAAATCCTGTATATGGGAATAGATCGGATTTTGCATTCATGCCATCAGAGCAACCGCAAGGCATGGAAGATGTGGAAATGCCACAGACATATCGGCGCATCTCTGACATGATTCCTCCATTGCAAGGCGTTGAGCCTCCTGTTCGTGGTCGAGTTGAAGAACCAGCATTGTCTGGGCTTGCTATGCCAGCAGGACAAATTCAATTCATGCCAGCGGAATCGACTTCTAAAAAATCAAAAGAACAAAAGTTAAAAAATACATTAAAAGTGCGAATGACAAGAAAAGCACTTACTGATGCTGCATTGAGTCAAGAATCGTGGAAAGATTGGTATAAAGAGCATCAGGATGTTCTTGATGATTTTTTTGGAGACTATGCAGAACTATTTCAAGAAATTCTTGCCGTTACTTCTCAAGCCGCATCAGTAAAAGCAAATGTTGGTCTTGCTTTAAAAGCATTTGGTCAGTTAATGCGTGGTGAAGAATTTGATGCTAGATTGCGTGGAGAGGAAAAGGGAGGATATCTTGATGGGGTTATCAACAACCTCAATGCCATCAAAAACAAAACTGATGTTTCAGGTAGGAAGATTTCAAATTACAAAGCAGCAAACGAAGGAGATGCAAGTCGAGTTGTTGTTGATCGTCACATTACCCGCTTGTTGTTTGGAGTAGACACTCCAAGCAAGGCGCAGTATGATTTAGCCGAAAAAGTATTAACAGAAATTGCCAATGACATTGGTTGGGAACCTTCACAAGTGCAAGCTGCACTATGGGCGCACTCAATCGTACTGTCAGGAAAAAAACCAGAATCTTATGGAGCGTACCTTACAAAACTTGAGTCTGCCAAACTCACAAAACGAGAACTCGCAAGTGGACTCACAGGAAATCAACTCACCAGACGAATTGGAGAACTTGCTTATGCAGGCGCAGGAAGCATTGAATCTGGCAAAGGCAGGGGGAGATATTCTCCAATTAGCGAAGTTGAAATTAACGGAGTTAAGCAAGTAAGATTTCCTACAGATATCAGATTCATGCCGTCTGGAGAAATCCCGACTGCTAAAGAGGTTCTTAAAAAGCCTCTTGAAAATCTTCCGTTACGCGAGGCAAGCACTTGGACAGAAATACAAGAAGCACCTATCATTACACTAAAAGACCTTATTGGGAAAAAGGTATTCCCGACTTTTGCTGATATTACATCTGCTGGAAGAGTATTCAAAGGAATTGATTCAAGTGAACTTTTAATTCCAATTGAAACTCATGGTGGTCCTGAATGGCCTTTGATCCAAGCAGAAAAAGTTGGAGAAGAAACCAATGTTTGGTCAAACCAAGGTGCTGGCGTAACAACAACAAAAGCAAAACGAGCAGATGAAGGAGCCATAATGCTTGTCACGCTTATGGATAAAAATGCCCATATGTCAAATACTGAAGTTGCGAATGCAATTATTGGAACAAATTTGGCATATGTAAGAGATGAAAGAATTACTGCAAATAATTTAAAACTTCTAAACAAAAAAATTAAATCAGAAGAAGTATTTGATGACTTTGTAGGAATCGACTCTCCTGATATTAATGATTATGTTTCAAAACTTCCATTCCAAGGTGATAAAAGTAGAGCAAGACTTGCTACCATTTTGTCATTAAAAGAGTCAGAAGAACTTGGTGCAGCAAATGTTCAGCGCATTCTTGATGAGATGCGTAGTCCAGAATTTGAAGGTGGCAGGATTGGAGATTCTGTAATTGCTCTGCAATTGTCCAAAGGCGCACCAGTTGTTAAACTGTCAGATTCTGGTGGAATGACTCATCCTTCATATCAATATGCTGTACGAGGAAAGGTAATTGGAAAATTTGCTCGTCCTATAAATGCTGAAATGATTTATGATGATTTCATTGCACAAAGAAGAGCAGAAGGCAAACCGCAAAAGGGAGATCGCAGGGCAATTGATCTTGCAAAACCAGTTCAAGTTATAACAGAACAAATTGCAAGCCGCATACCGCAAACTCCATACAAATATTTAAAATCAGCGCAACACGCTAAATTGTTAAAGTATGCGCTTGAAAATAAATGGAAAGATTCAGGCACTGCAAAAAATAAAGGTGGAATTTCTCCAGCAGAATTTATTGACACTTTAAATTCAAGCGAAGCAAAGGTTGCTCTTAATGATTACACTCTTGATTCAGTAAAAAAAGAAATCAAAGATGGTAAATTAAATTTGTATCAACTTGGAGACTCTAAAGTCTTTTTTGGGACAAAGAATACCAACCCTGCAAGCGACTATGGATTAGACCCGAAAGACTACGGGTTTGGTGAAAATGAGAAAACGCTAACATTGGTATTGAATGCCGAGCGTGGGACCGCTGGCATGGGAGATGCCATTATGATGAAAGCATTGTCAGAAGGCGTGACTGCTCTCGATTGTTTCGCGATTAAAAACTCAAGATACCCTGATGGTATGTTGCCTTCATTGTACAAGCGATTCGGATTTGAGGTTGTCGGTGAAATCCCATTTGACCCGCAATACTACACGCCACAAAAATTGGAAGACATAAAATTGTTTTGGAAAAATAATGGTTGGGACGAATCTACTGGACTTCCTTCCGTTGTTTTGATGAAATGGAAAGGAAATGAAAATGACCGAACAGGAACCCTACGAGATATTGCTGGAAAGAGTCCGACAGGTATTCGGGAACGAACTGAACTCGTTGTCGAAAACGCAAGACGCGATTCTGAACGGACTGATATTGGACAGAGTGGAGTCCCACAAGGGGGATTACAGCAAGGTGAGTCTGGACGAGGTGGAGGGAGTGCGGGAGATGCTGTACAAAGAATTCAGCTTGGCAGAGGCACAATAAATGCAATCCAAGAATTGCTTGGAATGAATGATGCTGAACTTAAAAATTTAGGGATCGATCCAACGCAAATTAAAGCAATCAAAAAAGCAGTAGGGATGTCGCAATAATCGATTCAAGTTTTTTTTGAAAAATTTAATCAAGGGTGTAAAAAAGAAATAATATGCCACTACGAAAATGCGCTTCACAAAATTGCTTTGATCGCAATGTTTCCTCGGAAGTAAAGTCAGGAAAATCGGTGAAACAATCGGTGGCGATTGCCTACGCAGTACAACGCAAGGCGCGAGCGAAAAAAGCTGCTGCTGCTCGCAAAAAATAATTTTCCGCAGGATAGAGAAAAGGTATCTCGTCAGGCCCATAACCTGAAGTTCAAGGTTCGACTCCTTGTCCTGCAACCACCCGCAGAGTGAGTATTCATGCGGGTCTGCGGAATACTTGAGTTTTTTGTCAAGCGTCAAGCATAAATAGTTTTTTTATGACACAAGAGTCAAAAAATAATTCTTGATAACCCAAGCGGATTCGGTAGAGTGACTGCCATGACAACAAACCAAGCCGACAACGACCTGTATGTAGAATACCTCTCCCAAGCCACGGGAGAGGAAGAGTTCATCCTTGGAGAAACCAAGTGGCAATATTGCTGGTGCAGGTATAGCGATGGTCGTCGCGACCTCGGCGTCTACAGCTTCGCTGGCGACCTCTGCTACGGCTACCAAGCCTTCCGCGAAAAATTCAACCTCAACTAACCATGAAACGCGAATTCGACACATTCGGTAAAACCCAAACTGAAATCCGGGCATACAATAAGCGCACCCGCAAAACACGGGTGCGTGACCTCTGCGCCAAGCACAACACTACTTCCTACTCCGAGGCGCAGCACTTCGACACCATCGAACTCTGCGCCCGGATCAACGCTCACCTAGCATCACTCAAAAAATAATACCATGAACATCACCAAGAAAAAAATTAACCAAGCTATCAAGCATCTGAACCTTGAAATTATCGGGAATGGTGACGGGTACTTCTACTTCGTAGACCTCGCCACAAGTCACCAGATCGGCAATAGCGTACTTGTTTGCTACCTGAAGCACCTGACGCTCCAAAGATGGGTTGAAGAGGCTACAGAGGCAAGGAACAGCAACATTATCGAAGGAGTACAGCAATGAACATCACCGCACCAACAGTCCACTTGAACGGAACCCCAGCCACAAACCTCTGGGCAGGCTACGAGGCAGCATACGATGCCGTACGGGCCGCGCAGGACGCACTAGCCAAGATCGAGTTCAACGCTCGCGATTACTATGTGCAAGGCCAAGAAGCGTGGAACAAGGCTCTCAATCACCGCATAGAGCAGGCAGCATCACTTCGTCAGGTCGAGGGCTACCTCTTCCAGCACCTGATCGAACTACAGCAACAAAAGAAGTGAATTTGCTTTACATTCTCGGACATGGCATAAATGCGAAATATGCCGCACAACCATCCAGCATTCCCTGTTCAAGGGAGTCAGAGTCCGCCGATCAGGCCGAACTCTGGAATGAGTATGCGCGACTGGTTCGCAGGTTCCGCCTTGCAGGGCTACAGGGCATCAGATAAATTTAGCCAAGCAGATTCGCGTCTTGTAGCGGAGCTATCGTTCCGCGATGCGGATTCAATGCTAGATGAAAGACAAAAAATAAATGAATAAAGACAATAACAACGAAGCTCCGGGAACCCCGGAGGAAGAAATCAAAAACTCTGTCGAGTCAGTTCTTGCTGGCATCGATTTTGAGAAGATCAGTAAGGACGATGTGTTTCACGATTTGATGCACAACACAAAATTGTTCAGCTTCCGCTTGATGGTTGCGTCTGCATTGCTAGAGCAACTTCACCTCCGCGAAACTGTCGGCAAACAAGAACCGGACAATGTCGTTAAATTCTCCGAGGATGAGCCAAAAAGTTAAAGACAACGAGTGGACGAGAAACGGCAAGGGTGACAAACCTCGGACCGATACGCAGTCCAAGCAGTACCAAGAAAACTTCGACTCCATCGATTGGAGCGCACACAAAAAATCTAATGAACACAAAAACGAAAAATGATCCTCTTCCCTCGCCTGTACGCCGATTCCTTTCGGAGATCGGAAAGCGTGGAGGAAGCGCAACGAGTGACAAAAAAAGATTGGCGGCAGCACTCAATGGAATGAAGGGTGGAAGACCTCGCAAAGTTGCGGTAGCCTGCGAAGCCTGATTTAATCGGCGTCTGCGGGTGTCAACAGAAATTTAAAAGAATTTTTTCTATGACAAAAAATATTTTTATTCTTCTATTGCAAACCCAAGCAGGTTCGATATTGTCATCTCCATCGAAGGCACGATGCCGACGAACCAACCATAGAAAAAATACATACAATGAAAGCTACACAAATCGGAACCTGCCAAATCTGCGGATCAGTACAAAAACTCCCTAATGGTCGCCTTGCCAAGCATGGATACACAGTCGAGTACGGATGGGGATTCAACGGAGTTTGCAATGGTAGTGGAAGGTTACCATTTGAAATCTCCAAGGAATATGCTGAAGCGGCTTTAGCTTCCTCCAAGACCAGTTTTGAGAATCTTGTTGCTCCTACTGAACAACTCGACAGGCAAGCCGAATGGAGACCAGAAAACTCCTCATTCCTTACCGAAGCTCAACGCACTCTCAAGAAACAGTGGAACGAGTACAACCAGACGAAACGATACCTCTCTGAATTCATCCGCTTTCAGACTCCTCGTTGCTTTGCTTGGACTCCACAACCTCTCAAGGATGTTGCCGAGGAGGCAACCAAGCAAGAGACCGCAAAAGTTGCTACACGCAATGTCCGCGCTCTTGCTCGCCATCGTGACGATACAAAGCGTGAGTTGATCCGCTCCGTTGAGAAAATCGAGAAGGCAGTTGATTGCTACGACCTGTCCTACCCAACGACTGCCAATGCTCAAAAGTATGCAGACCTTGCTCGCAAGAATGGTCAGGTTGAACTCGCAGACGAGGTAGTCAACAAACTCGCCGCATTCAAGGCCGCGAAATCCGCTCACGCTGATGCAACGGCAGCATACGAATCCGACAAGAAAGCGGCACTTGCCGCCTAACCTTTGTTCTCCCCAGAACACAACCATCAACAGAAAGACCCAATACAATGAACATCATCACTCCAACACTCGAAATCGTGAACACTAACCCAGTCGAGGCTACCCATGCCTCATCAACCCGGAGCGAACGCTACGGATTCATATCGACACAGCAGATCGTTTCCTCTTTCGAGGAGAACGGCTATGTCCCTCGTCAAATCCAACTCGCCAAAGCGAGGAAGGACGAAAACAAGGGATTCCAAAAGCACCTGATCCGTTTCGGTCATCGCGACAACATCACGATTGCTGGCGAGGCATCACCAGAGTTCGTGTTGATCAACTCGCATGATGGCACATCCTCGGCTCAACTCTCCGTTGGCTTGCAAGTCTTCGCCTGCCTCAACGGACTCGTAGGTGGGGACATCTTTGAGACGATCAAGATTCACCATCGTCGAGTCGATGTATCGCAGTTTATTGAAGCGGCAACTCGCCTTCGCGACAATGTGCCGTTCCTTGCCGAGCGTGTTCATGCCTTCAAGAACAAAGAACTCACCGAGGCGGCACAGAAGCAGTATCTGGTCGATGCGCTAAAGCTCCGCTACGACCAACCTGAAGCGGATGCGGACTACGCAGATCGCCGGGAGTGGGACACTCGCCTGTTCTATCTCAATCGCGCTCGTCGTTACGCTGACTCTGGAACCAACCTCTGGCACACATTCAATCGTGTTCAGGAGAACCTCGTCAAAGGCCGACCAGGTTCTGGCATTCGCCGAGTCACCGCACCGACCACCGACTTCAAGGTTAACAAGCAACTCTGGAACCTGTCAGAGCAATACCTCCTCAACAACTGATCTCAACTGGAGCGAGGTCCGATCCCTCGCTCCAATTCAACTAAAAAACCATGAGCAAAAAAGAAGCACTCGCAACCTATCTCGGATGGGACTACGCAGACCTCTGCTTGTACCAACCGCACAACTGGAACCATCCTATCGTTACCTGTGACGATGAATGGTACACGGCATCCACGGGAAAATGCAGACCAACGCTACGCAGTCGAGATGGTCACACAATTGTCGATCTCGAAAAGGTTGGTGAGATCGGAACGAAAACAATCTGGAGGTATCGTCCATGAAATCTCTCATCGAAAAATTGTTTGAATTAAAAGCAGGCAAGCTGCCGAAAGCATCGCGGCGTGAACAGGAAGTTGCTGGTTACATTGCCGCAGGAAATACGAATCAGCAGATCGGAGAAATCCTCGGCATCAGCATCAAGACAGTCGAAAAACATCGCGAATCTTTGCACCGAAAATTTCATTTCCGAAATACTGCCGACATCTGCCGATGGGCCTTGGCAAAGGGTCTAGCGCACAATGAATGGCTATGACACAGCAGCAAAAAAAAGTTATTGACCACCCAACTTGCTTGGGTTAATTTCAAAATCTAATGGAAATACAAGTACCACTAATCGTCACACTCCAGCATTGCTTGGAGTTCGTGTTCACCTTCCTGCCAGTTGCCATATTGGCGGGAGCAACCATAACCGCGCTATCAATCGGCAAAAATGAGTGATCTCTACATCATCTGCGTTGGCATCGCATCCTTCATTGCAATTTGCGTTGCTTACAGAGCAGGCAGACAAAGCGTCCTCGATGAATACGAGGAATATCGGAAGCGGAGACGGGAACGGGAACAACGCTGGGAAGAATTTGAGGAGGACTAAAAATGGGCATCGAAAAAAACGAAGCGACTTGCCTTCCACCGGAAGCGTACCTGCGGATCATCCGGGCTTGCGAAAATCAAGTTCCGAAATTCAGAAGCACAGTTTACCCCCAGAAGAAAACCAAGAAGGAGAAAAAATGAAACTACAGCAACTAGCAGTCATTACTACGGCACTTGCCGTGCAGGCTTGCTCTACTGTGAGCAAAGAAACCTATACAGAAACAAGGACGCTTTCCTACCCAAAGAAAAGCGTTCCTCACATAAAAGATTTCTACCTGCAAAATCAACAGCAGGCAGAAACCCCCGCACCTGTTAACGCACCCGTCTACGCTGGCATCTTGCCAGACAACGATGTGTTGCCACAGGAAAACCCAGAACAAGAGTTGGAGAGACTCCAGCATCAAAATGCTCTTCTCTCCGCTCAAATCTACAACGAAACACTCCGCAACCAACTAACCCAATAAATACATTATGCAATTAGCAACAACAACCCAACAACCCAGCATCACCGAATTAGAGGCAATGGCTGGACACATCGTCAAATCCGGTCTTTTCGGCATCAAGAAAGTCGAAGAGGCAGTAGCACTCATGTTGATCGCGGTAGCCGAGCATAGGCATCCCGGTACTGTAGCTAGCGAGTACAATATTATTTTGGGGCGACCTGCTTTGAAAGCAGACGCTATTCTCGCTCGATTCCAGTCTGCTGGAGGTAAGGTCGAGTGGCATGACTATACCGACACAATCGTGTCAGGCACATTCAGTCACCCTGCTGGCGGATCGCTCAAGGTGGACTGGGATATGGATCGCGCCAAAGCGGCAGGACTTGGCGGCAAAGACAACTGGAAAAAATTTCCACGGCAGATGCTTCGCGCCAGATGCATCTCGGACGGGGTTCGCGGGGTATATCCTGCTGTTTTGCAGGGATTTTATACTCCAGAGGAAGTTCAAGACTTCGCGCCATCTACATCTGCACCAGCACCAGCACCCGCTCCAGCACCTGCTCCTGCGAAGAAAGCGAAGAAGGTCGAGCCAGAACCAGAGGTGATCGAGATCAAAGCTGAAGAGATCGTCGTTGTCGAAAACAACATTGTTGCCGAGGACAACTCATGGATCAACGACCTTGAGCCTGTTCTTGGTCAGAACGAAGATGCGGTTAACGCATTCCTAGCTACGAAGGGTCAGATCGACGCTGGCAAGACATGGCGCGATCTTGAGGACAACGAATACCGCAAGCGCATCATTGCGAATCCAGCAGGGTTCGTTGGAGCGGCTACCGGAGGAAAGAAATGATTAGGCACTCTGCACTACCAAAATTGCAAGCCTGCCCATGCTTTGAGTCTGCCGGGGGAACATCCCCGGCAGCAAGCAGGGGAACGAAAATTGACGCAGTTCAACGCAGGATGCTCGCAGGAGAGGATTCTGCGATCAATGACCTGACAGAACAGAGAGACATTGATGCGGCAGTCTGGGGCGTACAGGAACTACTGCGCCTTGCGAATGGCGCGGAGGTGGAAACCAAGGAGGAAAACCTAAAGGTTATTACGCCGGGCATGACTCATGTCGGAACCGAGGATTCCAGAGCATCCAGCATCTGCACCTCATGGGATTTTAAGACCGGACAAATCTACGATTACGAGGCGCAGGCGGCAGCATACTGCTACGGAAACATGGAGCGTGAATTCGCAGACGAGTGGACCCTTCACCTGTTATTCACCGACCAGAAGATCGTGGTCACTCATCACTTCAATCTTGCGGAAGCAAGAGCAATCGTGGAGCGAATCATTGCGGCGTACAACGATCCAGACAAGCAACCATCCGCCTGCCAGTTTTGCTCATGGTGCGCCAAGAAGTCTACTTGCCTACAGATTGTAAAGCCTGCCGAGCAGACGCTACGAGTTGTCAATAACGAGGTATCACTTGATACATTGAAGGCGCAACTCGCCGAGCCAGAGAAGTTGGGGAAATTTCTTAAAGCCTGCAATATTTTCAAAAAAGAATTGTGGGACTGGGCGAAGGAGGAAGCTAGGGAGCGTATCGAGCGAGGCGAGGTGGTCCCCGGATGGAGGATTTCCAAGGCAAAAGGCAAGGAGGAATTCACTCCTGAATCTGTAGCTTTTGCCGCGCAATCGTGCGGGGTCACCTATAAGGAACTCGCGGAGTTATTCGGAAACATTGGCGCGGAAGACTTCCGCAAGTGGGCAGCGGCACGGGATTACTTCCCGTCTAATGAAGATGTTGTGATCGGAAAGGAATCAACCCGGTTAATCGAGGACAAAAAGAAATGAGTCAATATCCATACCCAAAATTAAAAAAAGCATTACTTGAACAGATTGAAAGCGATTTAGAAGTTTGGCTTGCCGATTTCGGGCCTCAATGGGCTGAACCATTTGTTACTCTAGATTCAAAAGGTAATGGATTTTATGTATCACTTACTGAAGATGTAGAAAACGATAAATTGTTATCGTGGTCTAAATTTATGGAGCAACAACAATGCCCAAACTTTGCGTCAATTACTGCGGCAAAGAAACATCTTAAAAATGCTAATAAACTAGTTAAGATGCTTGAAATTGAAGTTAAAAAAATGGAGGAATATGAAAGAAAAATATAATGAGTTTATGGGATTCCCGCTGCGGTGTGTTCCTCACCATCAGGACGATTGCGCCAGATGGGACTACGAAGTTGAGATCGATGGCAAGTGGCATTCGGTTATTGAGGAGGGATTAGGTTGGAATCGTGAAGAAGCATTAGAATCATTGGTAAGAATCTTGAAAAAATATGGAACAGAACGAATTTAATTTCGAGCCGATTAACGAGGTTAAAGGTGATTCGATCCCTGAACGCTTCAAAAGATTCCATGCGGCAAATCCTCATGTTTACGATGCTCTGGTCAACCTCGCTAGACAGTTCAGAGATCGCCGAGGAGAGAGCAAGATCGGCATAGGAATGCTGTACGAGGTTCTCCGGTGGAACTACTACATGACCACCGATTCAGAGGACGATTATAAATTGAGTAATGATTTCCGGGCTTGCTACGCACGAAAGATCATGTCAGAGAACGCAGACTTAAAAGGAATATTCCAAACCAAACAAAGCATCGCAGATGAAAATTTTAATAATTGAAGCGACTTCTAAATCTAAACCTTTGTGCGAAAACTATTCAGACACATCTATTGTTCATTGCAGAAATTCAATAATCCTTAAAAATGAATTAAATGCTGATCTTTGTGATGGAGAATATGCATTCCATAAATTAATAAACAATAAATATGATATTATAATTTGCTGTTATGCAAGCCCATATATGCCGCACAAGTTGTACAGGCAGTTTATTGATAACAATCCAGATGCTAGACTTATCTGGTTAGTAAACGATCACGATCTTGAGGATAACCAATTGTTGAGATATGCAATTGTCGAAAAAAACAGAAAGTACGACATGATATGCAATAATCCGAGATCAGGTTATAGGCATTGGATTTTAAGTAAAAACATTGCAGAAAAAAAGTTAAATGATTTTATCGATGAATGGCATACCTGTAATTTAAACTGCTTAATATTTAGAAATGATATTGAAATCAAAAAAGACCTAATCGAAAACGAGAAAGAAAGAATAATTTATTATGGAACTTATCGAAAACATAGGTCTGAAGACTTTCAAAAATATTTACATTCTGGATTAACTGTTTCCACAAGCAGCAAGCATTGGAAAAAATTACAAGATTTAGGATGCACTTCTAAATGCACAAACACATTAAGTTGGGAAATTGGAATGGAATCTTTAAGAAATTATAAATATAGCTTGTACATTGAAGACAAGCATACGCATGAAAACTTTGCATTCATGGCAAACAGGTTTTACGAAGCACTCATGTGCAATGTTGGATGCCTGTTCGCTCCGAACACAATTCAGACGATAAAAAAAAGCGGATATGCCATTAACCCGAAATCAATTTTGCCAGAAGATTGTTTTAAACAAAATCTCAATGACTACATTGATTCGTTAAACCATGAAGAAATAATTTCTTCACAAATGCAATTAAGCAGCAAAATTCTTTTAGAGAAAAAAGAAGTAATATCTGGAATAAAAACATTCTTAAAAATACATGAATAAATCACCCGCATTTCAATTCTACCCACAGGACTTTTTGGTAGGAACAGCAATGCTGTCCGCCGAGGAGACTGGCGCATACATTCGGTTGCTTTGCTACCAATGGACGAACGATGGATTACCTAACGACAAGGTTATTCTTGCTCGCATTGCAGGATGCGATGGGAATGCCGTGGGATCAATCTGGGATAAGTTTGGCATATGCCACGATGGTAAACTTCGTAACGCTAGACTTGAATCAATCCGAGTTAAGCAAAACGAATATCGCGCTAAACAAAAGGCGAATTCAGAAAAACGATGGAAAAACGAAGAAAATGGCAAAGTATGTATCCCAACGGATATCCCATCGCATTCATTTGGGATATCCCAAGTGCCATCCCAAAGCGATGCTCTTCATTCTTCATCTTCATATACTAATACTCTATCTAAAGATATCGTATTAGTTAGCGACAACAACAACGATGATGCGGTGGGAATGCCATCGCATTCTGAAGAAAAAGTTGAGGAACCGAAACCCAAACGCAAGCGTCAGCAAAAACTGATTGATGCCGAATGGATCGCTGACCTGAAACGCCACTACCCTGACATCGCCATCGATTCCGAACTCGGCAAAATGGAAGCATGGTGCAGCGCAAACAACAGGGAGATGACCCGCAAGTTCGTTGTTGGTTGGCTCAACAGGCATAAGCCAACAGCACCGCAAGCACCGAAAAACGATATCCCGCCAGAGTACGACTTCTCTTGGTAACCAACTAAAAACTAATGATCACTACAACGAAACCATGTGCAGGAGAGGGATGCTTTGAATGCGTCGAAGTACCCATCATCGAGGCATTGGGGCGTACGCTTGAATTCAAACTACTCTGCGAGTCATGCGAGCAAAAGTATAAGGAAGAGGAAGACAGGAGAGCCTCGCTTGAGCGCAGAATTAGGCTTAAAACTGCGTTTGATGCTATTTGCCCACCTCTGTATAGGGAGACAGACTTAAAACGAATCTACGGGGCATTTAGCGCGATTGCGGAATCTTGGAAGTATTCACCAACTGGATTGCTTCTGGAAGGCTATGCTGGCACAGGCAAGACCCGTGCAGCATGGCACATCTTGAAGCGCATGACCGAGGAGGGACGATCCTGCTACGGATTAACAGCAACTCAATTTGCCAAGGCAGCAGCAGACCAATGGCATTCAAACAACGAGGAAAAAGGCGAGGCAATCGAGGCAATGGATCGTTGCAGGCGTACATCGCTTCTGCTTATCGATGACCTCGGAAAGCAGAAGATGACTGAACGATCCGAGGTCGAACTCTACGATGTTCTGGAGCATCGAACTAACAATCTGAAACCAACAATCGTAACAACAAACGCAACTGGAGCGCAGTTAACAAAGATGCTTTCAGAGGACCGGGCGCATCCGATTCTTCGACGCATTCGTGACTTTTCAACAATCGTTAAATTTGAAAAATGAAAAAATACACACCAACAAAATGTGCTGGGGTATTCGGAAAGAAATGCAAGATGCAAGCACAAAAAAAATATGGCTTTGTGCATCCGGGCAAGAAAGGAATTCACGGCAGACATTACTGCAAAAATTGCTATTACGAATTAAAAGAATTTTATAAAAACAATGAAAGATAAAACATTTATTTTCTCGCATGACGATGAGGATGCCATTGAAGAAATCTGCGAACATATCGTCAACGCAGAGATCGCAAATGAACTAGGCTGGAGGTTCTCCGAGGCCGATCAATGCTGGTTCCGCGAGCATGATGAACTAGACTTCGTGCCTGACTACCTGAACGATCTCAACCTCTGTCAAGACATTTACAACGACCTCCGCGAAGACGAAGAAATTATTTATGCGAACATCTTGACATCGATAATTAATAATGGAATTATAAACGAAGGACAGGGTTTCAGGCCTTGCCCACTTATATTCGCAAATGCTCGTCAGCGATGCCAAGCATTCGTAATATTAAGAGAAATATAAATAAATAAATTATGAAAAAGAACACGAAGCTAGTCATCTCGGCTTTCACCCGTAAAAAGCATACCCCACCCGTAGGTACGCAAATCGAAATCTCCATGCCACACGATAAAGCCGTAGCATGGGCAGAAAAGATCGTTCCGGTCCTCAATAATATGAGAGATCAGATCGAGGCGGAAAACGCCGAGAACAACCAGCAGGCGCAAACAACAACGCAACCAGAATAAATCAATGAGCAAATATCAAATTGACCAAGAGGGAACATACAAAGGAATCGTCGTTGAACCAATGTATGAATGGCTAGGCGAAGGCAAAGGCGGATCGCGCTATGTCTGCGTTCCAGTTCAGATAACAGAAGGCAGCGAGAAAGGGAAAACCATCAATTGGTATGGCAACCTCGGCAATGATGTCGGCAGGGATGGCAAAACAAAAACAGAACGCACAGTTGAAACTCTAGAAAATGCATTTGGAATCAACTGGGACTGGAACAACATAAATTGGGCAGGAGCATCTGTTGAAGTCGTAGTCTCGGAGTATAACGGAAAACTCCGAGCGCAATACCTCAATCCACCTGACAAGCCTCGTCTCACATCAACTGATAACGAAGCAAAAAAAGCAGAGGCACTAGAGAAATCTAAAGAGATCGCAAACGAACTTCTTGTATCGTCTCCTCGTCGCAAATCTAACGCTAAACCTGCAATCAAAACTACGCCTTCAGTTAAGACTCACGATGATGAAGGCGTAGAAATTCCCTTCTGATGAAAAAAGACTACCAAGACGACCCTGAAGAGTACTTCCAAATGCTCAAGGATCGCGAAGAACAAAAGACCGAGGACTTCAATAAACATTGGGAACGAACCAGACCAAACGAAGTTCCGGGTGGCAACACTTTCAGCTACCTTCCGAAAGAATAAACCTTGGGTATTGCGGCGGCATCCTGTAGTTGCTGGTCATCATTAGAACCCGTGGAGTAACCGCATAAAACTCCACAACCCCACCCAATGAATTGGACGCATGAACAACTCAAAAAGCTCGGTTACCACAGACACCCGGACGGGAACTATTACCCTGACCCTCCATCTCACAGGGTACTTGACGCCCAGCCTCAACACGATCCTGTCAAACCATTGGTCCCATCTACACAAGCACAAACAAAAAGCAAAACTCGCGTTACTCTCCACATTGAGCGAGTTAGCACTAAACTCCAAGACTTCGACAATTTCGTCGGAGGAACAAAACCACTTACCGATCAACTTCGATACTCTGGACTCATTCCTGATGACGATCCCGAATCAATCACCGCACATTACAAACAACAAAAGTGTAAGCACAAAAGAGACGAGAAAACCATCGTCCAAATCGTCTACAACCCCCAACCATCATCCACCCGCAAACCCGCATAAACACTACACAAACACAACTGCGAAGTAAGAACAACTCGTTGTTCCTGCGGAGCTATTTTAACGACCACTTCTAAAATGAGTCAAGACAAACCTGAAGAAAATTTAGAGAAATCTGAAAAAAAAATTACAGGCAGACCATGCGAATTCTCACAAGAAATTGCTGACGAAATCTGTAACAGATTAGCAAAAGGCGAAACGCTTCGCACCATCATCGCTTCTTCAGAACATCTGCCAGATCGTACCACAATCTATCGTTGGATGCGCTCAAATGAATCCTTCTGCAACCAGTACGCACAAGCGCGCGCAGAGCAAGCCGATTACTACGCAGAACTTATAGTAGACGAATCCTACTCTTCGCATGACGCAGGCATAGGCAGGCTACGGGTTGATGCGCTCAAGTGGGCAGCATCCAAAATGGCTCCAAAAAAATACGGAGAGAAGATCGAGATCGAGACTGCACAACCTCTCACATTGGCTTTCCAGCTTCCAACACGCAGGATTGAGCTAGAGGAGAACAAGCAACTTGAGAACTGACCTAGAGATCAGGCTAACCATCTGCCTGAACGGATGCCCAATCGGACCTCGCATCCAACGAGGAGAGCCACTCCCAAAGTACCAGCACACTTATAACAATACGCCTGATGGACTCCTAGAGGCTAAAAAGGACATGGAAGAGATTCAAGCGTATATCACTAGAAACCAGAAGATTATTAAGCGGAAATAGGCTATAACTTCCAATAATGCAGATTGTCGATAATAGAGTGCCATTTATGCAAGACACACAAAATAAGCAAGAACCAACATATGCCCAGTTCGTGGAATCACTCTGCAAGCCGGGTATTGATATCCTCGTTCAAATGGAACCAAAGGATGCCCACCTGACCCATATGGCTATGGGGGTTGCAGGCGAGGCAGGAGAACTCCTAGATGCCATCAAGAAGTCCGTTATGTACAGGAAGCCTCTGGATCGCGAGAATGTCCTTGAGGAGTGTGGTGATATCCTTTTCTTCATCCAAGGCATCCTGAACCATTATAACAGCACAGAGGACGATCCTGTGACCATCCAAGAGGTAATCCGCATGAACCGGGTCAAACTATCTCGGCGATACCATCAAGGAACCTACAGCAACGAACAGGCGCAGGAACGAGCGGATAAGGCATGATCCAGACCAAGGAAGACAAAGAAGCGATGTTCGTTAGGAATATCCTCTGCGAGATCATTCATCAGGCAATGGCAGATGCCGCTATTGATGAAACCAAGATCGTTTGCGAACGCAACAGGGAGATTGCAGCAAGCTGGAGAGAAGATGCGGTGCGCTTTATCAAGACCAGATCATTTGAAGGCATTTGCAACACACTAGGTTTAGAGGTCGATCCATTCCGCAAGAAAGCATATCTATGACACTACAAGAAAAACTAGAAGAACACGAAAGCGATGCAGGTCTAATCCTCGCAGATGGGTTTGACGATGCTTTTATCGGGACTGGATGGCAATGCGGCAATGAGCCTTGTGCGGTCTACGATAGGGAAAAGTGCATTGAGATACTTGTCGAGCAAGGGATGGAGCATGATGATGCTGTTGAGTATTTCGAGTTTAATGTTGCAGGAGCATATGTTGGAAAACAAACGCCGATATTTTTAGAAAGAATATGAGATACCACATACTGGGGCTACCCCACACAGTAACAAGCAAAGAGTACAACGCCTGCGCCTACACGCAGAAGGTTGTCAAATTCGGGAAGATGATGACTAGGCGCGGCCATGAGGTCTTGCACTATGGTCACAGAGATTCGGTGCTGGAGTGTACTGAACACATTCCTGTCTTGGAGAACGAGGACTGGCAGGTTGCCTATGGAGACCATGACTGGCGCAAGACCTTCTTCAAATTCGATGTCAACGATCACGCCTATCGTACATTCTACGCTAATGCGATCAGGGAGGTAGGGCTTCGCAAGCAGAAGCATGACTTCATTCTGCCTTTCTGGGGCAGCGGAGTTCGACCAGTCTGCGATGCCCATCCAGACATGATTGCGGTGGAACCCGGCATTGGTTATGCGGGTGGGCATTGGTGTCGGTGGAAAGTGTGGGAGTCCTATGCAATCTATCATGCCTATTGCGGATTGCAGTCTGTTGGAACCTGTAGGCAGGATTGGTACGATGTGGTGATCCCGAATTACTTTGATCGTGAGGACTTTACCTATCGAGGTAATGACGAGAAGGAAGACTACTTCCTGTATCTTGGACGAGTCTATGGAGGCAAGGGATGTGATGTGGCATTTCAGGCAGCAGAACGAGCAGGAGTGAGGTTGTTGGTAGCAGGGCAGAAAGAGGAAGGCTACAAGTTGCCTGACCATGTCGAGTACATTGGTTATGCCGATACGGAGAAGCGTCGAGAACTGATGAGCAAGGCCAAAGGGTCACTCATTCCTTCGCAGTATGTTGAGCCATTCGGTGGGGTCCAGATCGAGAACCTTTTCTCTGGTACGCCAACGATAACGACAGATTGGGGTTCGTTCGCGGAGAACAATCTGCATGGCATTACAGGCTATCGGTGTCGAACGATGGGAGACTTTGTGGATGCGATCAAGGCTATCCAACAAGGCGCGATCTCTAGTGAATCATGCAGACTCTGGGCAGAAAACTTCTCATTGGAGAAGGTTGCGCCTATGTATGAGAAGTATTTCTCGGATGTGCTGGATGTGTACGAAGGCAAGGGATGGTACGCAGACGGGAATGGACTTGAAGCAATGACAAGAATGTTACCCTAATGCCATTTTCATCTTCTACATTTGATGCTGTATTGGCATCGCATTTGATCAAGATTGAGGCTAGGAGCGTCTTGGATGTTGGATCAGGTGCTGGCAAGTACGGAAGGTTGCTGAAGCAAGTATTGCCGAATACAAGGATTGAAGGCATTGAACCTACGAAGGAGTACATTGAGCAGTACAAGTTGCGGGATTGCTACGATGAAATCCATGAGATGCGATTGAGCGAGTATTGTGATCGACATCCAAGCAAGCGTCACGAAGTTGTAATCTTTGGGGATGTGCTAGAGCATTTCTTTAGATCGGAGGCAATCGACTACATTGATTATTTCCTTTATCGATCGGAATGGGTGATTGTGATTTGGCCGACAATGATGCCACAGGATGATGTGGGAGGAAATGCGTTGGAGATTCACAAGAGCAATTTTGGTCTTGGAGACTTGGTTGGTAAGTTCGATGTGCATCGTTACGAGAAAAAGTTTGGATGGTTCCATTGGAACGATGCAGAGATGACGCATTGCGAATACAACTATGCGGTGCTGCGAGGGTATGTGACCAAGAGGAATGTGAGTCTATGAAACGAGTGCTGTTCTTCACACAGAATCGATGGGCATTTGGATCGATCCATCATGGGTTGGCAAAGGAGATGTGGAAGCATGGGCATTACGCGAATCTGTTGGACTGGACGATTGGATATACAGTTGAAGAGTTCAAGTTGATGCGGGATTCGTACGATGTGTTCGTGACGATGCCAGATGCGGTTTTGTCGCTTCATTACAAGTATGGAGTTGAGTTGGAGAGGATCGTTGCTGTGGCGCATGGACAATGGGACATCCTGTTGGCAAAGCAGCAAGCCGATCAGGACTTTTACCCATTGCTAAAAGGGTTTGGTGTGATCAGTCAGGTGCTGAAGAGGAAGTGTGAGGAGTGGACGATATCTAGGGTTCCAGATGTTGTGGAATTAGGAATCCATACAAGCGTGTATAGTGGGTCAATACCTGATAGACTAGAGGTGGTGGGATATGGTGGTAGTGGAGAGACGAAGAACTGGTTTGGTCAAGAGATCAAAAGGCCGGGGTTGGTTGAGCGAGTTGTTGAAGGTGCTGGGTTGGAGTTGAGGAAGCATCAGTTCTACAATCACCTTGCGATGCCGGGTTACTACAGGCAGGTAGATGCTGTTGTGATGAGCAGCATTGAAGAGGCTGGAGGCTTGCCCATGATGGAGTGTGCGGCGGCAGGCAGGTTGCCTATTGGGACTCCTGTTGGGTACTTTGAAGAGAACGCAAAGAAAGGTGGAGGGGTACTTGTGCCGTTGGATGAAGAAGAGTTTTTGGCAACAACAAAATTGATCTTGAAAGATTTCAAAAACGATCCACGAGCATATCGACAGAAGTGTGAGTGGGTGCGTGAATATGCTATCCAAAATTACGATTGGAGCGTAAAGGTTGGAGACTGGATAAATTTGTTATGCAAATAAAATAAACTATGAAAGCAACACTAGAATTCAATCTTCCAGAGGAACAATGGGAGCATGAGTATGCAGTACACGGGGTAGATGCGTTATTGTTAATTAGCGATCTAGAAGGAGAACTGCGAGCGATGGTCAATGATGATTGCGGTGAGTTCACGAAGTGGCGGAACGAGGACGAGAAGGAGTGTCATGGAGATTACGAAACGCTTCAGAGGGTCTGGGACTTTATCCTTCGCGAGAAGGAAAGAAGGAGGCTACCTGAATTAATATGACATGGATTGAATATGGAATGCAGTTGGCATTTGCCGCTGCGACGAAGAGCAAAGACCCGTGGAGGAAGGTTGGAGCGGTAGTATTCCGGAAGGACAACTCTGTTGCTGGGGTTGGGTACAATGGGTATCCGACTGGGATGTTTGAGGACTGGGATGACAGGGAAGGCAGGCGGAAGTTTGTGATCCACGCCGAGGCGAATGCGTTGAGGTATTGTAGGCCCGGAGAGGTGTGGTTGCTATGCTGTACTACACTTCCATGCAACGAGTGTTTGCGGAGTGCGGCGGCATATGGAATCAACACGATTGCTTATTCGGACAAGTACGAGAACGATCCGAGTACAATTGAATTGGCTTTTGAATTTGCGATTGAACTTGTATGCGCGAAATCGATGTAAATGAAATCAACAACATTCGTAATTTGCTATGCGCGATGATTGAGATTGCCGTGGTGGATGTTAGGAGCAAGGCGAAGTTTAAAAGCCATTACAAGCAGAAGGAGATCGATGATAATCGAGCGTCAGCAAATGAGTGGATGAATGGAGAAGCGGAAAGCAAGATTAAATTTCAAGAAATCTGCGATGCATTGGCTATTGAAACGGAACCAATATTTGAGTTATTAAAGAAAGAGAATGAAACCCTACCCTAACTGGTGCTGTTCCGAATGTGGAATGAAGCATGGCAAGCTAGTGAACAAAGTATCGACATGGCATTACGGAAAGTGTGATGTCTGCGAGAGGAACAACAATGTGACCGAGGTTAGAGACTTTGGTCACTTTCCAAATTGGTTTAGAAAGAAAAAATGAACGAGCGGCCTACACCAGAGACTGATGCGGAACACGCGAAATTTGCGATGGGAGGATTTACCCTAGATTTCTGCCGCAAGCTGGAGCGCGAGCGCGACGAGGCGCGGGAGGAACTGCACGACATCCGGTTAAATCTAGGTGAGGATGCGGATGGCTACACTTTGCTTCACGCCGTTTGCGTCTTACAAAACGAGCGCAACGAAGCTATGGAAGATAGCCTGGAACAAGCAAGATTGCTTGGCATGGGGTCAGAACGAGAAGCAAAACTCATCTCGGATTTAGAATTTCGGCGTGGTCTTTACAAGGTTCAAGAGCAATACCTTGAGACGGCAAGGCGCGAGCGCGACGAGGCGCGGGAGGAGTGCAAAGAAGCGCAATATGAATCCGAGCAACAATCAAGATTGCTAGGAATTAGTGCAGAACGCGAATACGCATTGCGAGGAAAGATATTTGAGTTAGAAAGAAAAATCTTACAACTTGAGGCAAAATAATTAATGAATACATTCTGGAAAAAAGCCAAGATATGGATTGCTGTAATTGTAATTATAATTATTTATTTAACAACTGCTTGCATTGTATTTAGAGAGCAAGTTGACAATAGAGCAAACATGGAAATATGTCCTCTATGCAACATGGAAGTTTACAAATGAATAAACTAGAAGAATATATCGCAGAAAGCTGGAGCGATGAAGTCAAGACAATGAATGATCTGCAAGACTTTGGCGTAATTAGTGACAATTCTATCATGGCTAAAGATGTTTGCGAGTCAGAAGCAAAGAAGGCAGTTGAGTGGCTTAAAAAATGAATATCCTTACGAAAGCATCTAATTTCGCGAAGAGTGCTTTTGCATTTGTGAAAGCTGGGTTGCCATGTGTGGACGAGCGAGAAATCGCTAGGAGGCTACGCATCTGCGCGGATTGCCCGAACTTTGATGTGGAAAAATACAATGGTGCTGGTGAATGCAAGATTTGCGGGTGCAACATGGAAATCAAAACGATCATGGCTACGGAGAGTTGTCCTGAAGGAAAATGGTAGACTCTGTACAGCAAGTATTGAAGATTGCCGAGGCAGTCAGGGCAGAAGCGGATCGCGATGACCGCATGGGCTTGCTGTATGCGGCAAAGTACATTCTTGCTAATGTTGCGACTGGAGGCGTGAAATCTAGCGTAGTTCTGGACGAGAAAGTTTCTAAAAGCGTAGTCATGCAGTTTGTTCAATCTTTGCTGGAGGCGGACCATTTTGAAGCTGCGGCGACGATTCTGTGGGGACCGAGCGTTTACGATTGGCGACCTCGTTCCGCGCAGGACACATGGAGATGCTTATTTAGTTACGACAAGTTGCTGGTGCAGGGAGCAGGTGCGATGGGCAAGACATTCAATGCCGCCGCATGGTTTCTTTTAGATTGGATGCGCGACCCAGAGTACACTTGTATCAAGGTTGTTTCGTTGACCGAGCAACACGCACAACGAAATGTTTTCGCGGCTATTAAAACCTTTTATCGTACTGCTCTGGTTAAGCCAGAGTACAAAGGCGAATCAGACTTGGTGAAGTCGATTCAGGTCAACGATGACGATAAAAACGGAATTCACCTTGTGGCAATCCCGAAAGGTGATGCAGGAACTGGAACTCTTCGCGGTTTCCACCCTAGTCCACGCCAGAAACCGCATCCGAAGTGGGGGGCGATGAGTCGAACTCATGTGGTGCTTGACGAAGCTGAAGAAATTCCCGCTGGCGTTTGGGAAGGTTTGCAGAACATCCTGTCCGCTGCTGATACGACAAGTAGCAGAGGACGCATTAAAATTTTCGGCGCATCGAATCCGAAGGATCGGAATAGTGAATTCGGCAAGCGATGCGAACCTGTCGGTGGATGGTTGCGAGTAGACTGCGAAGAAGACTTTGAATGGACTAGCCGAGAAGATTGGCACATCCTCCGATTAGATGCCGCTCGGTGCGAGAATGTCACGAATCGCAAGATCGTGTTCCCCGGCTTCCAGACCTACGAGGGTTTCATGTCGTACGAGGCGCGAGGAAAGACTGCCGAGTATTACACAATGGCGCGAGGGTTCTTCCCGCAGGAGGGTGTGGCAATGGCAATCATCACGCCTGCAATGATGGACAACTCAATGGGTCAGGTGCGCTTTATTGGTCCTGTAGTGGGTCTAGCAGCGTTCGACTTGGCGTTGGAAGGTAAAGACCAAGTTGTGTGTTCCTACGGGAGATTTGGGCTTTCTGATGGATGGACTCCTATGGATGGCAAGTTTAGAGAGTTTAAATCGCCAAAAGTCGTTCTTCAGCTTGATTCGCAAATTAACTTTCCTAAACGAGCAACGCTTGAGCAGGCAGATGCGATTATGAATTTCTGTAAGCAAATGCGAATTGGTCCGGGTTGGTTGTCTGTTGATCGGACAGGCAATGGATCAGGAATCCACGATGCATTATGTAGTTTATTTGGAAAAGAAGTCTTGGGAGTTAATTATTCTTGGGCGGCATCCGAGACCCATGTGTTAGGTGACGATTCGCAACGAGCAAACGAACTTTACTCCGGGGTGGTTACCGAGTTGATATTTGGATTAGCAAAGTATCTGGAATTTGAGTTTCTTAAAATATCACCTTCGTTTCGTACTGAAGAATTAGTTAGGCAAGCAACTTCGCGGCGATATAAACAAATTGGTCAAGGATTAGTTCGTGTCGAAAGTAAAGGAGATTATACAAAGCGTACTAGACAAAATAGTCCTGACCAACTTGACTCATTAAGTTTATTGGTATACCTCATGCGTCAACGAGGTGGTGCAGTTGCAACTATGACAGAGCAAAAACCAGAGAACTATCGTGAAAAAAGACTTCTATCTATTGAAGCAATGGAGTATGTTGATTTTTCCGACTAACTGCTAACTTTTTTATACATGGCACAACCCATAGATGGATTAATACCGCCCGGCGGATGGCATTACTGGCAAGGAGATGTTAAGCTCGATGGATATAGCTTGGAAAACTTATATAAAGTCGTTCAAGACTTTCGTGCAGAAAATCATTTTTCTATTGGTGATGTTCATGGCGATGTTAACAGTTATATCTGTGGCAACTTTCCTCGTAATTGCCACGGGGTTGATTCGGTTGTTGTCGTTAGCGTCGATCCGCCAACCAGACAGAACGAATTGCTTAACGATATTACAGTCTGGGCAAAAAATATTTTATTAAGTCAGAAACCGATCAAGATGGTTTCTGATGAACTTGCTGAAGCACGGGCATTGACTTGCATGAAGTGTCCTAGAAATTCTGTATGGAAGCAGGGTTGTGGCAGTTGCATCACGGCAACGGAACGCTTGACTGCCAGCATTAGACAGGGTAGAGACACTCGTTCCACCAAGAAAATAAAAGGTTGTGCATCACTTCGACATGACAATCGAGCAGCAGTTTTCTTTGACAAAGAGCATTTTGAGGTCACAAATAGTGTTCCGCAAAATTGTTGGCTGAAAATTTAATTATGGCAAATTTTAACGATCCATTACCTGTAGAGGTTATAAATACATTTGCAACTAAAGCACCTAGAACGCTTGAGGCTGGAGATAAGAATACTAAATCTCGGCTCAATATGGTCATGCCGGGGGTCAATCAGACCGACGAAGTTGTCAATGAAGAGACGCTAGAAGTTAAGCGCACATTCCGAAATGCCGAGCAGGCTTATTCAGCTTATCGTCGCTTGAAGCAACAGAATGTTGAAAGGAATCGCAAAAATGCACTCATACAAAAGAAACTAAATAATGAACCTCCATATTCTGCGAAAAAGCTGGAGAGCATGGGTCAGAATTGGCGAAGCAATCGCCCGACCGGGTTCCTATCTACAATGGTTTCGCGAATTCAGTCACCTTTCAAACAGGT